>Ga0131853_10004404_pt1 | contig 25260 bp, 11 predicted proteins | sample TergutLab28metaG_FD_92764 | JGI IMG/M metagenome (GOLD analysis project Ga0131853, IMG submission 92764) | Labiotermes labralis P1 segment gut microbial communities from Petit-Saut dam, French Guiana - Lab288 P1 (version 2) (version 2) | ecosystem: Host-associated > Arthropoda: Insects >... | reverse complement strand
TGAGTACGGTAATGAACCTTCGGGTTCCATGAAATGCGGGGAATTTCTTGACTAGCTGCAAACCAGTTAGCTTCTCAAGAAGGACTCTGCACCATGGAGTAAGTAAGTAAGTAAGTAATACAACACTACGTTCTTGGGGCTCAATCGGCTCGACTTCTTCAGGATGCCTTCTAAAATAAGACGTTGCTACGTAATCCCGATATTCTTCTTAAACACAAACTAGAGTCAAATCAGGAATATGACTTGTTCCAAAGATACATTAAAAAAAACTACGTGAACACAAATGCCGCTAAACATTAAAGAAGATGTAAATAACTGTGTAGCAACACAGCGCTATGTTTTAGAAGCAAGCATGTAGATGAGGCTCGATCCTGGTCGTAAACATAGATTTTATTTTCTTCATATTAATCATTTCGAAGTATAGTGTTGCATCATATTAATATAAATACATTAGACGATGCTAAATGTTCATAACGTGAATGGGCATAGACGTGACATACCACCGCCAAATCAGTGTTTAAAAAAAAACGCAATTGTGCTACGGTATCCGTAGTCGCATTGTAATCTCTGGCTTCACAAATTCTGTTTACAAGCACGGATTACAATTCGCTATTTAGTAGGAAGGTAGTGTACGGTTGTAGGTGTATGGTGGTAGGATCGTGGAGATAGAAGACGTGTTGAGAAATGGGGTGTTGTTATAGTTGTAACAAGGATGACTCCGCGCAGGTAGTAACTACAGCACGTATGATATTGGTATTATTGACATTAATGTCGACTCAAATTTTGCATTTGAAACGGTATTCTGATTGAATTACCATAGGCACAAGGCTTCCCATCAGTGTCAAGAATTGGTCATGTGATCTTACATGTTGTCAACGAATTGTACAGTAATTATTGCAAATAACGTGATTGTTGTATTTCCAATGACATGTGAAAATGCCATTAAGGCTTATATTTGTATGTAATGTTCCAGGGTGGCGAAGTCAATGAAAGGACACATTTGTTGGTAGATCCTGTTAGCAATAACACAAATATACAGAGGGTACAAAGGTAATATGAGAACGTATGAAGTTATATTTCTTTTTTCTCTACTGCTAATAGACCCAGTTTCATAAAGACTTCTTGAATTTAATTATAACAGCAGTGTGCTATCAGTTGAGTTGTGTGATATGTGTGTGTAATAACTGTACAGTATGTGTTTAATGAATGGAAGTATTTTTATAAAGTTTATTTTTCCAGTGATGACTTCATTGGATGTTATTCAGCTTCCTTGCCAAAGAAGACTGATGAACAGTCTGCTCTGAATCGAATACTTCAAGAAACTGCAGCGTAAGTTGTAGATGGAATATAGTTTCATATTCTGAACATTTATGTCAAGCTTTGCCCCCTTTTTTACATTCATCAAAGCTGTAATACTTTTGAATATATAACTAGTATTCTTGATATAGTGTTGACTCTGTCAGTATCAGTGGTATCAGTGGCAGGATGATGTGTGCATAATGAATTTGAAGGGATTCTGAAGGAAGTGGTCATGGCATAATGAAGGTACTATCTTGGTTTTTGTTTGGAGGGGTTGAGAAAAATTACATGGTGTCTCATTGTAGCAGGTGTCCCAATTAAGGTTTGAACTCAGCATCCTCAGAATATGAGACTAGAGAAATATTGCCACTCCAGCCTAGTTGGTGAATGGTTTATTGACTAAAAGCAGAAAGAACAGCAGCATTTTCTTAACATAAATTGCTTGTAATGTTTCAAATATTTGTTTTGTGAAGTGTTATTGCAGGTGTAATTAGTATGTTGGTATATAGTAGGCTAAAAACTATGCTAATTCATTCTTGACCTGGTGATAAAGCTCATGATTTATGATTTCTTTCCCTATCATAAATGGTACCTTTCATGCAATAAAACTTAATTTTTTGTGTTTTTCAATAGGCATTTAACTGAATCACCATTTACTATCTTTTTGTCCTGGAATTGCTTCACACTGACATTGATTTCTCTGATGGGTGTTCGGTGGGATTTTATGCATGTTAAAAACCATCAGTAATACTCTATTTTTGTAATTTTATGTTGCCCCGAAGATGGCCTTGGAAGAGTGAAAGATGTCAGAAATAGATTTATGAATAAATGATGGATTTAAATATAATATTTTTTAACTGTGATGGTATATCATTGAAAGTTGTTACACATTTTGTACACATTATATTATCAATATATTAAAATTGTTGGGATCATTTTACATGTCAATTGACATGGTACACTTAGTTGAATTCTAGATTGTTATGGACTCGACCATTATTCATCTGGAATGCCACAGCTTTGCTGTTTCAAGTAACGTGATGATTTGCATTAATAAGGCACAGTATTTTCAGTAAAAAGAACGTGGCATTGCCGGCTTGGCCATAGGTCATCAGCCAACTACTATATACAGTCATTAAATTCTTGCATTCACAGATAATCTTCATATAAACACATGGCACCATTATGACCTTCATTGTGTCTACATGCTGGTTTGTGAGCTTCAGGTGCAGAATTGTTAAAAGCACCATGGTTGGCGTAGTCTAGTTTGTAGATGATGTGGTGACATTGTGGAACTGCAACATGTCATGTGCAGTGCACACATGTTGCAGAAGATCAACACAAAAGAAACCATTTGTGACTTGAAAGCATTATTTGACTCACTCTTGTTTGTATAAAATACTGTAGTGTTTGTGTGTTTGTTGGTTGTGGTTAGAAGATAGAAAATTGTAATGAAATATGGTGTGATATTTTGCAGTAATGTTATTGATGTAGCAGCCCTGGAGTCACATAATTTGGAACATCATGAATATTTGGATCGAGTTAAACACTATACCCAAAAATTACAATCTGTATCCAGATGGACACCACCACGACATCCACCATGTCTCCTTGTGGACATCCCAGCACCAGAGAAACTACTGGCAGCTGAACCTTTAACAAAGCAAGATTTACAGTTGGTAAGTTGAAGGCATTTCAGGTGAGCAAAGTCAAACATTGGTATGTGAGATGGAAGTTCTCACACTGGTGACTGAGGAAAACAGTTGTGTGTGAGTTGGTAACCACCTTTGACTATGCAGCATCACATCCCAGAATATAAAAAAAAATGTCTTCACAGACATAAATTAATAGAATGTCCTGCATACTGCAGACTGTAAGATGAATAGAATGTCCTGCAGACTGTAAGATGAACAGAATGTCCTGCATACTGCACACTGTAAGGTGAACAGAATGTCCTGCATACTGCACACTGTAAGGTGAATAGAATGTCCTGCATACTGCACACTGTAAGGTGAATAGAATGTCCTGCATACTGCAGGCTGTAAGATGAATAGAATGTCCTGCATACTGCAGACTGTAAGATGAATATAATGTCCTGCATACTGCAGACTGTAAGATGAATAGAATGTCATGCATACTGCAGGCTGTAAGATGAATATAATGTCCTGCATACTGCAGACTGTAAGATGAATAGAATGTCCTGCATACTGCAGACTGTAAGATGAATAGAATGTCCTACATACTGCATACTGTAAGATGAATCAGAGTATGAACACATCCATATTGTAGAGGGAACACTTTAGGGAATAAACTATTATACGGTCTTTATAGTGTTGTATTTTCCGTGTATGTAGTGCCAGTGTTTATTCTTTAGCTGACATAATACACAGTATCAGTTAACAAGTACTTAACAGATCATATTGTAATTTTACTCCAATTTTTTTGGGTTCCTTTAGAACCATTATCTAGGAGTTGCAAATAACATAGAGAATGGCATACATGAAATATAACTACTAACATGTTTTATGTACACCATTCCCTTTCTTACCATATTTACTCAAAGGCAAGATGAAGTTTTGGTACTTAAATATGTGAGGTCGTCTTCAGTTCATGTATGGAGCACTAAACTGGATTGCTGTCAACCGGACCATGCAGAGCCAAACAAAGGCATGTATCGCCAGATTGTCATGTGAATTTTGTGCTCTTCTGGGATATTATGCAGCATAGAGTGGTAATTCCTTACCGACATTTCGGGACAACCTATCGGCTCCATCTTCAGAGGTCAAGAAATCCAAAATAGAGAACGGAGCATGATTGAAATTAACTGACGCAGTCTTTTTTGGGGCCTTTGTCCATTGTCTAATTTGTAAAGAAGCATGATATTTTGGAAGCTGTCCCTGTTTCCATTTTCAAGCAAAGAAACACCTAACTTTGTGTACCTCTTAGATTGAGCTATCCTCAGTAACTTTGCAACATAGAAACAGTAACTTGTTAAGATGTGCGTTGAGAACAAATCTAGTCCAAGGGTAGCAACAGGAAAATGGCCATTGAAAAATTAAAAATTAAATACAGGGCCCAAAAATAAAACCTGAACCAGTCCACGAATTAGATACCATAAGAGCAATGAACCCAGTCTGACCAGCAACAGACACAACACATAAAGCCTTGTATTCAAAATTCTTACCACCACTAACACCATCTGTGGAGAAAATTGTAAATCTTCATGGCTTCAAGTAAATTTATAAACCAAGAAATATAAATGAATTGCTTAGTCAGTGTGGATCATAAAAGCATGGCAGCGTATCTCACCAGAAGTGACTGTGAAGGGTTTTAAGAAGTGCTGTGTGTCCAATGCAATGGACGCAACTGATAGTGGTATGTTGTAGAATGGCAGTAAAAAGGATGGGAATGTTAGGAGTTAGTGTAAGGTGAATGAAGGTAAGTATTGACTATGAAGGTGGAGACACTGACATTGATTGGTAAAAGTAGCTAGAATCTGACACACTTTGAATATTAAGTGTCTGCAATTTACAGTAATATATTTTTCGTAGCAGACATATTATTTTGAGGGGGACGTCTTAGATTTGGATAAATACATTTTCACCTTACTTAAAAATACAAACCGTTTAGCCCACCAAAATACTACAGGCATTTGAACGCAAGCTGTACAACCCATAGAATGATACAGGTGCTTGACTACAGGCTGCATAGCCCTCAATATTATAGGTACTTGGAAACAAGTTGAGTCATATTCGTAGAAGCTGTACAACCCACGGAGATATAAGGCCAGTGGTTCGCAAAGATGGGATCCGTGACTAGTTCCCAAGCGATCCGTGGATAACATATCTGTAATGGGTACTTTGAAGTTTACTTATTTTTTAATTGAAGAAGTCGTGTTTTGTTAAAAATAATTTTGGAATTTCTTTAATTGGCGATGTGTTTATTTTGTATGACAGAATATCTAATTGATAAACCCCCTGTACCCACAAGTAAGCGACAGTCACTTTAATTAAGGTTAAAATCATGCAATGCATTCTTATGTGTGCTACTGTTATGTATTTGTAGTTATGTAATATCAGTTCTGAGATATAAATTTTTAATTTTGGATAGTTATCATCTGGACACTCAGTATTTATGTGAGCAAGAATTTGAGGATCTGTAGTGGTTATTTTTCAAAGCCACGTGGGGTCTGCGAGCAAAGACGTTTGGGAAACGCTGATATAGACACTTGAACACAGGCTGTATAGCCCTCAGAATACTATAGGTTCTTGGAAACAAGTTGTACAGTCTACATAATACTACAGGTATATGAACAGAAGCTGTACAACTCACAGAGTAATACAGGTACTTGAACGCAGGCTGTATAGCACTCAGAACTCTACAGGTACTTGGATACAGGTTGTGCAGCCCACATAATACTATATGTTCTTGGAACATAAGCTGCCCACACAATACTCTAGACACTTAACACAAGCTGTATGGCTCACAGAATGCTAGAAGCACTTGGAACATAAGCTGGTTGGCCCATATAATACTATAAGGACTTGGAACACAAGCAGTATAGTCCACAGAAAATTATAGGCAGGTAAACACAAGCTTTGTGAGCAACAGAATACTGTTCTATTGAGTTATGTAACTGCCATTATGACATTTAATATTGTTTATTTTTCAGGTTATCAGAGCAGTGGAGGAAGCAAATTCAGCTGTTGCAGAAATCAGAGTAGAACATAAAGAAGATTTAGTAGTGCCATTCAGAATTCCCTGAGATCTCACTGTGGACTGTGGATGTAATGAACATTGCTTGGCATCTGCCAAGTGGGGAAAGTTCAGTTTGTGATATTAATGATTATGGGAGACATTTCTATTTGATGTATGTGTCACAGAATGAATGAAGCCAGGAGTACCTGTGGAGATAGGCAACAGGCCTTCATGTACATAGAATTATGACATTTGGTAAGTCCCTCCCCCCAAAAAAAGTGACATTTTCTCTAAGTATGTATCATTGAAAAGGGTTTGTATGACTTTAACCCTTACCAGAATATAATCTGAATGTTTGTGACATTTAATTGCATATTAATGTTAAAAATGTGGTGCATGTAGAGTTAATTATAATAATAATAAACCTTATACAAGCATTTTGGTACTGAAATGAACTGAGTAAGTTTTGTGAGTTCCTATTTGAAACATACAAGTGACTGAGACTGATCTTTTGATATTGTTTGCCAGACATGTACTTCTTGTTAAAAGGACTGAATTTAATAATGATAACAATATGAGGTAAATGCATAACTTGGTTATGTGATTGTAACCGATGTATAATTAAACTTTGTAATATTTATTGCTGGAAGTCAATTTTCATTTCATTTTCCAGTCAAGGTGTTGTTACTTCAGTCTGCTGCATGACATTTTCAGAACTCCCCAGATGGTGATAATACTGAGATTATTATAATCAATTTTGCAATGCAGCCCTTGAGGCACATTGAAATACTGTTATGAAGAATTACAGACTGTAATCAGACTCTTGTATGTATGTACATCACATTAGATAAAGAATTTACATGTGTATGACTAATAATTCACAATATACCAATGATTGCTTCTCATATATCTTTCTGTAAGCTAGAGACTTGCAGTGATCTGAAATAAGTCATGGTGATGGAGTTGAAACATGGTTGTCAAGCCTATATATGCATGTGTAATAAAAAAGCTAGTTGATGTGTTGTGAATTATTACAGTAGAGCTGCATGGAATTTAAATTGCAAGATCCCAAAGTAAGGACCTACAGTGCACACAGTGGGTCAAAAACCATGGAAACAGTGAACTGTAATTAGAGATTTGACTTCCACCTCTGTAGTTGGGAAAAATCTCTTCCCTGTCTTCCTCCCACTCTTTCTGCTGACCATCAGTTTGTAGTTACCGGTACATTGCATCCAGTGTATTAACATGTTGAACAAAGTTGTTCACAGTGGGGGGAGGAATCTTGTTGTATAAGTGATGATGATAATTTTGCAATGCACAGTGAAGCACTTGTGGGTTACTGTAGGATAGACTGTCATTATGAAATCACAACTACAGTAAACACATAAACATATTTATTAAAGTCTTAATCATACCAAATTCGTTATCTAAGAGTCTCTGCGTGTTGTGGCCAAGAAGCCGGGGTTTTAGTCTCACCAACAGCAGGTTGCACTCCTCCAGTGTGGTTTGGTCAACGGCAGACAAGTGAATGCTGCCTGTGCAGCCAGTTGACCGGAGATGCACAGTGGGATGCCTGGCAGAGAGCTGGGCTGAGGGCATCTCTCTCAGGGAAAGGTCACGGTGCTAGCTCAGCCGGGGCTGGATGCTGCTAGCTGCAAGTCCCACAGCTGAGGAATGAATGACCAGTATAGCGCCATGCTGCTACTCATTTTGGTACTGACAGTGAATGTTGTACTGCCAGATGTTGATACACCTTTTAATAGCAGTGAATGCTAGTACTCCTTTCGAACTAACCAAAGAATTGATGGTGGAGAATTGTGCCAAAGTGCAGGTCGACTTCCCTTGGGCAGTTTAGCTATCCCTGTGTTAACGCATCGCTGAGCTCAATAGCATACACCTTACCTATAACTGGTATCACGCAGACGCTAACGATTTCCTGTCATGCTTGAGAACCCCAACATGGGCAAACTGAGTTCCATTGCTCAAGAGGCAATAGGCTTTATACGGGGGCATACCTTTAGCTGGAAGGCTTTCTGGAATTCGAATAGTGGTAAAATTTAGCCGCCTTACGGGGGAGAGTGCGGGCCATGGCCCATCTTTGCATGTAATACCCTGATATTTGACTTACAACTGCAGGAAATAGCAAGGAAAAACCTCAGGGTAGTTGAAAAGTGCTAGGTGGTCACGATTCAATGTGGTGACATGGCCAACTTTTGGTGGTAGCAAAGAAATTGTCGATCACAGTCTCCCTGCTTTAGGGGACCTGGATCCAATGCTCGGTCAGTGCAGATATCAGCCAAGCTGCGCAACTAAGGGGTTTCCCACATCAGCTAACTTTGATTCAAAACTGTCAGGGATCTGATGTGGTCGGTAAAGAATAAACACCAATATCATCATGTTGCTTGTTACCACTGTACCAAAGAGCACTGGTAGCAATTTGGAGACACTTGGACTGAAGCACCTGCAGTTTCCTGATGTGGGAGTGAGCGGTGGACCACCAGACGGTACCTGCATATTCCATCATAGGATGGAGGAGCTGCTTGTACAGCAAAACTCCATTCCTGATGGACAGACCACTTCTCCTGTTTAGGAGAGGTCCCAGCACTCCCAGTCTCTGTGCTGTTTTCTTTCTCACCTGATTGACCAGGTGAGACGGGTATCATGGGTCACCCCAGGATAATGGGCGGTATTGACCCATTAGTTTGCTCCTCGAAGAGATGAACTGGTCGGTGTGTGGGAGAGACTGCCTAAGTTGTGGAAATAAACACGGCACTCTGTTCCTGTCAGACAGTTTTAGATTCGTTATTTCTTATAATGCTTTCACTGTCAGTGTATTGGTTTCATTATGGTGTCTTGAAGTTACCATTTCTGTATCTTATGAAGCACCTAGTAAGAACAGAAAATACTACCATATCTTATCACATAATTCACTCTTCTTTTTCCCAGAAAAATTTTGTGATCAGTTATCTTGTGTATGCAAACTGATCTATGATAGCATGTAAAAGTCATTCTTTACTTGCTGTGCTCGTAAGGTGAAATGTTTTATCCAAAAATGGGTGGGTTTTGTTCAGCGTTAAGTGATAATAAGAGGCACGTTATTTTTTGTGTTTAAACTGCAGGTATACCCTGATTGTAAGATGAAATTTTTTCCTCTGTTTAATGTAAAAACTGTGAATTATCCTGCACATGTATTAGCCCTTATCCTGCTAATGTGGAGAATATGGTTAGCTAATAATGCCAGCAGATGGGATTTAATTTGGCATTTGCAGGGTTAAATGTCAGGGAAATGTGTTCACATTATCAGGACTACTGGGTTTAGGCTAATGTAGCACAGGAAGAAGAAAACTGCACTGTTTCTTAACAGGTTTTTGGAAATAAGACACAGACTGGTTGATAGGATGATTCAATCAAGGGGTGTCCAACCCACAGCCATGTTTGTAAACTATATACACATACATACAAACATATGGGCAGCAAACTAGTCCATGACAAAGGCAGTGGCCCTTTGCCAGAAAAGGTTGAACACCCCTGGATTAGATTTTGCATGTGGGCATCTTTGGGCCATTAAATTGAATTTCAATGCAATGACATACGTGCCCAGTCTTCTCAGGTTATGTCAATGTTCTCTTTGTCCATAATAACAAACTTCTTGTAACTTAAAATGTGCATTAGAAGTTGTGAACTCTCACTTTACATATACCTTAAAACAAATGATTCAGCAGGTTTGATGGAGGGGATTTTTATTTGAGTCAGTGAATGTCTTTGCTTCTAGCATTATGTGGGTTTCTTTATAGACACCTTAAATAGGACTTTTTTGAGCTCTTTCACCCCCATGTTTGTTTACACAACCTTCATGGAGATCTGAGCTACATGCAGCTCTCTAGTGTTCATTCATACATTTATCAGGGGAATTGTTGACTTACTTCAGCTCCACAGTTTTTTTTTTATATCAAACTGCTCGTGGGGACTTAGTTAAACACTTCCAACCACATATCAGTTCACTGCACAGCTATTCATTCATACAAACAGAGCAGTCATCCCACAAATCTCCCAAGAGACGCTCACTGTTAACTTCTGAAAAACTCATGGATCTGTGAAAACGCTCTTATTACATCATATCTAAGGCTTGCAGAAGAAAGCTACCAGTTCAGTTATCAACAAAGCTCTCACATTAATCTGATTATCCTTAAGTTTACTTAGTTAATAAATTCATTCATTCAACTAATCACTTGTTCTTCCTTATGTAAAATACAAGTACTGTATCCCAAAATAATGAGCATTACTAATTCACTCCCAATAACTTTTGCGTAACTCTTGAAAGTACAATATGCAACTCTTGCATACCTGAACTATTGGATTTATGGCAATTATCTGGCAAATACTGTGAGTGCCTGTACTGTCCCATTCTAAATTTGTGAATCCTTGTGTTACGAGAATTTATTTGCTTCCCCCTTGATAATATTGCTTCTATGGAAATTTTAAATCAAATATGGAACATGGTGGCTTGTCCCATTTGCATTTTTATGCCTTCTGAATGGTCAACTGGTGGCTGAACAAATTTACATCTTATTGGTCAGGCTGACTCACACATTCACCTTGTTGGTTTAACACTTACTTGGCTTCAAGCAACATTTTTAGGAGTTGGGCTGAATGGCCACTCCTACACAATCAGTTATCACCACTTACAGCCAACAAGCAGCAAACTTTCACTTCCACACCAACTGCCTCTTATAATATATTGGCCATTATCCTGACAAAACTCTAGTGCTTGGTTAATCTTATATATCTTTATTATACCATGAATCCTCCTTCCTTCCCCTGTTGTGGATTTTGCATGTGACAAGTACCTTATACTGTAGATTCTGATGTGGGTTGCGATGATGCATTGTTGAGCAAGTGGTTCCTGATATTTACAAGGAAATATTGCCTTCATTCTTAAGCATAAAGCTCAAGCAAACTACTGTACAAAAAAAAATGGATATTTTGAAGTCATTATTTATGTGCATAATTTCACTCTACCTGTAAGATTTTGCTTGTCACACAGATTACAGGTGTGCCATGTACAGTAGCTGTTCACAGTACATAAAAATCAGCAGTAGAGTATTTTTGTTATTACCACGATGCATCAACAGCAGAGTTTCATCAGCAAAACGCCATGCCAAAGTAGCTGGAGTAGAGTTAGGTTTTGTGAAGTACATGGATCAGGATTTTCTCCAACTTCAGTTTCTTCTGCCACTCATCTTTCTACTGATGCTCCATATGTCTGTCATAAGCCAGTAGATATGAGTGCAGCAAATAACACAATGTGACAGAATGGGGAATTCCATTAATGACCTCTGTTTTGTGCTATATGTGCCATGGGCAGTAGCTACAGTTTCTGTTTCTATACAGCATAAAAAACCACAGCACTTTGCATTAGATCATGCTGATTTAACTTGAAGTGTATGATTAAAGTTCACTGGACTGAGACTGGTTAACATTTAGAACATATAACCATGCAGGCACAACCTTAGCTAGTGATATATGGTACATCTGTGCCACATCTTTAAAAGAATTACATTAAAACTACTAAACATATTATTTTGCAAGAACTATTAACCTCATTACCTGATGTCTAGTACTGTTCCATTTATTTATTTATTCCTCTAAGAATTGCAATATGATATTTTTAAACTAGATACAATAATTCAAAAATGTTTTAATGTTAACACAAATCAATGTTCAATTTAAAATCAAATATAACACACTCTTAAATGCATTAAAAATTTACATGTTAAGTTAGAGGAGTGTTTATTTCAGCTGGTAAAATACAGTATGAATCCTCATTACTTCCATAACTTTTTCCAGCATATTTATAGACTTCTTTATGTTGTTAAGTACAAATCAAAATCAATTAAATGTGGTGTAACTATTTGAATCTGAATGTAAAGCCATTTTGCTTTTCCAAAAATATGTGTAATAAAAATTAGAACACTTAAGTCCTGATAATACAGACAGAACAACAAAATGAACTATCACAGGAGTTGTGTAACTACTAATGAAGGGTACGTATCATCTCCAGCAGCTCCACTGCACATGTTAATGTGCTACAAGTGAACAGCTTGCCTGTCATGTGGTACATGCTTTATGTTAAAGTGTCATGCAGGTTGGATATGCATGCAGACACTTTTTTACTTAATTCCAGAATCAGTTTTTAATGAAGCTATTTCCAGTGACTTGTGTAACTGCTGTTAGATTTGGGAATCATTTCCCACTATAATGACATGGTCATTCAACTGAACGTTTCTACTACATACCTGGCAAGTCTATCTGGTTCTGATAAACCATTTCTAATCCCAAGTGTCACACATCATTTACATGTGGTCCAAAGCAAATTCTCTCCTACACATTATTACTGTTAAGTGTGACGTGTGCATGCAAATCACAGTTTCAGAAAACCTTATCCTTCTGGTGTGGCACAAACAGTCCCATTACTGTCAAGAGTCAATGGCTGATGCATTCTGCAAGCCACAGAAAAACTACTGATACCTTTCTGTCAAATATAGAACATATAGCCACTCATCATATTAGAAAAGCATTCATAACAGCAAGAAATAGACTTTTGTTACTTGAGGGAGAACAGACAATGGTCTCAGAAACAGCCTGAAATTTAATTATGCAGTAAACAGATAAATGTTTGACTTTATGATCCTTGTTGTACCGCCTTTAAATCAATGCACCAAGCACATGACATGTAAAAATCTTGGAGGCAAAAGCAGGTCAAAATACAAGGATGTACCAAAAGGTTGAATAAAATTTTAACTGCAAACTCTTCTACCTAATTAAGCTGTTGTTTTAAGAAAGGGCATGATACGTTTTCAGTTAGGTACATTTTTGTGACTTCATGTCTATGAGCACACAATGTGTGAAAATATCATTAGTCCCAAAGTTAGTACTACAAATTCTTCATATATATTTGGTAATTTCTGTATATTTCTCGATATTATGTCCCATGTTTCTACCTACAATGACTTATTTGTTTGGCATGACACATACTGCAGATGATCAACATTTTTTTTAATGCAGCTTGTTTAACATCAGAATTTTAAAAGTTTACTGACATACACATTCATAGTCTCACATATTAACACAGAAGTGCACTGTTAATATGAGCTATGAAAAGGCAACAGAGACAAAAAGAACTGCTCCTTCACAATGTTAACAACTGCATTTTGATGAATAGTCTGTACAGTCAAGTTAATGTGTGCATAATGGGTTGCCTCAATTGATGGGAGTGGAGTCCAGCATTTCAAGTTCACACTTACAAAAAATCTCACTACATAACTGCACCTTCATAAATATAATATGTATGTGTGTGTGTGTGTATCTATCTATATCTATATATATATATATATATCTACACCAACTGATGCAAGAATATAAAATACTGAAAACTGGGTAAATACTGGCTGAAAGGCTAACCCAACATTTTTGGAGTGCAAGAGGCAGGGAGTAGAATCAATGTATTTGGTGTTGGAAGTCAGTTTTTAAGTGAAACTGGAGGCTCCCATATGGTGGCTGTGACGATTACTGCTTTCTGGGGTGTAATGCCAGACATATCTCAGGAACCACCTCTCTCCACAATCACAGTAGGATGCAGCATCAGTACATATACCAAAAGAACATGGCATCACATTTCAGTAATCTTCATGCCTTTATCAACAAACATGCTTATTACACTTTTTATAATTTGCTCTGCAAATTAGGTGACATCAAAGTCACACATGGAATATGATCCTATTACACACACTGCCACAGGTGCTGAAAAACATGTCTTATTGGCTTGAAATATTAACCAGATTACGCACCAGAAATGTATGTGTGGGTATACACTGTTCAAACTTTCTATGAAGTGAGGAATGACATTTCCATTCACAGTGTATCTTTTAGGCAGCATTCACGTGAGTATGATTAATGTCGTTTAGTTGTAAGAATGTTTGGAAAAGGATTATTTAAACTAAATTGTGGCACAGCATCAGCTTGAATTTCATAGTCCCTATACCTGGTAAAAAAATAACCATCCAAAATTCAATCCTGGAAATGTTACTATATAGTACATGCTATTTTTCAGTAAGTTTGTCATATGTAACAATTTTGTTGGTATCAGTCAATTATGACCACTCATATTTCGTACACATGCTTCAGATAACATGAATCACTTCTGGTACAATTAATAATTTTGATTCAGTTTATTTAAAAGCTCTCTATATCTTCTGATACATCACACTAGTGCCCAAATCTTGGGTAATAACTTGGATTAATAATAAAAAAAACTAACACAACTCTGAAAGCCTCAAACAAATTTGTATTTTAATACATTATGAAAGCAAAGTGCTAGTCAATGAATATATATCGGAGGAATCCAATGTACTATGATTTTCAAATACATTGTGCCACTCATTCCACAACAAATGTAATAACACTTTATACAAACAGGCATATAAAGTATTAATTTCTGTGATTATACACTTTCACAATAATTTTCATTCCTTGGGTACAGGGCTGGTTGTTGCTTGCAAAGATACTGGTGGTGGCACTGGAGCAACAGTACTGTCTGTCATCGATGGTCCATGGAAGAAATACAGTACAAAACCAGCAGCAAGCAACAGATGTAGACCCAGTACTGCTGCAAGGATAATGCACCGCTTATCACTCTGAACAGCAGGCCAAGCTGTCGTCAACAGTACTATTCCTGAGAGCGCAGCTCCTATTGCTACGAACAACCACCTTAACCACTCAATCTGAATGACACAAAGTACTGAAACTGGAACATATATGGAAAGTGAGTAACCATACACACACAAAATCTCCAGAAAAGACAGTCTAGTTTCTTGCCCACCACACCACTTCAAGATACTCCAAAGTGCTAGAGGTACCAGCCATGCATAACTGAAAATAGCAGTTGCTGCAAATGTAACTGCATGAAAATCATATTTCCAGTGGTAGCTTCTTATGCCTGCTACCTGAAAATAGTTTGCAAGGTTTCCACTGATTGCTATCGAGAAGACTAGTGTCACACAAATCCAAAATGGACCATACAAATCAGGTTTGGGTTTAATGTAATGCTGCAAATAGCTGACACCAGGACGAGGAATCATTGACCACACAATGCGTTCTAGCACTCGATTTGTATCAACATCAAAGAACTGTTGGTAATATTCAAGTGTCCAAAATGAATGTGACTGACTTCCTTTACCACCTCCCAGTAATTCCGATTCTGGTCCTTCTACATCGGAGCCAGTATCTGGGGAATGACTCAGTGTCAGTGTGTGTGATGATTTCACATCTAATTCGGCGGCTCCTCCAATATTAGAAACTGGAAATTCTTGAAACTGAAGTTGCGATTCTGCAATCTTTTGTGTCGTGTCTATCTCCATATCTAGTAAGGAAGATGCCATGTCACTTTGACCGAAAAATGTACACGCATTAAAAATCTGCGCTTCAAAAATCTTTCAGCCCCTTTGCTGCATAGTAAATTGTTGCTAATCTCACACGTTTATAATTCGGCTAATTACAACTATCATTCGCAACTACACACCAACATCACGAACCTCTACACAATTCTACCACGTACGTATTTCTCTATCAGCACATACGTATGAGATATGTATAATCTGTGATAAGCACCAACGGCGCACGAATGTCTGGAATTGCCATTGATTACAGTTATAATCTGCCGTCGAAGGAATACCATACATTCAGGATTCGAATAGAACAAAAACTGAGTAATTTTGAATTTTAGCTTCTTAACAACTCTAGATTAAGTTAAACACTTCAGTTTCTTAATTTACGCTTCAGTGCCAAAGTTGGTATGTGTTTTCCATTTTTCCAGATATGGTGGTAATCTTTGGCACGGATTACCAATGATTCTCATATCGAAAATTTTGAAAAGGCGCGCAGCGTGATAGGAGGAGACGGAATGGATTATGATTTGCTTTCAGATTGTTTAGTTTTTGTCTGAATAAAATGGTAAAGTGGAAGGCAGTTTCAGAAAATACAATGGTCGCAGTTTTGTTTGATATAGTTGTACTAGTAGGTGTGAGAAGTGTTTTCTTCAAAAAGTTTCGAACACTCTCTCTGCAAGTTGAATTGCTCATTAAAATGTGGAGTTTGGGATGCTTACGTGTTCATCATTCAGTACTTAATATGACTGTGCCTTTTTTTTTTTTTAATTTTTCATTTTGAATACAATAGAAAAATTCATTTACAATCTAGGAAGCCGTCATAAGACAGACCGCAGAACGGTTAAGGTTAAAAGTATTCATTTCAAATACAGATATATATTACATTACATAACGTAAGTATGCAGCGAGGGAAGACTAAACTACCGAATCATCAGCATTTTACGTTTTGTAATAATTGACTACATTTAGTGAAATAATTCTTGTACTGAGGATAGGCCAGGTAATGGAGTTTCTCTTTTAATGATGGATACATTACTGTTATATGTAATTTAAATGTGGCAGGTTGGAGGCTATTGAATAACTTGATTTTAATATTATCAGTTGCTTTTTGATATTTATGGAGGTTCATATTTAGCAGGCCACATTTATGCTGTGTACCTGTATTGTGTCTAGCTTAATTTTTGGATTTTTTTTTACTGTCCACAACAAATAATAATACTGAAAGTTAGTGTTTGCTGGAAAATGAAACAGTATTGAACTTCCTAAATATTTCCCTACAAGGGAATTTTTAATGCCTCCTATTTTTCTATTTTATATTGGACATTGAATACTTTTGTGTGCCTGTTGAATCTCTCTAGAAAGTGATGTACAAAATGATAGAATTGAAATAAGCAATATACACTAATGCTAACATCTATATTTGTATCAGTGATTTGACTGTTCTCATTGCAAAATATGCTGAACTTACTAGCGAGATAATATATTCGATGTGTGTTTGTCAGTTGAAGTTTCTGTAAATCTGCTGCCCAAGAAATTTAATCGATTCTAATTTTTGGTCTTCTTATTCTCATTTCCTGTAAATATAACAAAAAAAAAAAAATTCAGTTGTAGCAAATTTAGTAAATAATTTTTTAATTTTTTTTATTTTATGTATGTATATTGCCATTAAACAATTTGTTCAAGATGGTTAAGACATCATTCAGAAACCATTATTTGTGTAATATTCAGCATCCTTATTATAATTTAATTATAATTTTATTAATAATCCCAATAGATCCATCTTTGGTTACAGATACCACTGGATATGGAATTTGTCCAATTACAATATTAAATATAGCTATATAAGTCATTATGCATTGTCAATGCTATTGACAAATACAATATTAGTAAATGAAGCAGATATTACTTACAAAATAAAGGAACAAACAGCTGTCAGCACAACTATATTGTCTTTAGTGTTTATTTATGCAACATGTTTCAACCACAATAGGTCATCTTCAGCCTAAAATACTATTAGAACACACAAAAGCATTATATACAATTGCATTATAGCCATAAATTATTGCAATTTTGAAAATACATGTTGTGGTTTCTCATATGTTGATTGAAGTATTAATTATTAAAAAACTATAAAGTATTCTTGGTTTTTCATGGTGTTCTAGTTTAGTATACTGGAGGTAACAAGGGAATCTTGACTGTTTGTATGTCTTGTTTGGTTATTAATCCAGGTTTGTATTCATGTTGTATAAGAGATATTGCAAGATTGATGGCTATAATGCAATTGTGTATTACCATTTTATGTATTTTTAGTAGTATTTTAGCCTTAAAATGACTCATTGTGGTTGAAACATGTTGCAGAAATAAATACTGCAGGCAGTCCTGTTGTGTTGATGGCTCTTTGTTCCTTTATTTAGTAGGAAAACAGTTTCAGAAGGCAAGATAAATTATATAATCAGATGGAGGTTTGTCATATAAAAATTCAATCTGGGGACTCTTTTTACTGTAAAAATGCATTTTATCTTCACAGATGACTTCTTATAACTACATCCTTGCCATTTCAGGTCTCTTATCAAGTCAAAGTTGTACTAGAGGCTTTCTGGAAAATGGAGTGGGCTGTATAAGAGTGAAGGTTCCAGTAGATTGGTGTGTAGGTAGGAACATTTTGAATGAGCATACTGCTTTTATCTGTCCAACTTGGACTACATTTAAGATGGATGCAGTGGGCTCTTCTTCTGAAATTCTGGTATCTTGACTGACTTGTACACCATCCTACACCAGAAGGCTGGGGAATATTCATCACCATCTTAGTGAGAACATCAAGTTTAGGATTGTGTACTTATGGTTATGACATTATTTTTTGTCCTCATCTCTTGACATATTTTCCACCAAACTTTGCAGTCAGTAGCAGGATAACCTCTGCAGTGAAGCTTTATATTATTTTCTCATCACCAAGGAGTCTTTTTAAGCAAAACAAAAATATGAAACTTGCAAATGATTGGTGATTACATTATCCTAAGATGAATCATCCCCTTTATGTTGGTTTCTGATAATGGAAATTATGGTCAACCTCCAATATAGTGCTACTGTGTTTTAACTGCAGTTTATGGCATTGTATCAAGGGTGGGAGTAAATAAAAAATGCTGTAATGAATACACCTAAAGTTTACTTAAAATGGTAGAAAGATGTTAATTACAAATTAAGAATGTATTAGAGTACAGTGTAAAGTACTTTGAAATCATCTCACCCTTTTCTTAATAACCTCATCTGTTGATTTACCACTTACCATTTAACTGCCCCATTCATGTTGCTAATGATTCCTCCAGTTTTTTATGTTTTGCACTTGCCATCTTTTTTTATGCTAGCACCTGCTACACTTTCCCACTTCTTGTTTTCACTGAGTGTATCACACTTATGGCATTGAGTGACTGTTTTGTCTCATGATAAGGAAGAATGTTTGGATATGTTTTGTTGAGGAGCTACAGAAAACCGGTCTGTATGAGCTCAGACCTCTTTCATTTGACTAACACTTATTGCAGCCATTTTCCTCACAATTAACTAGTAAAATAAAAAATTAGGATAATTACAAATTTGATGGTGACATAACGGTTGTGTTATGGCCACTCTGTGCTCTATGATTTTGAAAAAACTCGGGCTGTCTATACAACCCAGGAATAAAAATGTGAAACATGTAGGTGAGAAGGCAGGGCAGAAAGTTGCAGAAGTAAGCGGTTGTTACAAGGTCAGTACATATGTGAATGTATAATGAGTGAATCAAAAACTCCATCCTCAAATACATTTGCTGCTACAACAGTTGAAAAGAGATTTCTGTAGTGCTTCAATTATAGATGTTTTTGCACAGGTAGTAGTCACTGAGCCATGCTATCACACCAGGCACAAATACAAACTGATACAATATTAGACCACACTTGCCAGCACCAAATAAAAAAAAATAAAAAAAATTAAAAAAAAAAACGAACACCAAAACTGTGTAATTCACAAACGTTAAGCTTTGTCCAGCAACTCTAATTCTTGAAGGGTTATTGTATTAACAGAAAGTCAGTTTTTGGTTAAAGTGTTACATTAACTGATAAACACAACAATTACTTACTTAATTACTCGATGGAGCTAACTGGTTCTCATCTAGCCAAGAAATTCCCCACATTTTATGGAACCTAAAGTTTCATTATCACATTTACAAGTGCCTGCCATCTTTGATAAACACAACCATACAAATTTAATATACTGGCTCTTCACTCAGCACTACTATATGTTTCTGCTCTCCACATCAGCCATCATCAGGTAGGCACTGGTTCACAACCAGAATAAAAAGGGAGAGGCCTCTCCTAACAATCAGTGGTGTGATTGTTATATAATAGTGATAACTATTATTCTGTCAAACAGAATAATAATGTCAAAGGTTGTATGAGAAACTTCTTGTACATAATTCAGTGTATTGGATTATACATAAAACTGTAATGTAAAATAAGACAGGGTCAAAAATGACTATTGTATAACGATTTTACACCACTGTTTGTTAGGAGAGGTCTCACCCCTTTTTATTATTTATGTAAACTGTTGCGTACTTGATGATGACTGATCGAGACAGCTGAAACTTGTTGTAGTGCTGAATAAAAACCAATATATTAAATCTGTATGGTTTTGTTTATCAGTTAATATAATGTTTTAATGATAAGAAATACACAACAGGACAATGTCACATAAGATCAGTTTATGGTTGTTAACATTCATTCCTAATAAAAACTGTCATCCAGGAATGCTGACCTTGTGTGTTAGCGACAAGTTAGGCTTTGAGGTTTCGTTTTATTTACAGAACTTCAAGGCAGAAATATTTATCTTAATTGAACTTATACTGTGAGATTTTATTTTAGTAGTGGATATCACACATATGTGGAAAAACATCAGTTTCATTCAACATGGTCAGACTTCAAGCTTGCACTTCAGTGACAGAAAGTGGGAAGAAAAGTTTCCACCAAGGTTAGGCTGCGAGGTTTAATCTAGTTACAGGAAACCTATATACATGAAAGAACAGCAGTTATTTAATCCATCAAGCTCAAGTGTAGTCTCACTATTCTTTTGGAGACTGGTTTGTTATGACTAAGCTTGCTGCATATCTTCGTTACTTACAGCAAGCGTCGTGTATGTTTCAGTCACTATCAAGATTGACAACTCTCATGGTTCTGTTACTATGAAATGTGAATTCAATGCCATAAATTATGACTGTGTTAATATGTTGAGTGATAAATGTTGCTTTTTATACACAACTCTTCTGTGATGTTGGTGCATATACAGTTCTAATTACTTCCATACTCATAGGAAATAATTAGAATTTCTCCTTTGTATTAGATCCAGTTTTAGGAGTTAAATAGCCCATTGTCTATCAAACATCCATCACAATACACAAACTATGTTATGTCATTCCTTTTATTTCATTCATTCTCTAGCCTGTCTTACAACAGGTCCATAGCATCCCTAGTTCCTTATCATCTTTTAAATCCACACTGATCTTCTTCAAGTTCATCCTGAATTTTCCGTTCAATCCTGCTTCTAAATATCCTTGCTACTATCTCTTCTGTATGTGTAATGAGACTGCTTGTGTGATGGTTGCTGCATTTTGTAGCTTTTGGCTTCTTTAATGTAGTCATTTTAACTTGAGAAATATCCCTGGGGCACACTCCATTTTCATATATGTTGTTGATCAGTTGTGTGATCAATCTGGACCATCTTCTCCCAACAGTATGAGTACATCCTTAGGTACTTCATCATCTCTCCTAGCCTTCTTATCCCTTACAACTTTTTCATCTTCACTTTGCCAATTATAAGGACCTCTCTTGTCTGCTTCTACTTCCTCTTCAAGTTAGTTTGATCATATGGCTCTGTAATATAGTTTTCCCAAATTTTCAGTACTTGTCTTACATCTACTGTTATATTACCTTTGGACTCTTGAATGCCCATGTTTTAAATTCCATGGTTTTCTTTCCAGCCTAGTTGCTTAGTCTTCATATACCTTAAATCATAATGTTCTGTTCATTTAAATTTTGTAATCTCGTCACTTATGCTTTCAGGATATTCCTTCTTGGCCTTGTCTGTGGCTCTTTTAAGTTCATTCTTTACTGTTCTGTCTTTCTTCCTTCCCTTTTTGTTTTTGACATTCTACTCCTTTCATTCATCCATTTTATTGATCATTTCCTGTGTAATCCATGGCTTTCTTGCTTTCCTGTCATCTTTTCCCCATTAGTCACTTGTAGTACGTAACACACATTTCTTACTATTGTTCCACTGCACTTCCACATTCCCACTTTCACATTTGATTGCACCAGGTTTTACTTCTAGAGTATCTTGCACTTTCTTTCACTGAGCATGTAACTTATCCAGATGCCATCTTTGTTTTCACTTTTGGGATTTTATGATTTTCTGCTGTTTAATATGGATCTTTGGAATCAGTAAATTATAGTCTGAGTCAATATCTGCTCCAGACAGTGGCCGCACATCATTCATATTCTTTCTGAATTAATGCTTCACAAGCATGTTGTCCAACTGATGCTGATTCAAACTCCTATATATTTTATTTCAACCAACCATCCTAAGTGAGAACATTGCTGTACACTTAGGAAGATAAGCCAGTTTTGACACATTTATATGTAATAAGTAAGAATGTTGTATATCTACTTTAGTGTTTTGGGATGTTCTCCCAGAAGTTGATTTGTTGCAAAATGTAGAAAATAAATGAAAGGAATGATATAACACTTTGTTTGATATGATGGTTATTTAATAGGATATGTTTAATGAGGTGCATGGTCAAGGTGAAACAATTTATGTACCTCATATTAACTTTTACAGGCGTACCATATGTCAGCCAGTATAAGATGGAGGAGAAAATAATTAGAAACGCTATCACTAGGAAGTTTTTTCTAATTTCAGGATGTATTCAAAATGAGAATTTAGGAAGTCACCCTCAAAGTCCTGTTAACCTGCATCAGCCATTATTACTTAAAGGAACCTTAATGAAGCCAAACATGACATCAAAACCACAACAGTTCAGAAGAAAGATGTTTAAAAATTCAGAGTGTGAAACCTTAACGCAAAGGAGAAGGAGAGGAAAAGCATGCAGATATTCTAATGACCTTTTAGGAAATGTTACTCCAATTAAAAGTCCAGAGGGAAAGCATAGTTTAGGTTTGGTGCAAGGAATTGCATCAGTAGATGTAAGGGCAAATAAAGATGCAAGTGCCCATAGAAATATATATGGTGAGTCATTTGACATCATGGCTGACAAGAGCCCAACACAGAACCAAATGCTGTCTCTGGATGAATCTATCTTAGAAACAGTTGATGTAGACAGTGCAGTGAAGGACTATTTGGACAGCCAAAACAGGAACCTAAATTTGGATATGGAGGGTATAGAGTGTGAAAACTTGCATAGCTGCCCAGAAGGGAGTGATAAGGTAGTTAGTGATGAAATCCTGAAGTCCACACAACAGCCAGGTGCTGCATCCAGCTGTAATTTTGGGACACAGAGTACGAAAAATCTTTGTGATATGCATAATCCATTGAATAGGATGCTGTATGAACATATAGTCCCAAGTGATTCTGAAGTCAAGGATTCAGATGTAAGAGTTAAATCTGATGTGAATGCAGATTTTCAAAGCACAGATGTTGTGTGGGAAAATGACGCACTTTTTGAAGATGTGTTGGACAGTATACAGACAGAAGACTTTGCTACACCAAATTCTCCTGTGATGAATAGCATGCCACTGGGAGAGAAGATAAAACGCACACTTTTTACTAATGTAAAGAAACCAATAACGCCTAAAGTGAAATGTATGCAAGTTAATGATGAGCATGTACCCCAAAACAGTTCCTTAATTACATGTGAAGAATCAACTCATAATTTTGATGGTGCTTTCTTCGGTTTACCAATGAACGTGAAATCCCTTATACACAAGTTTAAAGGAATTACTGACCTGTATGGTAAGTTCTGTGTACAGTTGTTATTCATTATTCAAGGCAGAAGTACACTATATGACATGACTGTACTCAGTTTGATGGGTCCTCAAGGGAACTGCATGTAACCTGTTAGGTAATTATTGCTATACGCAGCTGCTAGCTTTGTGCATTATAAAATGGCAGCCATGTTTCTTTTGGGGATCAGTAGAGTTAAGTCACCAGGAGGAATGAAAAGTAAAGGTAAAATTGTTCCTGTGTGTACCATGAATATAATGGGAGTAGCAGATGTAAGGTATCATTCATTCTTAACCTCAGCACCAGATGAGGTTAGTGGTCAGATTCGTTACACAGCTGCTTTACTCCCAGGGTAAAGAAGCCCCATTATATTGAATAGAAGGCTGTATGGGCCCAGAGCCGGTCTGGATATTCTGGAGAAGAAAAAGAAATCCCTCTTCTCTTCCAGGAATCAAACCACCGTTCTTTGGTCATGATATCATGTAATCTAGTCACTATGCAGATTGTGCAGTCCCAGCCCCTCACAAGCTAGAAAAAAGGTTAAAAAATTTTGAAGTAATAGTTCTTTTTTGTTTTTATTTGGTAATATTGTTAGTTACCAACTTTGTGTAGTATTGGTGATGGATGAATATGAGTATGTGGCACAGGTGGAATGAAACTGAAGTACTCAGAGATAAACTTGCCCTAATGCCATATTGTCTACCAAAAATCCAACTTGGACTGGACTGGGATGAAACCTAGACCTCTAAAGTGATGAGCTGGCAACTAAGCACCTGCTCTGCATATGTATATGAATGTGCTGGGTACAGGTAGTTTTTTTTTTGTATATGATAATTACTGGAATGTATTTCTAAGAGGAAACTTGTGAAATTTGTCTGTTGTTAGTAGAAAGTTTTGTTTTCTCATAACTGCTTCTGCTGATTTTTGTATAATTTATGAAGTACAACTACTGAGTGGTCCTGAATAAAAAAAAAAATTGTAAACTTGAAAATGTGTGCTGACAAATGTGTATATGCACTGTTTAACAATGATTCCCATATCTCTGACCTTTGTCTCATTTGTAGAAAGTTTGCATGGTTCTGCTGTATTGGTATTGAAACCTGTCACTTAGTATAGTTATTGCACTATAATAATTGAAAATCTGAGCTGTGTCAGTGAAGAATGCTCCAATTTTTCTTGGGTTAGTGGAATTTTCTGGTAGCCCTCCTCTGCTACTCAGAGAATGGTTAGTGTTCTTTATGCAGGAGCTGAAAATAAGTACCGTTACTGTTTAAGATTATGAGGTCACTGAACTGATCCATCATTCTGTATTCAGGACAGAACAGAATTTCAGAAACTGGATCTGTTTTCATAATTATATGAAAGGGTGAGGAGGCCACATACTCACTTGCAGTACAACATAAAGAGCTATTCTTCGATACTGAGCAACCTATGCCAGGTAAATGCTCCTATATGTGAGCTTAGGATCAGGTGTCAGGGGGAGATAATGCAGTGAAGACTGCTGGAATACTTGGGACGATCTCACAGTAAGACAGTAGAAGAAGGCGAAGCAAATGCCACCAGTCAAGTAACTCCATGCACAGACACTTGATTCAGACAAAAAGTGGAAAAAATGAACTTGAAATAATATGTTATATTTTACCAATGTATCACTAGTACCCTTGCATAAGATAATCAAGGAGGGGGGGGGGGGGACAAAACCCTAAAAAAGAAACTAAAAAAAAAAAAGGAAAAAAAAAAAATTTAAAAAATATGTTATTTTTTACACAGGTATCACAAGTCCCCTTGGATAAAATAAACAAGGGGGGGGGGGGGGGGACTAAAACCTAGAAAAGGAACT
>Ga0131853_10004403_pt1 | contig 25262 bp, 22 predicted proteins | sample TergutLab28metaG_FD_92764 | JGI IMG/M metagenome (GOLD analysis project Ga0131853, IMG submission 92764) | Labiotermes labralis P1 segment gut microbial communities from Petit-Saut dam, French Guiana - Lab288 P1 (version 2) (version 2) | ecosystem: Host-associated > Arthropoda: Insects >... | reverse complement strand
GAGGCTGAGTGGACCCCGTTCCAGACCCACTACTACTCAGAAAATCTGGTAGCGCCGGGGATCGAACCCGGGACCTCTGTAATTGTAGCCAGAAACTCTGACCACTAGACCACAGAGGCGGTCTCTTAATATATATGGCTTCTGTAATTTAAAGTACGGGCTGACACTTCCAGAAACAGCACTGAAAAACATTCACCCATAAAATGATGGTCTCAAATGTATAAAAAATTATGAATTTAGTTCCTGAAATTTGATTTGTGGTATTAACTCAGATCTTGAACTTATAGGAGTGGAAACACGTCTGGAATCATTGAAATTTAATAATAATAATAATAATAATGCTATCTATTATCGGTTTGCTGGCTGTACAGCCGTTAGGCCAAATAATGACACATTGCAGGAAACGTAGGAAAAATATGCTATATCCAATAAATAAAACATAGACGAAAACACATATATGGGAGACAATAAGAGTAAATCTTACCATGTATAATTGTTAAAGTAAACAGGCTTAGAGGATAGTTTGTTCCTGAATATATTGGTAGTACATTTAAATTACATTTATTGGTATTTTTTGACATTTATTTACTGTTGTCCCCTTTTCTTGATTGAACCATTTCCCTGAGCAGTAGTAACCAACGTAAAATCTTATGTTTATTGGACCGTGCATCATCTTGATAGTTGAATAAAGAGAGACCAACTTGATGTCACTTGCTTTATTATTTCATTATTTAACGCTCAACATGTTTCGGGTGTTAGTACATCCATCCTCATGAGCTTGAGATTTATTTGTTGAGTTATTTAATGGGTTGTATTGCTCTGGTTCGATGTGTGTTGGGGTTACGTTGTGGTTTGGCTGGGGTGGTGTGGTATCCGTATGCAGGCTCAAGCACTGCATCTGGATACCACACCACCCCAGCCAAACCACACCGTAACACCAACACACATCGAACCAGAGCAATACAACCCATGAAATAACTGAACAAATAAATCGCAAGCTCCTTAGGATGGATGTACTAACATTCGAAGCATGTTGAGCATTAAATAATGAAATATTAAAGCAAGTGACATCAAGTTGATCTATCTTTATTCAGCGTAAAATCTTATTTCTGAGTACAGTTTTTTTCCAACAAAACGAGAAGATTTACTGTATTTTGGTCTTCGTGTTTCTTCTCAATTGGATTTTCCCACACACTGGTATCTTCTTTCCTTGCACTTCTTGTAGGCAAACAATTATTTATGCTTTTTAACAAAAAATAAAAATCATTTCAGAATTTTTCTCCTATAGCAGTGAGAAACATTTATCATATATGTTTGTAAATAGAAATTAATCTGACATATTAATTTATTATCTCGTTATTTCCACAGGTTTTATCCTTTCGTTGCTAGGAAACGTGTTATTTACCGAATAAGAATTCATGAATATTTTATGTTCTTAATCGGATTATGCAACTCATTCAAACTGCTGTCATTTGCATGTATTTAAATGTCCTTGAATATTACGTTAATTGCAAAATTTACTACCAAATACACATTTATTTGCATTTGTTTCCGATTTGTTTTCTGAGATTGGAAAGGATTTTCGTATCGGTCTTTATGGGTCATATTTTTTCCACGTAATATTCAATATAAAAATGATATTGAATGCTCAGCTAAATTATACCCAGAAGGAAGACTGCTTTCGACTTAATACTCCGAAACAAACTGAAAATAATTCTATTAAAAAAATCTCTTGTACTTGACAACCAAAAGTTTAAAATATTTCACACAAGAATTCCATCTATAAAAAATTGTTAGCAGCCCCAAAATTTGCTTCAGGTAAAGTATTATAAGTCTTTCGGTAATTAGTGATTTTTTCATGAGTTATGTAATGCCCCTATTTCAACTGAATAAATTATATGACATATATACAAGAGAATCATGAATGAAGAATGGGTTCTAATTCGGAATCACGACTTGTTTGAAGTTTTTAACATTCATAGGTCCGTGCATCGCTAATATATTCGCAGAGTACAACCAACAAGATGCAACGTTTCACAATTTATTTATTTCTGTAGGACGCTCTACATGTTTCAGATGGTTTTTCCGTCCATCATCAGGAGTTCGAAACTGCACATACAGCGTTAGGTATTTGTCAGACCGTTACTGCTACCTGCTGCTAGCCTGACCAGGCTAACAGCAGGTAGCAGTAATTGTGAAACGTTGCATCTTGTTGGTTGCACTCTGCGAGTGCTGGAAGCTATTTGATTTGTGCTGTTGCTAAAAATAAATAAAAACAATGTCAGGATAACCTCATAAGCAGGGTAAGCTAGAAACCGTCACAGAGATTACATACAGATGGACAGACAGACATTGTCCCCTTTAAGGTGCTATTTTTATTGCGTACGCCTAACGCATGATAAAACGGAGACCGAACCGATGGTTCATTTTACGGTTATGTAACTGCTGAGTATTGGCACATTTATCGGCAGGAGGCGTCATATGGGTATTGAATCCCACAGGCCCTATCTTGATATAGAAAGGAGCAAACTATATACACAGGTGACCTTGCAGTGCTTCAAGTTGGTGCGCTATGTTGAACTGAACTTCCTCGTGTCCTGTCCACATTTACAAACGTCTCTGCAGTGAGGTTTGGTGGTATTCACATTGATAGTGTCTCAAACGTATATCCTGATTGTTGTTGTGTGAGAGTCAGTACTTATTTTTAATTTTTTGTGTAATTATTCCATGTATGCTGCTTAACATACTCATCTCAGGAATAATACGAATACAGACAATTTTATACTTGGAAGTTCTGATATCGACGTTGCTGAAGATTCGAGTCTTCTTCATTCTTCGTTGTGACAAGTTACGAAATGTACGCGTGGGACATTTCGGACCTGTTTGTTGCCGTTTGTTTAATTTTCTCGAAAACCCTATGGGATGCGGAAAAAAATTGTGGGGCACAATGTGTGTTCTATTTTGCCAATGTCTTTCATCTGAAACAGTTGATGCTTCGCAAAAAATGTATAAATTAAGCTTAATAAGCATGTATAGAGGGATGTACACGTATGCCTTCATTTAAATAAGGGGTGCAAGAACCCGGACGACTAACTTTTTTGCTTCGGCGCCTAATAGTTTTTGGTCTTTACGACGGAATCTGCCAAAATCACCCTCCCGGCGTCTTACGATTTTGAGCTGGATCCTTTTTTTTTTTTTTTGTAAGATATGTGAACCCCTGATTTGAAATATCCAATATCCAGTATCCTGCATCCGACTTTAACTAACCTGAGTGTATAGTCAAGATAAAAATCAATGCAAATCGATTCGGCGGTTCCCAATGTGTTAAACGTGTACAGAAGGACGGGCGGAATTTTACTGACAGACATTGCAAAAGTGGTAGCTACACTTGCAACCCTCTGTTTTTAAAATGCCAAGAGTGGTAGAAATAAATTAAGTCACCGTTTCGATTTCGGTTCTCATGATGTCACTTGCATCTATACACTGTCCTGTACTGAGTCCTTCGAGTCATGAGTGTACGTATAAACAAGTGCGTTCTCTGGCTGATAGTTAAATCCGGAACAGTTATGTGAAGTATTAATTATGTACATGAGCATTTGGAACAATTATTTGAATTATTAGTAATTGTGTACATGACAATACTACTTGAGGAAACAGTTTTCAACCCCACATTTACGATTTTACGAATAATTAAGGAAATGGATGGAAATAAATTTATGTGCCTGCAGGTACCGAATTTATGTGCCTGCAGGTACCGAATAACAAAGGAGGCAGAAGAGAACAATGCTGTCCTCTTTTATTGAGAATACTTTAATCTTTATATTAGAAATAAGAAGGACATGACATTGATGGGGTGTCTAGCAAGTTATTTAGAATGAGTCTTCCTCAGGGTTATTCAGGTTCGTAAAGTTGAAACACAATTGTGTCATTAACACACAGAACTTTAATTGAGGTTTAAGTGCTGCTGCTACAGCGGCTGTATTTTAAAGGGTTTCGCATTAAGGACAGGTTTCTATGCCACAAATACAGGCTGTCAGGACAGAGAGGTATTTTGAGTGCTTCTGCTATTACGTAATGCTATAATTCCAATTTCGATGTGGGTTCACTTTGTGGCCAATTATATGGTTTTATTTTGTACGTACTGCGTAAGCCGACAAGAATTGCATAGACGTATTTGTGGTTATTTTAAAGTCGATTTATTATTATTATTATTATTATTTACTGCAGTTGAGTTTTCACTCGGTGGCAGTAGTCCTTACACTAGTAACAAATAAAAATACATATACATAAACGAAACAATACAAAATCACAGTAAATACGAGTACAAGTACAAATATTACCGAAACACCCACACAATTGTCAAAACACTCACACATTACAAAACCCACACGCACGCACACCCACACGTTTCAGAACCCGTATACACACACCCACACATTACAAAATCCACACACACACACACACACACACACAATACAAAACTAAAACATACACACACCCATACATTACAGAACCCATATATATGTATATATATATATATATATATATACACACACACACACACACACACACACACACGTACCCACACATTACCCTTTCTACCGACTTCCACATATCGGTTTCTGGGGCTTGGTACTATTTAAATTAATTTTATTTCATCAAATCTCTTTATAGAATTCAGTTGGTTAAGATTTCGTCTGAATGACTTGACTGAAGGAATAAAATTGTGTAATTAGGCAAAACTCAGATATAGGATTGAGATGTGGTTTTTTAAGCACCATATTTAAGAAACTTTTGACGTCAATGAAATTGTTTAGACGACTGTTGTATTTTACAAAATTCAAGCACAAAAGGACTATAGTTACAACGTAAAGAAGCCAATGTGCGTCAAATATATAAATATTATATACAACGTTATTCATTATCAGGAAAGTAGAAAGGAACACTTGGATTTAATGCATAGGAATATATACGAGGGCAGTTATTGGCATCCCAAGAATCATCCTATTTCGTGCAGATGGTCCACGTCGGACAGAGTCATAAGTAGACTTGTGGAAACTTAAGAAAGTAGTTGAAATAGTAGAAAGGGCAAGTTAGAGGGACACCTACCATCTTTCTGAAATAAGGGTTAACGAAAAACAGTTCCGTTGCGTTCACTTAAGCAGACCAAGCCGAGTTATCATTAGGGTGCACCATCGTTAAAATGGCGGATTTGTACTTGTCTCTATCGATACTACGATAATGTACTGTTGTCCGTTATTCTTAAATAAAGAAATATGAGTCAATCGTGTTTGGTCCGAGAGCAGATAGATAATATTAATATAGTGAATGTTCTGTGTTTATAGCCAGTATAAATTAAAAGCGCATAGCGGTGTAGAACTCAGCGTATCGGCCTATAAACCATCTGTTCTAACATTCAGAAACTCTGCATTTGACACACAGAGTACAATTGTGTGCTTCTTATGATCGTCATAGTAAAGGTAAAGCAGTCCCTGTACAGGCCTTTACAGGCCCTCAGGGATCCAGGAGGATGAGTCTCCCAGATTTCATGACAATCCGCAGATGAGTAAACAACGATTGTTTACTTAAACAGTACTCTTTTACCTGCCTGGCCTTTGTAAACGAAGTTCATTGTGTTTTCTCTGGGATAATATCTGGTGTATTTTCATTATTGAGATGAACTTCAAACTTCATAGCATGAAATACTATCTGCTGGAATAACTTCGAGGTATTTGAAGAGTTTGGGAATGTGGAAATGTGGTATAACAAATTCCTGGTAGTGATGATAATTGCTATACATTTCCAAAGTTTATGTGCGTTTACAGTTAAGTTCTGATGTAGGCTCTAAACCTGTAACCTATATACATGTGCATTAATCACATTTATGTTACCATCGGGGAATCCTTACATTGTACCCTTTCCTAACTGGCAACACATCTGTACGTGTTTGAGTACTTTCAACAAAACTTATCTGTGATTATTACATTTTTTGTTCAGTGGAATGTTGTTATTATTACCTATTAACATATTTTTAGCCTTAAGTCCCGGCTACGAAGACCTCTATAACTGTGTAATTAGTATCTCCAGTTGACTAGAACTTGAAGGCAGTATACCTGTACTGGTTGCTGTTTTAAGCTTTAGTACCGTTATGTTGCGCTGCTAGGTTTAGACATTACGGAGTTTAGGCAGGTACTATCTGGAAAGACAACACTGCCACTCCCTCAGATTACTCTGCCCAGTATGTTCAATAGCGCTTTGCCTTTGACGGTGAGATTTCGTTGATATATCGGGAGATGTCAATGCGCGAACATGCGACGAGTTCAGTGAACAGTACGCGGTAGAGTAGGACCAACATTTCACGCCACCTCTTCTTACTGAATTCCTGTTAGGCGTTGCTAGACGATTGCCTGCTGATTTTCACGTTGTGAGTCAGCATAATCTTTCGTAGTCGACGGTATAAGAAACACCTCCTGATGTGCTTCTCATATACATGTGTACACAAACGAAGACAGGCCCAAAAATATGCATATTAATTGAATATTAACACCTAGGTTTCCAGACCCTGTGTTTAGCTTTAGGCCTAGTTGGTGATGATCATAAATTATTTTTACATTTGTGTTCTGTCGAATACAATATTATTATTATTGTCTTTGTTGTTGTTGGAATATGCCTGTTGCGTGGAATTCTGTCACTTCTGATACTTGTAAGCTGGAGTGCATCCAGCGAAGTTAGTTTCTCTTTGTTATCATCTTTTCTCCAGTCACCTAGACTACAGCTATGGTAATGTTCTAAGTTACTTGAAATTACACACCTTAAGTGCTCGGAGACGTTACCTAGATATCATTTTTTAAACGAATGTTTGCAGTGGTTTAAAATATTGTCCTACCCTTTGGAAACTATTGGCCTACGCGTGCCAAATCGAAATTTTAGAGAGAACATTTTAATTTTGACTTTAAACGTCGAAATTGTCCTTACGCTAGAAACGTTTCGGCGACAAATGCCGTCGACTTTGATACTGATATATCAAATGGATGTTCGGGCTTGGTTAATATGATTCGTTAATATCTGATACTTTTACTACATAATTCAGAAACTGCCTAACCTCTGATCCTGTAGTAAATATAATCTGTAAGTTTATTTTTTATATTAAATTCTTTTAATATTGTATATTATGCTACTTCTAGAATGATCCTGTGCGGGTAAGTAGGTTTTGTATATTAATGCAGTTAATATTGTATATTTTGTTCTAGTTTTATAATTGACCCTCTGCTTTTAAAGTAGCACGTTAATAATTGAGAAACTATATTGAATTGAATTTGAAGCAACAGTAACTGTGGACGATATACTATGTCGCTGTGAAATTAAATGCCAGATATAAATCGAAATTTATAAAATAATATTGGTTACCCCATTAATGTATGGTATGTAATATTTTGCAGTCTTCCGGATTGTGAAATCATGTTTTTTGACTGAAGTCTGCTAACGTTCAGGAGGAAGAGAACATCTGTCTTTCAGGGTTTACCTGAATAAGTTGGCACGTGGTTGCAAACTACAGTACTGCAGACAGAGGCAGTAACTTATGTTCTTTCGATACGTTAGAAGTCTTCTGATTTCAAGACACTCTATCCTAGACCAACACCGTCTCAGTGTTCCTTACCTTCTGAACATCTCGTGGAAGCAAGCGTCTTCTACCAGTTCCATGTCAGTTGCGATATCAATGTGTAATCACTTACACGAACTAGGCAGTTCTGTAGCGCGGTTGAAGATATGACGTGTAAGGTGTAGATTTTTTGTGGGAGTGGGAATTATGATATTTTATGGTCTTGTAGGTGGGGGCCGGGAACACTCAGTCTGTATAGCGACTGGCTACGATATGGACAGTCTGGGGATCGAATTCCGGTGAGGACGAGATTTTCAACGCCTGTCCAGACCGGCCATGGATTCTATCCAGCCTCCTGTACAATGGGTACCGGGTCTCTTTTCCAGGGACACAGCGGCCGGGGCGTGGCGTTGACCACCAACCCCAGCTAGCGCCGAGGTTAAAGTGGCTCTGCCTCTATTCCACCTCTGAGCCTTGATGGCCTGTTCTAGGGTGAACTTTACCCTTATAGTCAGGTAGGTGGTAACAAAAGTTCCAAAGAAAAGGGCGCTTAAAGCTTCCAGACGCACTTGCACCGTAAACATGGACGATATCATATATTTCTGAAGCGTTTGCCACCACCTACCAAACTGTACGACGTCTGAACCTAAAACACGGTATTGTTAACCTTCACCGCCGCGTGAACTGTTACACTCACGACGCCTGAGTAACACCGAACTACGTGTATTGCATGTTAGATGACATCGTGGCGCATACTGACCACCTCAGATATGCTTGGCGGTGCACGGTGTTCATCACTCACCGTTAAGCGCCAGTGTCCTTTTTATGTTAAAAATCAACCCAGGGGCAGCAGTTACTATGGGTTGACCAGTTAAAATATGTCAAAACGTTTCCGTTCGCACAGTGACTTGAAGAGTGGACGTGCAGCAATGTTCCGCAGGCCCCCTGGCACAAGATTACGTATCATATCCCCGCCCCCAATACCAGGATTTGGAGCAAAGCCGATGAGGTCAGGTCAGGTCAGGTCTCGATCGTGGGTCTTAATGGTTACGTTTAATGTATCGCACTTTTTTTTTTCGGACAAGCAAAAATTTATGGGCCAGGTGTTAGTAGACCCTTTGTGTGATATTTCTTTATAACAATTATCTTGTTGGCTGATAACTAATGTGACAGTAGGGAAAGCTCCTGTTTTGTCATGGTAGAAGTTTGTGTTTCAAAGTGTCCGTTGAAGCACTGGATTTTATAGTGAATCAGTAAGAGAGCGAAGATGAACCCTTAACCTTTGGAGTACAATGCTCGCAGAAAGAAAAGTAACAGAAACGGCTAGCTTCATGGAGCAGAGTTTTCCTTTTTTAAGGTAACACACGTTCAGCACGTGTATACATTTCCAGGTTTGTGGTGCTTGAAATTTCATTAGTGTGTTAACAAGACTTGGGCACAGGACCAAAGAGAAACTTTTGATAATACAGGCAGGCCATCACAAGTGAAGTTTTCGTAAGAAAATGTAACTATTGGGAGCACCAATAATTACAAGCTAATATTTTGCAAGGAATTTTTACGTAAAATGTTATTACATTTGGGTATTTAAAGTAAACGGCATTTCATTCCTTGTAAATGTAAACCTGTAGATCTTATGTTTATTGGAGCGTGCGTTATTGTGATAGCTGACGAATAAAAAACCAACTAGATGTCACTTGTTACTTTCATTTTACTTCTTAGAGACTCAAAATGTTTCGGACATTAATATGCCCATCTTCAGGAGTTTGCGACTATGATGATGAACTACCACATTGGCCGTTTCGTTTTTGATTTGATGTGTGTTGGAGTTAGGGTGCAGTTCGGCTAGGGTGGTATCCGGGCTGCCGGCAGCCGGCAGCATGTATACCACCCTAGCGGAACCGCACCCTAACTCCAACACACATCAAATCAAAAACAAAACGGCCAATGTGGTAGTTCATCATCATAGTCGCAAACTCCTGAAGATGGGCATATTAATGTCCGAAACATGTTGAGTCTCTAAGAAGTAAAATAAAAATAACAAGTGACATCTAGTTGGTTTATTATTCGTCAGTAAACCTGTAGGTATGGTTGATACGATCGACTGATGGTGGCCTGGGTATTTGCGGCCCAAAACATGTTGTCATTGCCTGTATGAGTGATATGTTACTAAACAGCTTTGTTAAAGGTAACCGGTCTCTATATACACCTGTGTGTAGCATAACACGCTATAGGACACCTTCTGCGAAAGAAAAAGAAGCGGCGCTCTTTATATGAGAGGGTAGAAATAGAAACATAAACGGAATGGTAAGGTAGTCGCAATTCAGCACCTTATATGGCACTGGCAGTTGTGTGTTCCACATTATTTTGCGTTGAATGACACGACGTTTCATGTGTTTTGTCAGTTTCTCAAAACAAGAAAGAGTTGTCCTAAACATCACACGATTGCTCTCTGCGAACAACCAAAAAGTCTTGTTTGATGATCGTTGCGCTGTTCACTATTGTTCAGTGACACTCAAAGATCAGTCTAAATACAACTCTAAATTGTATTCCAAATTTTCAACATGTTCTTTTTTCTTTCTTTCTCTTTCTTTCGTAGCTTGACCTCTGTCTGTCTCCTAATTTTAGGTGTAGAGGATTATTGTTGTACCTGAACACACGCTATGATATACGCGCACGCACGCACACACACACACACACACACACCATCGGTTGGACTGCTCTGGACGAGGGATCGGTCCGTCGCAAAGACCTCCTCCAAACAACACACAACACCTACAAGAGACAGACTTCCGTGCCACCGGCGGGATTCGAACCCGCAATCCCAGCAAGTGGCCACTTGGATTGGCCATCTACATGTTTCGATCCCAGTACGGATCATCAACAGGCTTTTGCACTAAAGTGTATATTAAAGGTAAAAAGTGCGTACTGTGCTGCACTGTGCACAGTGCTGCACTGTGCACTTGATCATAACGAGTTTAAAGAGCGTAGCGTTACGAATGTGACACGCGTGTGCGAGCGGGTTTCAATGACACTCATGGTGTAACTACGACAAAGGGTTAGAGAACAGAAAACTCTTTTTTAAGTTTGGTGTTTTTTTCTCACAAATGCCACAATGAGTGGGAATTCAAGCTAGTCTGTGACAGAGAACTGCAAATGCACGATTAGTGTAACCAAAACACATTTTCTAATTTTACTCACATGTAACACCGCGGACGAAAAGCTCAAAATTGTGTTTATCAAGTGTCTGTGGAATTTCAAATGTAAAATGGTTGGCCTTTATGCATTCCGCGGATAACAACAGTTATGCTTTTTTTTTTACTTTGGTTTATCACATCCGGGTCTTTCATTTTCCCAGCTGGACTTCTTAATGACTCCTTAAATGTGCCGTCGAACCTCAGAACTGAACTTTACTAACTTTTAAATTGAAAATTTCTCGCCGGTTCATCCTTCATTCTTTATGCAGCGGGTCTTGTCTGTAATTCAAAAAAGCCCTCTTGAACGCCTTATGGACAAGACACTGACAAGTCTAGTACGATGTTTTAGTGAGAATATTTCTAATTATGCTTCGCTACTGAGTGAAATTTACTAGCATATGTCTCGGTTTACGAGAAATTTACATAAACACCGACTTTAGACTGCCCGTATAGTTCGTATGAATTCATACCTTTTACGAGAGGAACTGCACTGACTACAGAGACGCCCATTTAACAGGTTCGCCTGCCCAACCCTGCCATCTAATACAGTCGTTTGTCAAAGTTCCTCCACATAAAAGATAGGATCAATACGCAGCCACCTCCATTTCTCCCATTCTTTCTGACTGTAAAATTATTTCTTCAGGCAGGGCAGCCATTAGAGAGCACTTAGTGCATTGCGTACCGGCTCAACCTCGCTCGCAAAGATCTCACAGTATATTCATTTTGCGACGAACCCGGGGGAGGGGGGGTATTTTTACCTGTCTGAAGATTTAGTCGTTTTTGTTCTGTTATTTTTTTTTCAGTGAAGTGGCCGCACTGTAAGCCCTTTAAAAGGTTAGGTGAATGTAGACCAAAGAACGTCAGTTAGTGACGAGAGGAGAACTGCGGACGAAAACCAATGAAATAGCAAAACAATGAGATCAGTGAATTAAAACGGCATATACGCATATAAGTGACGAGTAAATAATAAAGAAAATTTCTTCCCCGAACAACCGGACAAGATAGGAGAAACTATTTTAAAACCATCCGCGTCTTCATGTGTAGTTGAGTGAAATAAGCGTTTCAGATCTTTACAGCAGCCGACGTGATCACAAGTGGTCTTTAACGTTCATTTGTTTACCTTTCTATGTCTAGTTTTAATAATAAAAAGCATGTAGGAGTTGATAGCCACTGAACATAATTTTTTGTCATAAAAATAATTTACAGTTGTGCATTGACACAACTTTTGTGAATCGTTTTCTTTGTACATATTTGGGTCGGTTCTGTTTACCTTTTATGTGTTGTGCAATGCAGAATTAGATAGACAGTCCAGTATAGCAACTTACACTCCTAAGAACTTGCACTGAGCTATATGTGTAAGAGCATTATTTCCACTATTATTGGTGGTCGGCAGTCGAGTGGGATTACTTGACATGCATATCGATATCTTGTGCTCCCCACATATCCTCAGTTGTTGATAGAACGTCACTGAATAAATTTCGAACCAATCTATGACAGTCTCCTCGTGCCCCTGATTTATTTGAGTACAGGAATAGGAACACGTTACTTAGAAACACACATGCAAGTGAGGCGATATGTTGATTTATGCCCACGAGACAATACTTCCATGTCCAAACGGTATGCTGCTGTGCACTGAATATAAGCCAATTACGACGTACTTTAATTACACTGGAATTAAATTATAGAGAGGAGAATTAGTTACGAAGAACGAATATAAAATCTAACACGAGCTTGCTTGTCGAGATAGGACGATTCTTTATTGTCGTGTTGTGTACGCAGAAAACAACTGGCGTCACGCTGAGAGGGTGTCACTAGGAGCAGATGAGCTCAAGATTATTCGAGTTGGTATATACAACAACTCATCGCATTAAAAAAAATATTAGAGGACAAGACGTGCTTAAGCAATTTGTGAATAATTCAGTAACTAGTACTGGGAGAACTTCTATACTCAGTTACACTAATGACATTGTTGGAACATAATTCAGGACAAAATCACAACATTAAGATAGGTGTGGAACAATTCAAATGTTTGGGAACAATCCTAACATTCAGAATCAAATCAAGAGCAGACGGAACTGATGGGATGCTGGCTATCATTCGGCCCAGGACCTTTTGTCTTCTAGTTTTCTGCCCAAACATATAAAGATTAAAGTACGCTTAACTATAATTTTACCTGTTGTTGTGTATGGGTATGAAACTTGGCTTGCGCAATGAGGAGCTTTTTGATCTGTATTTCTCACCGAATATTCGGGTGATGAAATTAAGAATATATGAGATGGGCAGGGCGTGTGGCGTGTGTTTGGAAGAGGAGAGGTGCATACAGGGTTATGGTGTGGAAACCTCAGGGAAAGAGGACACTTGGAAACCTAGGCTTAGACGGGAGGATAATAGTAAAATGAATCTTCAGGAAGTGGGATTGGGGCATGGACTGGCTTTATCTGGCTCAGGATAAGACAGACGGCGGGCACTTGTGAATTAACCTTCGATTACGTAGAATGAGGGGAGTTTGTTAACTAGCTGAAAACGCTATCAGGTTCTCAAGAAAGACCGTGCTCCGTGGAGTTAGTTAATGACATTTTGGAAGTGCTGGGGCAGTTATAATCATAGTATGAAATATACAGAATGTATTATATAATATACCACCAGTAACATTAATACGCATTGCCGGTGAATCATGTTTAGTGTTCTTTGTATTTCTTTGTTTATTATGCTGTGTTTTACAGAATTATTTTTAAGCATGGATGCACAAATTCCTTACGCGAGGCCGCTCAGATGACTGAACAGTGTATGGTGGCGCCTAATGCTTCTGAGCTATGTTTTATGTAAGGGGTTTTCCGTCGCTTAGGTTATACAGCTTTGACGATAGACAAATAAATATGGAACAATAGTGGAAATATATTGACAGGGGAAAAACCGAAGTACTAGGAGATAATCTGCCCTACTGCTACTTCGTCCGCCACAAATCCTGCATGGACTGGTCTGGGATCGAACCTGGGCCTCTGCGGTGACTTCTACACAACTGGCGTTGTGTAGAAGTTCAATGATGTCCAGCCAAAATGGATATTGCATTAGGAAAATGGATGCGAGAAGAAACAATTTTTGTGTGCCTGAAGGTCTGAAAACTGAGGACGATTTCTATATATTCGGCACCCAAACTTGTGCTCCGGGGGAACATAGAAACTTCCTCGTACAGTATATTCAGCTATACTCCGTTTGGAAGATAAGTGTGTTTTATGAAGTTTTAATGTTAGGTTGTGGGAAAGCTGCCTTGTTAGATATGGTAATATGAACAAGCGAGGCAGCTTACTTAATAACGTAATATTTAGGCGCGTTCGCGCAACCACTGTTGCCGTGGAAAAGCTGTGTTACATATTCTGAGTGTGTGTGTCTAGCCTTAGTTATCCAGCATGCAAAGCTTGTACGCCGTATTTGCATCTGTAGTCTTTCTGGTTCTTCCATATTTTTGTACATTATCTCATAAAAGCACGATTTTCGAAAAAAAAAGTTATTGAACATAAAATGTATGTTTTGATTTTCTCTACAATTTTGTCTGAAATGTTTCTCATTCTAAGAAGGACTGAGTAAGATGTGATCAAAAATGTATTTCGGTATACATGTAAAGTATCCGTTATTCTTGTCAAATTTAATGAAAACTGAATTTTCTCGACAGAATTTCGAACAATATTCATATATCAAATATCATGAAAATGCGTGTAGTGGGAGCCGAGTTTTTGCGTACGGACGACGGACGGACAGACGAAAGGACAGACATGACGAAGCTAAAAGTCGTTTTTCGCAATTTTGCAAACGCGTCTAAAAACAATCAGAACTATCTTTTCTTCTGCAGGGATATGATAGCGCTCTTTGCCGACTTCACAATGAATAGTAACTGAAATTTAAGGAAGGGTCACTACTCATATTAATGAATGATGTTTGATTCTTGTGTTTAAAAGGAGAAGACGTGGATTGGAAATGAATGGATTTTATCATAACACTACAACAGTACTTCTGCGCATCGATTTAGCAGCCGAGACAGCTTTACGTACTGGCAAAATTACGAAATAAATTCTGTAACATCGCGGGTGTTCTCTACTTGGTCCGCAGTAGGCGAAAAACAAAAAAGGAATCTGCTTTTTTTTCTCTCTCTCTCTCTCTCTACACGATTGCTGGTCAGAAATAAGTCTGCGGTCATCTCGATTGAATTTATCTGGGCCTTACTGTCTCTGAATTAAATACCGGGACGGTTTCCAAATTTCAGTTTGTTACTGCAAGCTTGCCTTGTAGACTTGCCAATTTACATTCTTCGGAGACCACCAAATTACGCAACTGAACGAAAAGAAAATGTGCTTGGTTGTTGTTTCGAGTCTGTCAAAAATAAACAGAATGTCACTACTCCAATGATTTTCTTTACTAACCTCACCTCTTTCGCCAAAACGGGGGGGGGGGGGGAGTTTTGAGATCCCCATGCTCTGTGGGGGGGTGTGGGGGGGGGGGGGGTTTCCTAGTCCAAATTCTGAATAATTGTAAATTCATTTTAACCATTTATACGATACTTGTTATTGAAATCACACCGGTAGAGGACGCCTAAACGTCTCACTGGCGCATTTCCTAGGTCATTAATGACCACGTGGCCAACGCGTGAACTTACTAGGCGGGAATGACACTAGAGCCGAACATCTTTCGGTTCCGATATTATATATATATATATATATATATATATATATATATATTGTAACGCATTAGGAACATGTGCGTGTGTTTACAAGGTAGCATTCTTATAAGTTGTAAATAGCAACATCTTCGTTGGGTGGCTTGCAGTTTCGTAAAGATGAATATTGAACCGTTTCTGGTGTGCGTGTGATAAAGTACCGAGCTAGATCACAAACTTAATTACACATTTTATATAAAAATATTGGGCGTACGTTACTAATTACAAACATAGCGACAACGCAAACCTATAATTGTACATCCGACAAAATGACTTGGACAGATTCTCTTTACGGTACTACGAAAGACGGTAATAGCAGCAGGAACAATGATCCGCATTCAGTTCTTCTGTATGTCCGCACCGACCCAACAGTCTACGGCCAGTTGCAGTATCAACACTAACACAGAACTGTAGCACACACACGCACACACACACACACACACACACACACAACATCATATAATACAAGAAGACAACGCCGTTCCTTATCTACAACAGTTAGGGCACAAAATTGTACATTACTGTGCACAAAATATCACGCCATATAAGGTAGTTTAGTAGATTTAAAAGGAAGATACAACTGCTAATGTAAGGGCTCAGTAAGATTAAGAATTTATTTCCTAAAAATAATAATAATATTGGATACGTAGGACTGTAATTATGTGCAATAGGGAAGTGGTCTTTAAGAGTCATGCTTGTAACTCTTATTGTCCATTCCATTAGCTTGACTCTTGAATAAAACAGAGAACAATCTTGAAAGGATATCTTAGTGGGCAGAGACCAGTGTTGAACAGAGGTGTCGAACAGTTAAAACTAATCTTGATAGAGATATCAAGCTGTAAGGAACAATGTTGAAGTGATACATGGAAGAATAACCCATTCTTACAAACAGTAAGCGTCAGGGAAACATGTTGAAGAGGAATGAAGAGCAGTGAAAGCAGATCATGCACAGAGGTGTCAAGCAATAAAAACATGTTGAGAAGGAACGTCACGGAATAAAGACTTATCTCAAAGAACTGCACACGGCAAAATGAACGAGAGACTTCAGACATCACAGACGGTGCCTTTTCGGTGTATTCGTCGCCGATGATAATCTGATTTTTACTAATTTCGTATTCGTGCCACTCTTGTTCTAACTTTACTCTACTCTTCCATAATTCTAGGTTCACAGACGCGCGTGGAACATTAACAAATAAGAACAATACCGTTAGTAAATTGTAGGTTTGAAAGAAGTTGTATGTCGTCTGGCAAGCGATGCCTTATAGTCTGATAGACGTGAATGCCTACCGATGTTTCAGTGCCACCTGCTGCTTCGATAGCGATGCTGAAGATGGCAGGTTCCTCTGACAAATGGTTATGTATCTGGCAGGGCATGCGCTGTCAAATCCCAGAAAACAGTAATCTGCATTGTCACCACCGTGAGATTCGCCGGCCGCACGATGACCGTTAGAAATTAAATGCGTTGAACGCTTCATATTTGGGGTACAGTAAGGGTGTCTGTAGATGTTCGTGCTCATAACAATGAATGGTAAATTATTACGTGAAACAACAGCAACAACATCAACAATATCAACAACAACAATAAAGTAGTGATGGCGGTTACGAAGCTGACAGTGGCGGTGACTGGAGCCTTTATGTACTGACCGTCTAGTTCGCCTGGGAAAAACAGCGAATTATTATTCAGGAAGTCCCGAGTTCACTTTAAGACTGCAGGTTGGCTGTTACGGCTCAAATTTGTCACAGTCTTTCTGAACTCCTGCAACCAATTGCCACTATTATAATGCCTCAAACTGGGGCACGAAAACTTCCTTCCACTTGTTTTCCAATTAGACTAATTATGTACTAATCATCCTATAATTCAACAATATATAGTCTGAGTTACCGGTAACGGCCTTAGATCAAACCTACATAACGCGCGAAATAAATCTCCACTGACATGAGTCAACGAATCGGGAACCACGGCCGTGATAGAAGAACACTTAAAGTTATGTCTGAAAAAGGTACAGGTAATGTAAAGCTGTCTTAGGTATACATAGAAGTCGATATAATGTAAAGTTAGGATACGGCTAACATTGCCATCTTATTGTGCATAGATTGTAAAAATTTTGATTTCAGCTTATATCAACGCAAAAAGTAGGATCCCAGTGTTACTAATACTGGCCCTGCTTTACACGTGCTAATTTACGTGTCAGTAATGGGCTGCGTGAGGATGGCAATTTTCAGCGGAAACGTGTAGCTGAAATACAACGAAGACAGTTACAATAATGTGTCGACTGTATCCTGTCATTCTTAATTCTGGTGCTAGACGGATCTTTGTGGTTAGCTTTAGGCAGCGGCTGATTTTCACGCGGGGAAAGGGCTCTCGCTACCCGTTGAATAAAAAGCTAGGTGAGCCATATTGTCGATATGGACGATTTTGAGAACAGAGATATTGCCCCCCCCCGGCCGAGAGTCGAACCACGATTTCTTGACTGTCTGGTCCATATATCTGCAACAGAGTCATGCTAAAGAAAGGGTACTCATTGGGTGACCCCAGTCTTTTGCTATGAACATAGTTACGCGTACACTGGACACACATTTGTAAAATTTCGTAACTTAGTAGATTAAAATCGTATTTGTATTCGTAAGATGACGATTGTCAGTCACGAATGTACACTAGTCTAAGCGTCTGTGTGCCCCGCTGTTGGTTGTAATGATGATGACAATGAAACATATCATGTTAACCAATGTTTGTTCTGACAAATATTTGTGGGAGGTACTACATCCCATACTTGTCTTCAGTTGCATTACTTTGAACACAGAAGTTATCGGAACAGGTTCGTTCTGGTTTAAAGGTTTTTTACTAGGCTAAATTGTACTGATGTTGCGTTCAAATAAGTTACTTTTGGGTGATGGTCCATGAGCTGTTTCTTTAAGTTAAAATTATTGATTATGTTATCCATAAACGGGCACATATGGGTGCGGAGTACAGTGATAATTTGCATTTGGGTTATTAGAATAATTAGTGAATTAATTTCACAAGAAGCATATATATATATATATATATATATTTATTTATATAAAAAAAGTAAAAGGTAAAGTGGTCCCGTTACAGGCCCGGTGTGACCCAGAGGGTGGGTAGAGGTATAGCTATACTCTTCCATGACCGCGACACTAGAAAGGGGTGAGTGGTCAGCAGCACGCCCCGGAAAAGACCCGGTACCCATTGTACAGGAGGCTATATATTTATATAATATATGTATATACACACAGATACACCTAAACACACACACACACACACAATGGGCCCCATGCTATAACTTTCACGCCATTCACAAACCTCTACTAGTAGGGTTCGTATTCCGTTTTTTTAAAATAAAAAGCATCACGTAATCTTGCGGGATAAGAAAGTATGTCGTCTGGTCTGTGTTCCTTCTTTGTGTTATCTATTCCAGACATTCCCAGCAGCAAAGCACAAAACCTCATTGTGCAATGTATATTCTGTTTTTATTAGTTTCGTCGTCAGTGCATTTCTTAGGTCGATCCGTTAGTCTCAGTGAAGTATTCGTTTCGGCTTTTGTTGCTGAAAAAAAACCTCTAAAATATTGCAGGTCTAGTTAGCTATCCTGCCATTGAATAGTTTCTTCTAGTACAATTCTCCTATAACTGAACGGAATATTTTATGTTTTGTGCACCGCGCATTGCAATACATTGACACAACATAAACCAACGAAATGCGCATTTTCCAAATTAAAATTTTAATCTTTAATTTTGATGTCTTCTGCATGTTACCAGCAGGAGGATTCACCTTCAGGAAGACGGCTGTGTATGCAGTTATGATACTGTACGTTTTACATGCATCAGTATAAGCAGTATAGTCAGTAGAACAGTGTGTTCAATACTCTTTTGCTTACTAGAATGCTTATACCAATGCGTGTAAACATACCGTACCATAACTGCATATACAGCCGTCTTCCTGAAGATGAACCCTCCTGTTGGAAACATGTAGAAGACATCAAAATTAAACATTGAAATATTAATTTGGAAAATGTGCATTTCGTTGGTTTATGTTGTGTAATTATTAGAACACTGTATTGGTGCTGATAAAGGGTGTCTCTTCCTTCTTCATCTTTGTGTTTCTTGGAAAATTAGGACAAGTGCTACGGAAACGGTAGATGAATGAGTGATGATGAATTGAAACGGAGATTACGAAAGAAGATGAAAGAATTCCATAGATACAAACATAGTCAATATGCTTCAGGCAGTGCGATGAAGACCGTGGCCACCTGGCTGGTTTCAGGTTGTACTTTAATAACGAGGGCCTGCAGGTTTGCTGCCAGCAGCACACCCGGAATGCCTAGCGGAAGGAAAAGCATTTTGTAAGATTCGTTGTGTTTAAATCTGTTTGATTAAACAGTAATGAAATACAACTTGAGAACCAATTATCTTTTGTTACGTCACGTGTCGTTGTACATTTATCCAGTTCATCGTGGTGGTATTTCCAACACTAGCGAACAGCTGTATCTTAAGCTGCTACTACAGAATATCAAGGGCACTGTCAATGGCGGCTTACCTTTATGTACTTAGAATGTAAGATCCTGAATTTAGGCCCTTCAGCTGTTAGGTAGTATGTTGATATCAAATTTTTAAATTAATTTTGGTCTAAAAAATTTCGACAATGTACGTGTGCGTACATCCCTGTGACCGCGCGGTCTAAGGCTCGCTTTCTGGGATTGCGGGTTCGAATCCCGCCGGGGGCATGGCTGCCCGTTTCTTCTGAATATTGTGTGTTGTCACGTAGATGTCTTTGCGTCGGGCTGATCACTCGTCCAGAGCAGTCCTACCGAGTGTGGTGTGTCTGAATGTGATCGTGAAGCCTCTAGAGTGAGGAGACCCTGACCCACGAGGGGCTGTTGCGCCGTGGGGGAAAAAAGTGCCTGCTTATTCGTTAGTATTGCATGATACAGCAGTTTTGCTGGTCATCTAATTACCGTATACTTGCTTTAAATAATTTAGCAAATACGACAGATTGACATGACAGTATTATTTAACCTTATCCACTTTCCATTAATTGATGTTTATGTAAACTATACGTTTAAGTGTGATGATTAACGACGCCTACAACTGTTAAGATCATATAGCGTCAGTTATAGATGAATGGATGAGTATGGAGCATTAGTATAATGATAATAACAAGCGAAAGTCGTACACCGAAAAAAATTCCTGTCGTACTGCCACCTAGCTTGCCACGAATTTCACATAGACTGGCCTGGGATCGAACCGCGTCTCCGCCGTGAGAAGCCGGTGACTAATTGCCTGTGACATGGCATGATTCTTACATACATTGTAACTTAAAGTCTATACTTCTTCAGCAACAAATGTTACATATGTTGTGTTCATAATATTAAGGTTGGCGTTGTTAGCCGTTCAATCACTGATTAATTAACTTGTTCGGCGTAAACGAAAGTTCATACAAATTTTGTGTTCCTTATGACCTTTGGTTTAGTTGTGCTTCTGTTATTTCCCACTGCGACAGACCGCACGTTCCTTTTCACCTTCTGAAGCCATTCCACATAAAATGACACAACATATTACGTCGGTGAGTTGTGAAATCATAAACATGTTTTAATGAAGCATAAAATGTGATACAGACAGATTCTATGGATGCCTCAGTTTCTATCTTCTTCATCTCTGCGATGAGTCCTTCTTACTCTTAAGACGCAGAAAGCTGCACGCGCGGTACGTGAGAGGAGTAGCACTGTGGAGCTTAAATCACCGCCCAAGCTAGCAAGGAGGTCACAGGTAGGAGAGCCCGGTTCATTGTCGTGAGTGCGGGTTTGTACTTCAAACGTGTATTATGCTAAACAGGAACGTAATTAACCGTACGATGCGACGTCGTTAAATATTGCATCACGGATCTACTTTATCAGTGTAAAGAACACTGAAGTTTTGTAGTGTTTTGGCCTGCATTGGCAGGGACCTTACATCGAAACCAGTAGTTATCATGACTAAATGTGTCTAGATTTCCTTCCTTCTTCAACAGCAGTTCAGCAGTACCGTAAACTGTCTGTATTTATTCCCTTTCAGAGACCTCTTGAAATAAGGTTTATTCTGACAGCCATATTTTGTATGAGCTTTACGGCAAAGGCGGTGAACCAAAAATTATATAAGTGAAAGTAATACACGTTTATGTCACGTTCCAACTCGGTGTCTAATTATTTAACTACCTGCGCGAATCCGAGTACTGTGAAGTTGGCAATCGCAAACGCAGTCAAGAAATTTCTCGCCTTTTCTGGAATCCAAATGTCTATCACCATTTCTTTTTTTAAGCTTTCCACTCCGTGGAGTCTTGCAATTTTTTCTTTTTATTGCAACTAAATGCACAAAATATGTTAAATACATACATTTATCTCCTATTACCTTCTACATTTTTCGGTGTTTGTTACACCATCTTCAGGGAGACCATTACGTAATTTGCTCAGGAACTATACGATTTGTGCAATGTTGTTGCATAGGTTGCGCTATATTATATAAAGTAAACTTTTTTTTTTAATTTGCAGTGCTTCTTACGATGTTTAAAACAATATGTGGTTCGATTTTTGTATCTTAAGAATCTAAAATATTAGTCAAAATTCCTTATTGCAGCACATTAATATCCGTTGGTTCCTGCTATTTATTATGCATGTTGGTAATGTATATGAACATATATATATATATATATATATGCAGAAAGGATATCCAAAACGGAGGAAGTAACAGAAGACTGGCAACACTTACACATTGTGGAGATTCCTGATTGTACACATCGACAGATATTATCCGGGTCATAAAACCAAGGCGAATGAGACCGGCGGGACATGTGGCACGTATTGAGAGAAGTGCGTAGAGGTCTTTAATGGGGCAACGTTAAAGGAAAGAGACAACTTGGAACATCTAGGCATGGATGGGAGGATAATATGTAGATGGATTTTTAAGGAACACAAGGAACTGGATGAATCTGGCTCAGGGTTGGAGGGACAGTGGCAGGCTGTTACGAACACGGAGGGTAGGGGGAGGGAATTTCTTAACTAACTTTTCAAGAAGTAGGCTAATTTAACACATATTTGTGGACCGCGGTCTGTTGATGTTCTGTGGGTATCCTGTCAGCTCGTCTGATGCTCCTGTACAATTCAAGAACTTCCTTCTCTTTTTTTTTTTCGACTTCCGTCTTTTCTAACCCCGTAGAGATTAAGACATAATTCTATGAGTTTGTGGTCGGAAGTGGTACATTTCTGTCCAAGGAAACATCATAAATCGAACTTAGTTCCGAAAGAAGTGGACTGTTGTATGATTATTTTTAGAAACGTTAATAGCTTTTTTATTCCAATCCGTGTAGAATTTGTGGTGGACAAACGGACCACTTTTTTTCCCGAAGTATTCAGGTTTCCCCTGTCAACATAATTCCACAAATGCTGCATACTTCGCTTAATTTCTAAGATATTCTTATCGGACGGAAAAGCAAAAGAAATCTGATTGTGTTGAAATAAAACATTACTGTTCCGGAAGTTACGATCATTGGAAAGAAAAGTGTTTTTGTCATGAAAGCAGTTCTTCCAAAAACTAATTTACTTGCTTATTAAGCACTGAATTCCTGTTGACAGTAACATTTATTTTTATACTAAAAAAAAAGTAAAGTGATCCCGTTACAGGCCCGATGTGGCCCAGACGGTGGGTAGAGGTATAGCTCTACTCTTCCATGACCGCGGCACTAGAAGGGGGTGAGTGGTCAGCAGCACGCCCCGGCCGCAATTTACCTCCGGGAAAGACCCGGTACCCACTTTACAGGAGGCTGGGTGGGCCCCAGGGCCGGTCTGGACGGGCGGAAAATCTCGTCCCCACCGGGATTCGATCCCGGACCGTCCAGCCCGTAGTCAGTCACTGTACCGACTGAGCTACCCGGCCCTAATTTTTAATACTGGCATATAAAATGCTATCTACTGTAAAGTAACAGTCGACCTGCAAATTAATACATACGTACAAGCAGACCTACAGACTCAAGCTCCGACATGCACACTATTCGTAGCTATCAAAATCACGTCATATCGTACGTACAGGGTGATGCAAAAATCATTTGACACTAGTCACTTGCCATTGGACACGAAGGTGAAGTGACTTTTGCGCCACTCTGTAATTTGTCTCTTACTTTAAGATTGTCGAATTCACATCGAAACGAACTCCCAGTATACAACAGTAGCGCGATATGGTACTTTCGTAAAATTTAGGTGTTTGACACCTGAAACTCTCTTTGTAGTTGTTTTCACTGTTCAGCAAGAAAAATTATCTGTATTACAACAGTGTGCCTAAGAACTAGGTGAAAATTGTTATACATAGTCTGAAATTTGCAGGCAGGTCACCGTGTCAAATAGAATATCGTGACATTCAGAACTGGAAGTTAATACCAACACCACATATTATTTTGACGTTTTGTTGACCGTGCATCTCAGTATATTTATCTCAGTATTTAACCAACTTGATGCGCAAAATTTGTTTCACAATAAATTTTATTTCATGCCTCTACATGTTTCGAGCACGGGTTGAGAGAGTTCTCTTTCAACCCGGGCACGAGACGGCCACCTATACGTGTGATGATACCAGAGGCTGTGTAATGCAATTTTGACCTCCTGATGATGATCACATGTGCTCGAAACATGTAGAGGCATGAAATAAAACTTATTGTGAAACAAATTTTGCGCATCAAGTTGGTTAAATACTGATATAAACCACATATTATGTTCTTGCAGTCTCTAAGTGTTAGTTAAGGCAGTGAATTACCGACCTCAGAATCTTCTTGCAGTGTCACCTTAGCATTCTTGTAAAGTTTACCGTGTTGGTTGTCAGTTCCGCCCTGCCTTCGGCAAACAGGTTGCATGTATTTTTCACATACGGTCGAGCCGTCTGCTGAGACATGTAGTAGTTCTGTCTCTTCCATTTCCATTATCGCCCTTAACCGCCTCACTGACCGCATATCAGTGACATGCCTTTGTCCTGACACGTACACCTAACCGTTTTTAAAGTTCTCAGATCCTGTAGACTTAAGCAATATTCTGTGTCACTTCAGATGTGTACCCGAATAATTTTCTTTCGTCTAAGTTTCTTTCAGTCCAAACATCTGGCCGATCCCAGTGGCCATGCGGTCTAAAGGCGTGGGCATGCGGCCGCTCGCCTGCTGGTATTGTGGGTTCGCATCCCGCCGAGGGCATGGATGTTTGTCGGTTGTGAGTGTTGTGTGTTGTCTGGTAGAGTCTGTGCTTCGGGCTGATCACTCGTCCAGAAGAGTCCTACCGTCTGTGGAGCGTCTGAGTGTGATTTTGAAGCCTCGATAATGGGGAGGCTCTGGCCCACGAGGGGCTGTTGCGTCGTGTGTGTGTGTGTGTGGGGGGGGGAGAGAAGACTTTTTGAAACTTACGTGCTTATTTTCCAGAGGATCTGCAGATTTAAAATTTATCTTCCTTTAAATATCACATTTTATTATATTCGAGGGAAATGTAATATTGAAGTCTTTAAGTGCATTCATTAAGGAAAACAACACTTTACGTTGGAGAACATTTACTGATCTGATGCTGCAGTGGTGCAATTCGTACTGCGACACCTGCCGGACCAACAAAAATTGTAATTTTACTATATATATATATATATATATATATATGACCGCCTCTGTGGTCTAGTGGTCAGAGTTTCTGGCTACAGATACAGAGGTCCCGGGTTCGATCCCCGGCGCTACCAGATTTTCTGAGTAGTAGTG
>Ga0131853_10004402_pt1 | contig 25262 bp, 25 predicted proteins | sample TergutLab28metaG_FD_92764 | JGI IMG/M metagenome (GOLD analysis project Ga0131853, IMG submission 92764) | Labiotermes labralis P1 segment gut microbial communities from Petit-Saut dam, French Guiana - Lab288 P1 (version 2) (version 2) | ecosystem: Host-associated > Arthropoda: Insects >... | reverse complement strand
GCGGTTTATAAAACTGGAGGTATTAACAGGGCGGCGAAATTGCTGGAGATGGCACCGCCGACTCTTAGTCACAATATCAAGCAGCTAGAAAAGCAGATAGGTAGGAAGTTGTTTATTGCCAGCAAAAAGGGATCTGATCCAACGGGTGAGGCTACGGCCCTTTTCCCTATGGTCGAGAGTGCGTTTGAGAGCCTGTTAAAATTCGATGAGCAGCTTAATGCGACAAACAAGGGAACAATTCGAATTGGCCTTACAACAATGCATGCAAGCTTTTTGCTTGCTGGTTTTATTCGTGAGTTTAGGGTCAAATACCCTGATGTCAGGTTGGAATACCATCATCATCCTGCGCACGATTATTTAGCAATGTTGGAAAAAAATGAAATCGATGTGGCGATTCATCTTGGCTTGCGAGAACCGACAGGGCAGATGCATAATTTTGAATTGCCGTCCCATCCGATGGTATTCTTCACAACGAGGAAGTTTGTAGCACAACATGGCATTGGGGCTGAAATCACCTTGGAGAAATTGACGGAGCTGCCCCTTGTGGTGTTTGGCTTGATGAAGACTAGGTCGGTTTTGACGAAGCTGGAGGGTTTTTATGATAGCAAATTTACGGTTGTCGAAGCACTCACTACGCATTCTGCCTTTGACATGGCGATGCATGGGCAGGGGATAGGATATTTCTTTGAGGAGTATCTGGATGCTCAAAGTAATGACCAGATTATTAAATTGAAATTGAAAGATGTCCCATCGCCCCCTAATCGGGTTTATAGTTGTGCCTATAATAAAAAGCCATCATCTTTGGTCTCTAGGTTCATTAAAGAGTTGCGAGATTTTTATGGATTGTAGCATGCCTCTGGTTGAGGAGACTGTGATGGATAAGGCAGTAATGAGTTAAACGGGTTGACATATTTGGTGGGGATGGTACTATGTATTAGTAAGACCCCACTCCTTGTAAGGCTGTAAGGCTGTAAGGCTGTAAGGCTGTAAGGGGGTGGGAGGTGTGCCGCAATAATTATAATTAGGATTGTTCCGTCCATGACCCCGATTATTGTCCTTGTGGGGATGCTTCTCATCGCGGAAACCATCATTGCATGGCTTATCGCGAATCTGCTTTGGATTATCTTGGGTTTTGCCGGTCTGATGGCGGTATGTTATATAGTTCGAGTTCTGTTCATGCTGTTCGGATTACAAATAGATTGGCGAATAATCCTTCTTGATTTTTTATTGCACGCAATTTTATATACGGGATTGTTTGGGGTGTTCTTGTTCACCGTTGCTTTTGCAACTTCCTTTTGGCCTGTATTCCTGGCGATGATAACCATTGTTGTCGTTTTGGTTGTGGTAAAGTTCTCGTACGTATATACAGCTGCTTTTGTGCCGGCATTGTTGTTTTTGAACGCGGTGACACTGGTTATTGCGGCGACTGGCAATTTACCGCTTTTGTATCTGACATCCGCACAGAATGTTGCCGCTTGGATAGTATTTGGTGTTCAGATGATCGTTGTGATCGGAATGTTTGTTGGTCCTGATACTGATGAGATGGATGATCTCTATGGCAGTGAAGACTTGTCATCGGAAGGGTGGATGAGGGTTTGGATTGCACTTGGGGCATCTGTCATTATTTTCCTTGGTGGATTGTTGGGCGCGTTCTTTTGGGATAGGGGTTCAGAGCCATCGGGTCCGCCTATATATTTCGAGAACGAGTATATTCGTCACTTTTCACATAGAGGCAACGAGTATATTGAGTTCGGACAATTCTATCAAAGCAGTCTGACCGAAACAGAGGTAATCAGATGGCGAGTCCTGCGCACGGAAGGCGACCAAATGTTGTTGTTGTCAAATGATATTCTTCATGTGCGGTCATTCGACCAATCGTTGGATTGGACTGGTGATATCTTTGGCGACCACGACCACGGTTTAGTTACAGTACGAGATAGTTTGTTTGATGACTCGATTGTTGCGCCTGGGAATCTCGACGATGATGTATTTCATATTACCAGATACCATTTCATACCTAGTCCGACAAGAGAACGAAGGGAGCAAATGGCTTACGGTGGCCTTGTCGTGGGCAGGTCAATGCGCAGTACGCGACGGGCAAATCCGACATATTTTGCCCAAAATGCTGGTTCACTTATATTCAGTGCATGGCCCAATCGCATTTGGGTAGGTTCATATTGGGTTGGGGTAAACAGTATGGGCCACCGCGGAGTAATCGATGGGTGGAATGGGCAATTGTCTAACCAGTCTGGCTCGGGATACTTTTTCGGCGTCCGACCATCAATAATAATTGATACGGCGGTATTGTTTGTCTGAAATAAGGTTGCGAAGTTTTTATTGATTGTGATATAATCCCTGTTGAAGGAGGCTGTATGGCTAAAAGTGTGAAGGTAGGGATTAATGGATTCGGGCGAATTGGTCGCTTGATTTTGCGGAACGCAATGAGCAGGAAAGATGTAGAAGTCGTTGCAATTAACGACCCGTTCATTGATGCGGAGTACGCGGTATATATGTTCAAGTATGACACCATTCATGGTGTGTACAAGGGAGAAGTGAAGGCGGTCGAAGGCGGTCTGATGATTGATGGCAAGAAAATTGCATTGTTTACCGAAAGGCAACCGGAAATGATTCCTTGGGGCAAAGCAGGTGTCGAAATTGTGGCGGAGGCAACCGGTGTATTTAACGACACCCCAAGTGCATCGGCACACATCAAGGGTGGGGCAAAGAATGTTGTTATCACTGCACCAGCGAAGGACAAAGAAACCCCAACATTCGTGGTTGGTGTTAACCACACCGAATACAAGCCAAGCATGACAGTGGTCAGTAATGCAAGTTGTACTACGAATTGTTTGGCACCTATTGCAAAAGTATTGCATGACAAATTCACAATTACCGAAGGTCTTATGACTACCGTTCACGCTGTTACGGCAACACAGAAAACAGTTGATGGGCCAAGTGCTAAGGACTGGCGTGGCGGCCGGGCTGCTGGGGGAAACATTATCCCATCCAGCACCGGTGCAGCAAGGGCGGTCGGATTGGTATTGCCAGAGTTGGCGGGTAAGCTGACTGGCATGGCTTTCCGTGTTCCAACATTAAATGTGTCTGTTGTTGATTTAACGGTCAAGTTGGACAAGGCAACATCGTGGGAGGAGATTTGTGCAGAAGTGAAGAGGGTTGCAAATGGATCTATGAAAGGGGTTCTGGAGTACACCGAGGATGCGATTGTTTCCAGTGACATTATTGGGAATTCACACACATCTATCTTTGATGCAACAGCGGGGATTATGTTGAATCCGAACTTTGTCAAAGTTGTTGCGTGGTATGACAACGAGTGGGGATATTCGGTTAAGACAGTTGACCTTATGGTTCACATGGGCAACGCGAAGTAGGCTTTGATTACTACTCTCAAACTCTCCAGCTGTATACACTTCCTTGTCGGCAAACCGTGAATTCTGGCTCTACCGAGCACAGAATTCCGCACCGTGCCGACCTGCGTCAGTATATACAGCTGGAGGAGTTTTCGAGGAATAGATTGACTTGTGGGTGTTTTGTGGTGTATAATATTTTGTTCGGGGCCTTAGCTCAGTTGGTAGAGCGTCTGGATGGCATTCAGAAGGTCAGCGGTTCGACCCCGCTAGGCTCCACCACCTGTTCCCAGTGGAACCACTAAGTAGCGGATTGCTTGTATAGAGTTAACAGTAATAGAGGGGGTTGACTGGTGGGTAACGCTACAACGAAAATCAAAGGCGAAGATATAGAAAATAATACAATATTTCTTGTAGGAAAATTCTGCATACTATGGAATATCTTTGAAAAGGCAAACAATCATAAATTAACAATGGGGAAAGTTAAACAAGCAGTATCAAATATTAATGATAAAGAATGTTTCGTTAAGCTTGCAAACCAATTGACAATGAGAGCAGTTTTGCAAGAACACGAAATAAATGATTATGTTGAAAAAAGAGTATATCCCGAGAATGCGGAAATAAGATATGAAGAAAAAGGCGCAATCAAAAAAGCCATTAAGTTTATTGAGACAAATGGCGAATATCATCTAGAGGGCGGGCTTTATGCTATATGGCGGATACGGCATAATATGTTTCATGGATTTAAATGTTATAAAGACCTAGATAATCAAGTCGACCTGTTCCGAGCGATGTGCGAAGTTTTAGAGATGGCGATAAAGTAATTACTTCTAAATATAAGTATTGGTTCAACTACCGCACCTATTGGCCCACCAAGACCGTAGGCGTTTGAACTCTTGCAAAATGTTTTATATTTCGATAAAGGTCTTGCAGGTTTCATGCGTCGAGAAAATTTAAAAGCCGAGTAGATAGGTTGCGATTTTGTTTACAAGCGTGTATAATCATGGTATGACAAAATTTGTATTCAGTTTGCTTGCCCTTGCAGTAATCGTGCCGATGTCATTTTTGCTTGTCGGTTGCGGTGGCGGAACAACGCAAGAGTCACACCCACTTGAAGGAAGCTGGATAAGGGTTTCAAGCAGTAATCTTAACAGATTTTTCTTCGGGGGCGACCTTTACGATGAAGATCATCTTGACTTTCACATGGTAGCAGCATTATTGTTTACTTCGGTGGATTCGGGAAGTAGCGCAACAGTAGTTTTTGATGGCTCTGATATCGGAACAGATACAGGGACATGGCAGACATCGGAAGATAAATGGTTAACTGTACACACACTTCAAGGATTACCGCTCGTATTTAATCTAGTGCGATTTGAATTAAGCTATGGTAGTAGTGTTTATGGTTACAATATCTTGAGGATTTTCTTTGACAGCGGTGATGATGACGAGCCTAGCCTTGTCTTCCTGCGAGTGAATTCATGAGTGATAATTTTATGTTAAAGCAAGATGTTGATAGAATACATACTACCCCAATGGGGGCAGACAGAATAAGGAGAAACCTTGGCCTGGACGACACGGTTGATGTGGTAGATTATTGCAAGCAAGTAATCTTGCAGTCAGCTGTAATTGAAAGAAAGGGCAAGAATTGGTATGCGAATACGGGTGAAGAGCTTGTGACAATTAATGCCGGCAGTTTAACAATAATTACTGCTCACAAGGTGAAAAGAATTAATTGACAAGGTGCGTGAGGGTGCGGTATAATAAGAAGTTCGCGCTCGTGGCGGAATCGGCAGACGCGCAGGACTAAGGATCCTGTGGGCAACCGTGGAGGTTCAAGTCCTCTCGAGCGCACCAATTACAAAAGAGAGGCATGGGAATTTAGCTCAGCTGGGAGAGCTCTCGCCTTACAAGCGAGCGGTCGGGGGTTCGAGTCCCTCAATTCCCACCAGTAACATTTTAAGTGGTCGGAGGCAACTCCGTCCATTTTTGTGGGGAGGATAAATGGAAGACAAGATTATCGATCAAGAGGCATTTCTTGACGATGAAGATGGAGTGGTCGATATAGATGATGTTACTTGTGAATGCCCAGAATGTGAGGGTGGTCGCAGAAAGCTAACTAAAGAAGAGAAGGCCGAGTTGACACAAAGGCGTGTGGAAGAATCACGCCTTAATAAGCCAATCACTGCAAAGAACTTGCTGAAATTTACAATCCCGACGATTATCTCGTTCGTGATTATGAGTGTATTTTTTACAGTTGATGGGATTTTCGCATCTCGTGGTGTCGGAATGATGGGGCAAAGTGCGGTTGGGATTGTTGCACCGTTCTTTACATTTGCCATGGCTATTGGGTTTATGTTGGCGGTGGGTGGGGCGGCCCTTGTTGCAAAGAAGAAGGGTAAAAAGTTAAAGGTAGAGGCTAGGCAAAACTTTTCGATGCTTACAGTTGTTGTTATTGTTACCAGTTTAATTATTTCTGTAGTGGCGTGGTTTATTCGCAGTCCATTGTTGACGGGGATACTTGGAGCTGACGAGTTTATTTATGATTATGCACTGACTTATATCCAGCCGCTGATTATAATGATGCCGTTTGTTATGATTGGTATATTCCTTGTCCAATTTTTAATTGCCGAGGGGCGTCCGGTATTGGGTATGATTGCGTCGACATCTGGGGCAATTATTAGTACAGGGCTTAATGCAGTTTTCTTATTCGGCTTTGATATGGGGATTATGAGCCTGGCACTTGCGACAGGTATAGGTTACAGTGTCCCAACGATTATAGGTTTGGTGTATTTCACATTCTTCCGTAAGGGCACGCTGTATTTCGTTCGCCCTAAATGGGATATTCGTGCTTTAGGGCGTTCAGCATTAAATGGGGCAAGTGAATTGGTCACAATGATGGCTACGACCGTTACCGCTGTTGTTATGAATAATGTTTTGATGGATTCCCTCGGCTTCGAGGCGGTTGCATCTGCTGGAATTGTCCTGGGTATTCAAGGCATATTTGCGTCGTTGTTTATCGGATATTCGGCGGGTGTCGCCCCAATCGTCAGCTATAACTATGGAAAGCAAAGGGATGAGCACAAGCGAAAACTTTTCAAGAAGAGTTTGATTATTGTTTCTGTCTTGTCCGTTTCGGCCCTCGTATTGACGCAGGCCTTGGCCGGGGTATTGGTGTTGATTTATGACACCAGTTTCTATGGGCCAGAGGGTTATGTTAACATTTACAGTATGACTGTTCGAGGGTTGCGTATAGTGTCGCTGGGGTATATAATAATGGGCTTTAATGTGTTTGCCACTGCATGGTTTACTGCGTTCAATGATGGGATTGTATCTGGCTTCTTGTCCCTGTTGCGAACTATGGCGTTTACAGTGCTATTCTTGCTGACATTACCAATCGCATTGGGAGTTACTGGGGTATGGATTGCCTTGCCATTGGCCGAAGTTGCTACGATTTTCTTTACGGTATTCTTCCTTGTTAAGCTCAGCAAAAAATACGGTTACATAGACCAGAGCAAGTTAAGGTTTAGGAGAAAGGTCTCAGGGTGAAATTGTTTGACTTTTTTGCAGATACTAGATACGATTGAATAGTAAGGAAGGAGGGAGCAGTGAAAAAACTAGTGGTAGGTGCAGTAGTACTTTGTGTGTTGGGTATTGCAGTTTTAGGTATAACAATTCGGCCAGATGCACCAAGAGTTCTTGCAAACGGTGGTCCGATTATTACCGAGACGGCTCCGCTGTTTAACCTTGATGGTACATATAACGCAGATTTAGTTGCCGAATTAGTTTACTTGGCGGAAAACGCTGGGCGGGGTGCACCGAACTTGCATGTCAGCCATACGGGCGTTTCAGGAATTACTGTGTCGGATGCGGGACATATTAGAACTGCTAATGATGGTTTTTTGCCAGACATCCGATTATTCGAGCCATATGGTACATTCTCGACCGATGGAATGCCTTCTCACGGATCGATCAATAATCAATCACGTGATAATTTCACTCACTCGAGGTGGAGGCTCGTTTACATTACTCATCCAGATGGCGGAGGAGACCCAGTGTTCACTTTCAGAATGATAGAGGCATTTCGGAATAATAGAATTCATGATGTTGGTCCAACGCCTGGCGACCCATTTTGGGGGGTAGATACTCGTTACGAGAATTCGGATATTCGTGCGAATCTTACCGATGAATTTAACAATGTCCTTGACCTTTTTGACGAGCATTACGATATTCACCGTCACTTTGTTGCCCCGGGTAATTTGCCAGGTCTATGGCAAAATAACCAACCTGATGTTGGGACTCCTATTAATCAAGCAATGGAGGTGAGTGCACGAAATGACTTGTTATGGCTGCCATCTGCATACGAAGTTGCGGGGAGTAGTAATCAAGATCTATGGAGGCTAACCGCTGCGGAGCGTTCACATGTGCAAAATGGTTTTGCTGTATGGGCATGGCTACGCAGCGCACAAGGGACAAACTTTGCAAATGCAAGAAGGACGGAGGCACTTGGGACAGAGATGCGAAACGATGCCAATCTGGTTTCGGTGGGTCAGGCAATTGTGCCAGCATTACATCTTAGCCTTAGTGACTTGGTGAACAATCCTGTTTTTGATATAACAACCCAAATAAATCCTTCTGGCCAAAGTGCAGGGACAATAACAGTTCAAAGTAATGCTTCGCTTATAGAATTAGCACCAGATACACAACGAACATTGACCGCAAATCCAAGTGCAGGCTTTAGATTTACACACTGGACGACAACAAGTGGTACGATTGCCAGTGCTAATAACGCAACAACGCTGTTCACTCTGGGTTCTGCCAACGCGACTGTGACGGCTCATTTCCAGGCTTATGTGACGGCTGATGGGCAAGATGTAGATATTACCGCAACTGTCTATGAGGTTGGGCATTTAAATGTGCCAACTGCACCTTCAGGACATGTGTTTGCAGGATGGGTATTATATGGAACTACTGTGATTTTGCCAAATGTTCACACGCTTACCGCAGGTCAAGTTTTTGAACCAGTATTTGATGGCTATGTCATGGCGGATGGCGAGCAGGTAATACTTTCAACATCAAGGAGTGAGGTATCGCATCTGGTTCGAGTAACCGCAGTTCCAGCCGACCATGTGTTTGCAGGATGGGTTTTGGATGGGACGACAGCGATTTTAGATAATGATCGTCCGCTTGCCCCAGGCGAGGCGTTCGTTCCATTTTTCCGCGGATATGTTATGGCAGATGGTGTTCAAGTAATTATAACAAGCATTGTACATGAAATATCGCATCTGACTTCTCCTACAGCAATTCCTCAATACCATGTATTTGTTGGTTGGGTTTTGGATGGTACATCAACTGTGTTGGCAGAGAATGTTGCATTAGTCGCTGGGATGGAGATAGAGCCTATATTCCGTGGTTATGTAACCGCTAACGGTGTGCAAGTTGTTTTGAGTCCAGGTATAACGCAGGTCAGTCACTTGCTCGCTCCAGCAGCCCAAACGGGTAGAGAGTTTATCAATTGGGGAGCAGCAGATGATACAGTTCTTGTGCCTGGTATGGTATTTACCGCTGTTTGGCAGGACTTTATTACCGTAAATGGTGTCAGACAGAATATCACCGCAGAAGTTTACCAAGTTTCACACTTGACCGAGCCAACATCACAAGAAGGTCGAATATTTGCGGGTTGGGCTTTGTATGGCACAACAACGGTTCTAGCAGATGATGCTGCAATTACTGCTGGTATGGTATTGGTGCCAATGTTTGATTCAGTTAGTACAGATACTGATTTGACATGGGTTTGGATTGGGATAGCTATTGCCGTGGCATTAGTATTACTGGTCGGTGGAGCATTCATAGTAAGAAGAAAGCTAAGGTAGTGGTAAATTTGATTTGACAGGGAAACTAGTGGTTTGTTATAGTTTGATATGGAAAGTATTGTAACTAAAGTGCATTTTGATGAGGGGATAATCTCTTCGTTAAACTTGGGGGAGTTTAAGAGTGTGCTTGTCCTGGCTGGGACACAGAACTCTTTACGCATTTGGGAGACACGGGTCAAGCCAATTTTGGAAGATCAAAAGGTCAAATTCGAAGTGTTTACCAATATTACGGCAAATTTGACCGATACCGAAGTTTATTCCGTTGTGGAATATGCAAAGGATTTGGATGTTGATTGTATTCTGTCCGTTGGAGCAGATGCCGTTATGGACTGTGGGCGGTTGGCCAGTTTGTTATTGTCACATGGTGGCTTCTTGCATGATTATCTTCCGCGTGGGGCCGTTGGCCCAAATGGTATCACGGAGAAAATGATCCATCATATCACTGTTCCAACCATGCCGTCGGCGGGGTCTGAAATTGCCAACCATGCGTCCTTTAGGCAGGGAGGCCATATAAAAACGATTCAAAGTATGTACCTTGTGCCTGTTGCGACTTTTGTTGACCCAAGAATTATGTTGGGAATGCCTGGAGAAATGTGGGCAGTGCGAGGGTTTGATGCATTTGCAACTGCGCTAGCGGCATTTGTTTCCGAGAAAGCTAATGAAACTAGTGACGCCTATGCATTATCAGCACTAGAGAGCTATATAAAGCATTGTGTAAACTTGCCAAAAAAGCCTGATAATATCGAGGACATCAAGCATGCTTGTGCGGCATCAATGAATGCGTATCTGGCGGCCAGTTATTCCTGTATCGAATTATATAGTGCTGTTGCCAATGCGATTGTGGCACGCTTGAGTATAAGGCGAGGGGTTGCTATGGCTATGGTAACTGGTGAAATTAGTGCATTCTTGTATAAAGAAAATCCAAAGAAATTTGATACTGTGGCTAAGATGCTTGGCGGTAAGGGTGGGGCGGCCAATGTTCGTAGTTTTATCAATAAGCTGGTAAAGGACTTGAAAATCCAAATGCCTGATAAATTAGTATCAAGTGCAGATATTAAAACTATTCTAGGGAGGGTAAGCGAATGACTTTAGGAAAAGTCTTCGTCGAAGGAACCGAAATAATAATGACCGAAAAGGAAAGGGTAGACGACGGCGAACACATCATTAAAGATGGGGAATATATCCTGAAGTCTACCGCCAAAAGGGATTTTAAGTCGTCGATTTACGAATACGCAGCAGGCGAAAAAGTCCTTGTCAGCAAAGTAATTAGATTCAGCAAAGAATACTATAAGATAGTTTTGTTCAGTGACCAAAAGGCAAAAGCATGGAATTTGTTGGAATTGCCCGCAGATATGGATATTAGGATGAGGCGTCTCAGTGGAACTATGTTTTTTATCTGGACAATTAACCAGATTTCGTTTTGTGAGATTCTGCCTAGCACAAGGGTGCAAGAATTTACAACAAACTTTGTTAAATTAAACGACATTTTTTTTGAATCTGAATATGTTATGGTCAGTTACAATGACGAGGGACGGAACACCGTGGCTTCGTTTGGGCATGACGGACGCCTAATAAAAACTCATTTTGAAGGATAATTTGTACATAAAATCCGCACTTTTGTCGAAAATCGCTAGACAGCGTTTTTTGATTATGGTAATAATTGTATTAGGAGGTGAAAATTGGGTCCATTAGAATTTGGATTAATCATAGGTGGGGTAATACTGTTGACTGTTTTGGTCATTGTATATGTCCTGTTGTTGCACAAGCCATTGATGGCAAGGTGTAAAAAAGGCAAGGAGAGGAAGGTAGAAAAATCCGCTCAGACCGCGAAGTCGGCAAGTATGGCGTCCGAGATTTTCCAAGACATGCAAAAAGATGAAAATAAAGACGAAAGAACCCCAGAAGAAAAGCAGGAGAACATCGATAGGCTAATAAATTCGCGTAAAAATACACACATTAATCCAGAGCAACCAAAAGAAGAAAAACCAAGACCGAAAATCAAGACAGACAGTGGCTATGATGTCATGGGCCAGTTTGGAAAGTAAGCGAAAAATCGTTTGACAAAAAGCGACAAGTTTGCCAATATAGGTTATTAAAAGGGGGTAAATTGAGAGATATAAGTGCATTAAAAGCGTTGCACGGAGGAGCTGCGACCAGCGAAGTCGGAATGGACTTTAATGGCATGGCTTATAAGGATCTTAGTTCTTTATTCGCAAGGGTAGGACTCAGCCTGAAGCGAAATGTGAATTGGTTTGCCCTATTTGACCAAAGTGATCAAGTTGCAGATTTGCTTATCGTTGGTCATGATATGACAAAGCCCGAAGCAGTCTTCCCCAGCGAGCACATCAGGCCACACGATAAAACTATGTTGGTTGGAATCGTATGTTACGAAGGAGGGACAGCTAAGGACGCATATTTATTCCCAGGCTCATTATTTAAATCAGAACACAAAAAAGGAAAACCAGCGAAAATAAAACTAAGTAAAAAACAAAAGCTAGAACAATACAGCTTTGGGGTGGCTGTTAACAACCTTAAGAAAAATTAAAAAGGAGGCAGGTATGGGTAAGAAGGACAAAGGGGCACCAGTCGTAAATAATTACGCGGGAAAGCCGTTTAACAGGGTTGTTGGTATAGATGTCGCGAATTCGACAATTAAAATTTGGACCGAGAACGGAAATCACCTTGAATACCGTAACACGGTCAAGGAAATTAACGATGCGGGTCTTGTGTACTCGTTCAAGACGGATTATCAAATGTTTGTTCTTGACAGTGAAGTTTACGAGGTCGGTGACCTAAGTACCATGGGTTCCGGTGGCCGTGGTAAATCGCGTTACAGCTCTGGGGCATTCAGAATTGAAGCACTTATTGGTATTACTCAAGTATTACAGCCTGGGACCAAAGACAAGATTCGTGTTGTAACTGGCTTGCCATCGTCACTTAGCAAAAACTCTGCTATTGCCGAGGAAATCAAAAAGAACTTGATTGGAGACTATTCCGTCAAATCTGTTAAGTGGGACAGTGTCGAGGACATAACATTCGAAATCGTTGATGTTATTGTTGTGCCACAGCCGCTTGGGACACTTTACAACTTCGTTTACGACGATGCGACACAAGACCTTAACCAAAAGTACCTGTCGCAAAGAGCACTCATTGTTGACATCGGATGGGGTACTACTGACTTGGCTGTTCTTGAAGAGTCGCGTGTTCGTGGAACATTTGGGTTCGAAATAGGTGTTTCCGACTATGTCGCGAACCTGCAAGAAGAAGTTAACGACAAGATGCCAGAAGCAAACATTTACGCACTTAACCCTCACCAATTTGACATTGCACTTCTTGAGAGCACAACGGTTGAAACACCATTTGGTAAGTTCGACTTGGAAAAGTTATCCGAGAAGCACAAGGAAATTCAATCCAAGAGGGCCTACGAGGCCGTTATGGGTCTGGGTCTAGAGTTCAACAAGTTCTACCGTATTATACTGACTGGTGGTGGAGCTCTAATGTATGAAAAGTACTTAAGAGCATTGTTCAACGACCCACGACTGATTATTCAAAAAGATGCCGTTACAGCGAACGCGAAAGGTTTCTTCTTGCTTGGTCAATTTTAATTAAGGAGATAAGATGGTATGGTACTTGGGGGTTTCGATCAAATGCTGAAGTCTGTTCAAGGGAACAGCATGATGATGTCCCAGGGCAACAACTTTAGCGTAGTTAGTAACCTCTCGACCGCCGTCAGCTACATTCAAAACCTCGCTCATATGTGCCAAACTGGTGCAATAGGGCATCCGCTGGGCCCACAGTTGCTAGCAAAGCTTCAAGAAGTTGATGCTTTGTTTTCGTCCAGCGGATCCCAGCTTTTGGCCATGCATGGTCTGGCGGCCCAGCCAATGCCCCAGGTACATTCACCCTATATGGCGACTGCTCCTGTATATGGGCAGGCAGTGCCCTACCAGCCCCAACCGATGCAGATGCCTCCGCAAGTGTTGCAACAGCCCCAGCCAATGCCTGCTGCAATGCCAGCTCCTCAAGCACAGCCTGCACCAATGCCGCAAGCGGCGCCTGCTCCTGCACCACAGCCTGCTCCTCCTCCGGCACAAGTGGCTCCTGCCCCTGCACCAGCTGCGGCGTCAGCTCCTCCTCCAGGGGGGGGCAGTTCTCCGTCTGTATTTTCAATGTTACCAGGAGCTGGAGGGGGTGGCGATGGAGATGGAAAAGCGGCTGGGAGGGATTTCCTTCTGACATTACTCTCAAAATAAACTATATAAGGGGGCGGATATGGTTAAAAAAGCGATGATTGCTATAGTGGCGAGCTTAGTGCTTGCCCTTTCTGCATTTTTAGGGATAAGTTTTGCTTCAGTTGGCGACACTGTGCTGGCCTCTGATGGTGAAGGAGTTGGGACATATGAGAGTCCTTTCCTGATAGGAACACAAAGCACATTGCGGTCAAGGCTTGAAACTCACGCTGGTATCCAGGGCATGCATTTTAGGCTGATCAATAATATTAATCTCATTGGCGAGTGGATGCCTATTCCCCTATTTACAATAAATAGCGTATTTGATGGTGGAGGGTTTATTCTTGATGGTTTGACAGTGACGGGAGCAACCGCAGGGGTTAATCGTGGAATGTTTGCAAATTTCCAAGGTACTATTAGGAATTTGAATTTCAGTAATGTCAGTATCCAAGGCGGAACAGATTCAGGAGTGGTCACAGGTGTTATTATGGGGGCTGTCGGAACTAATACAGTTTTGTTGGAGAACATCAGAGTCTTAAGTGGTAATGTAGGTATGGTTTCCTTGCCAGGCTTGAGGACTGGTGGAATTATTGGTGAGAACCGTGCATCGGGAACAAACACGGCCAATAGGGCGCGTCTGGTATTGCGAAATGTCTCGGCAGATATGGGGCAGGTAAGGGGTGGAAACAGCTCTGGGGGCCTGATAGGCAGAGACGCCTCGACAAACATGAATACATATATTTTAGACAGTTATTTCATCGGGACGGTTCATAATACAAGCAATATCGTTGGCGGCCTGATAGGAACGCAAGGCTCTACTGGTGGGAACAGGCGGCTGCTTGTTGAAAACTCGTTTGCAAGGGGGACATTTTTTGCAGATGGAACCTTTGCAGGAGGCTTGGTTGGATGGTCTGGTACACCTACCGAGCAAATTACTATAAGGAATAGCTTCGCGTTTGCAAGCGTTTCCAGTAGATCTGGTCCAAACGGAGGAATATTCGGGGGATCGGATTCAGCTCCTGTTATGCAGAGAGTATTTATCGAGAACAGCTTTTTTAGTACCGATTTGTTCTTGGGGAATGTAACGGGGGCCAGTATACCTACTGGGAATGTTGTGAATTCCTATGGTATGCCGACATCACAAATGAGGACACAGTCATTCATTGACATGCTGAACGCTAATGCAGGCGAAGAGATATTTATAATGGGCAGGGACGGATTCCCGATCCAACGGGCTTTCGTTAATCCAGTAGTTATCACATTCAGTGCACATGGCAAGGAGTTCCATGTGTGGCATGGCGAAGAGGGAGAGTTTATAACAGGCGTATTAACCCCAAGTTGGATAGGACACGCATTTGCAGGATGGAATACCGAGAAGGATGGCAGTGGGGTAAGTTACGCAAACCTATCGGATATCCCAACGCAGATGAATCTAGAGGTTTTTGCACAGTGGACACGGACTTCGTTTCTGTTCGTATCGGACAGTGGAAATCTAAGGTTATTGCACGAGGGGAATCCAATTGCCCAATCCAGTTTGACAATATTCCAGCGTGGATATATAGAAGCCCAGTCACTGCTTGGAGGGGCCGAGAATTTCATTGGATTCATGGTTCTGAACGATGAAGGGGATTGGGTGAACCTGGGGGCAGGAGATCAAGTCATTGCAAATATTGAATATCATTTGCATCTTGAGGATTTGGTTGACGAGGATTTTATCGAAATGTTTGCAATTGGTGGGCAAATAACATTTAGAGGTGTTTTCGAGGTTGATATTCCCAGAATGATGACATTTACAAGTTTTCTGGGAACATCTCCATCATGGGGTTCTATCAGGGTTGATGGTATCAATCGAACATTCGGATCGACAATGCAATTCCCAAATAATCATACTGACCCAATAACAATACAAATCATCCCAAACAGGTTCAGGACACTGACTGATGTGACCTATACAATTTCTGGAATAGTTCAATCGCCAATTGCTGTAACCCCAAGCATATGCGAGACATATTACACCGTGGAGATAAACCCAGGTGTTCCGGGATATAATATGCAGATATATATTGACTTTGGAACGCAGGAATTCGAAATCGTTGTTGAGTCAAATGTTACAGTGCCAGAGGGAGCCATCATAGATACACGGGTAACGGAATACATTGGACTAGGTGACAGATTAGAGGGAATCTATCTTCATTCATTACCGGGATATAGGTTGACGGATCCATCGTGGAGCAACCTTAGAATTTTTGATACACTAGAACAAACTTATGAACATTTCAATGCAATTGATGGCGAAGTAAATATCGAGATAACAGAGGATTTTTTGACAAGATTCTTGCAAAACGATAAGGTTGTGATAACTGCTATATTTGTAAGGCAGTTCAGCATCCAAGTAATGATTGAAAATGATAACTTGGGAAGTGTAACATTAACAGCCAGGTTTGCGGACGAAGATGCGTTTAGTACTACAAATTTATATACTGTCCTTTATTTCGACGAGGGTACAACTATTACACTTACGCCTCGTGCTAATCCAGGAGCGGTTATCTCTAGAGTTGATGGATATATGGGGGGGGAGTATGCAACTGCTGGTAATATCGTTACACTAGACCTAGTAGAAAATCGGGAGATTTTGTTTGTATTCGATTCGTTTGTTTTTACACTGAGTGCTTGGGCGATTGATACAAATGGAACTGCCTTAGGGACACAACAGGTAGCAGTCACTGTTATCAGTCCTGCGGTTTTGCACATGGGTTCGACTGTTGGGTCTATAACCGCGGAAATTGCGACTGAATATGTAGAGGTTTATTCTTTCCAAGGTTGGTATGCGGTTGTTGGAGGCGAGAGACGCCATATGTATATGTTTGGCAGCAACACAATAACAAATCTGATGATTGATCCTGGATTCATTGATGATTTTGCGGATGGGATGGATATTTACATTGTTGCTATGTTTGCGGTAACACACACGGTTGTAATTACTACCGTAGGTACTATTGGTTCTGGAACTTTCACTGTTACGGCGGTTGAATTTGATGGGGATCAATGGGCAGCTCTAGGGCCTCCTATTACCATCATGCCAAATACTCCAACAGAATTCCCATCAGGTACATATCTAAAGCTTGTTGCTGTGGCTGGGGATTTATTCATGCTGGGAGGTATTGACGGAATTACCGAGAACGACCACTGGCTGGATGACCATATAGTTGTGGTCAGTATTGGTATTGATGGGCTACGGACATTGACCGTTCACTTTGTGCCACGACCAATGGAGATTGGGCTTAATATTCAAACACAGAGAGGTGGGGACAGCGTTGCCGTTTCGGACAGTGCGGACAGAGTTGTGACGGTCGCGGTGGGTGATATAATTATGGTTACATTAAACCCTCAATCGGGATTCCAATTAGGCTCGTGGACATTAAATGGCTTAACCATTGCCCAGATGCGGTCCCAATTCGATAATGTAAGGACCAGCGGAAATATCGTTCTCATCGAGGTAACTCCAGATTGGATAAACTTCCTTGATGGTGATTATTTGGACATTTCTGTTACAACTGTGATGAATCGGGCATTTATGATAGGGATGTTAATTGCCGCTGTTGCAATTCCGGCTCTGGTATTGGTGATTATATTGGTTGCCATGCGGAATGCAAATAGGAAACGACAGCACGCAGCAATGCTGAAGCGTCGCGAGCAGAACGCTGCAAGGATGGGCAACCTAGGCGTCATACAAAATCTCAAAAAAGAAATTGCACAGCAACAAGGGGGTGGCCAATGAAAAAAGGAATAATAACAAGTTTTATAATACTGATTGTTGGAATAGTCGCCTTGTCCGTTGCCACAATTTCTCCGAAAGAACAACGCATAAGAGCTTACGCATTAAGTGGAGCTGGTTCAATTATTGACCCGTTTCGAATCTATACTGTGGCTGACCTTGAAATGATGCGTCCAACTACTGGGCCCTGGGCACCGAATGTTTCGGGGAGGCATTATCGCTTGATGAATGACCTAGATATGGGCGGAAGTAATTGGGTTCCATTGCCGACAATAGGCATAGATAATTCCTTTGATGGAGCAGGTCATACAATTTATAATATGACAGTCAATGTCGCTAATAATGGGGGGCTATTTGCTCGTGTCGTTGGTGGAATCATTCATGACTTGAGTTTCGCAAATGCCAGCATAAGCATTGATACATTTAATGCAGGTGTTGTTACAGGACAGGCCTCGAATAATTCTCGCTTTGAAAATATTCAAATTTGTTCAAACAGTGTTGTCCAGCGAATCAGCACAGGTGCAAGTGGTAATTCTGCAGGTGGAGTTGTTGGCTTGGTTGACGCAGGGCATGCCATATTTGATGGAATTCAAACAGGGGCCTCTGTTACAGGAGGGCATTCCCTTGGCGGAATGGTGGGCAGGGTAACTGGGACTGCTAATGTGACGGTTATGAATTCAACTAATACAGGGACAATAACAGCCTTAGCCCCAGGAGCAGGGTTCGGGAGAAGTGGGGGAATTGTAGGTTTTGCCGAAGGCAACTCAAACATCACTATTGATTGGGTTGTAAATCGTGGTGCGGTTAATTCGGTCCATGGGAATTCTGCAGGAATCCTGGGTGCCGCTTGGAATGCGGTTGCTAATATCAACAATGCTATAAACGATGCCTCTGTCACCGTAGGAGCGGGGAACCAGGCTGCAATAGCAACCCTAAATGTGGGGATGCTAGTTGTTCGTAATGTATGGTTTAATAGCACACTCGCTCCATCTTTAAATATTTCGAATGTTGCGATTCCACTGCCATATAGTGGGGGTATGACTTCCGCACAGTTAAGGACACAGACAGCCATGGAAGCAATAAATCTAAACGGGGGCGAAGAAAAGTTTGTAATATGGGGTGGCCAAGTCTACCTACAACAATTTGTCCCAATGGTGACATATACATTCGGAACTATTATTGTTCGCTTGCCAGAGGGGCATAATTATGTCTTGGTGCCAACCGAAAATTTGCCGACTAAAGTCGGATACAATTTAACAGGATGGTTATTGGCAGGCACTCCGATTACTGTTGATGAAGAGGGACGATTCCACGGTGTGACCGGTTTCAGTGACATGCACTTTGAACCAGATTTTCAATTAAAGACTTTCGAACTATATTTATCTGATTCCCCAATCCCAAGTACGGATATAACGCTTGGCAGCGGAACGATTCAGTTAGGGCAGGCAGGAGTAACAATATCGGCAGATCCTCTAGCTTGGGCAGCACATTTTATTTGGTTGGTTCAACATGCAAATATGGCCAGCTATACAACTCTGGGTGATACTGTCTCGGTAGATTTGTCTGCACTATTTGACGAAGCTTTTATAACTGCTCACGCTCAAGGTGACAGGATTGTAATCAGGATAGCCAGCACCTTGACTTCTTCTACGATATTGACGCAAGGGAATGGCGGGACAATTGGCTTTCGAATTGACGGTGGCGACTTAATAACAGGGCTAGTAGGGGTTCCCATAATTTTGCCTATGACGCCTCTTAGTCGTATAACTCAACTTGTTGCTGCACCGCATGACCATTTCCAGTTCTCCAGCATGCACCTGGACGGAAGTTTTCTTAGTGCAGCTCCTGTATTTAATCCTTTGGTTACTGACTTGCGGTTTGTTTTATCATCCCTGCATGGCAGTACCATCTTGGTGAACTTTACCCCTGTTCAGTACAGTATAGAATTCGAGGTTGCCATTAGAGGAGGGCACATACATGCTATGACGCCAGGCGAGATGATAACCATCAGTTCCGCACCGCAAGTATATATCAACTCAAATGCTAATATCGAGGCAACTGCTGTGGAGGAGACAGAGGGGTTCCGTTTTGCAGGATGGAGAATGGGAGGATTATTATTGTCCAGCCTGGATGTGTCGGTTATAACCGATATCGCGTGGCTGAATCAGTTTGTTGCAAATGGACAAGTTACCATTATCGCTGAATATGTTAGAACCTTTGCGTTATCGGCAAGAGTCGAAATTGGACAAGAGGCACTAGGATCTCTTGATATTATTGTGGTTGATGCCTTAACAGGGCGGCATGACAGAGTCACAAGCCTTAGTAACGCCCAGATAGCCGAGGATTCTCTTGTCGAAATTCGGGCAAATGCAAGTAGATTGGGAGCCTTTAGCCATTTTGCAAATTCTTTTGCTACACATATAACCCCAACAATCATTCGTTTCAATATAGAATTAGCACAAAACATAACAGCAATCTTTGAAGACAGAGAGTTTGATATAATAGTCGAATCCAGGCAGCAGAATAACCAAAGGCTTTGGAATATAGAGGGCTTTGTTACAGACCCAAGTATCAGGGTGGGGGATACCGTAACAGCCGATGCGGAATTGGTCGAATCTCCAAATTACCGCTTTGTGAACTTTACAATCAAAAACGGGGAAGGTGGTTATGTTGAACTTGAGGATACATTTATTACCCCACAATTACTAATGGCAAACTTAAATGCCGATGACGAGTTCGAGATAATAGCAAACTTTATTCGTATCTTTATTGTAAATGTCTCGAACTCGTTTGACTCTGAAGAGATGGGTACATACAGGTTGTTCGTTGATTATCAAGAGACAGACGAAAGGGAGTTTGTTATTGGGACAACAGTTAGAATCGAAGCTATTCCGCATGATTTTCATTACTTGGCTCCTGTTTCGATTACAGGAATCAATACTGCGACTGAATTGAGTGCTCCAGGGGAGGCTACTATTACGGGGGGGCTGTTCCATCGTAATATTACTCTACATTTCGTTCCACGAATTCTAAATCTAGCCACTACAATACGAGCGGGCAGTGGTGAGGTATCCGTCAATCGTCCAATCACCGAGGATGGAAGAATACTAAATATTCGGGCAGGCGACCAAATCCGTATGGCTGTCAGCCCTCCAAGCAACAGACAGGTTCGCAATTGGAGTCTGAATGGAGCAAATATAAACGAGCTGGAGAATGTGGAACGCCTAGAGGATGGACATATCATTATCACCTTAGATATTGATTGGCTGACTTTGCAGGATGTTAGTGCGGATGGTTCAATTCTATTTGATACTTATGTAACCTATCGTCTAACCACAGGAATATTGTTGGCAATATTATTGCCCGCCATTTTGATTCCATTGCTTGGGTTGATAGTCATTTGGTATATCGTGGCATCAAACAGAAAATACAAAGCCATTAAGGCAGAATTGATTGCCGAGAACAGGAAACAAGTCATGTTCGGGGGTGGATTCATTAGTGATTTGAAGGCTGGTAAAAATGTTGGTCAGGTAACCGACCAAGATATTAAGGATAGGATGAAGAAGAACCAATAGTAAATAGCTTGACTGTGCTGTTTTCATGGTGTATAATATAGATATAAATTTCCGCCAAAGAAAGCAGGTGCAATCATGCGTAAGTCCTGCCGAGGTGAGACACATCTCTCTTTCCGTGGATATTTACTTGCAACCAGCAATTAAAGGGAGGTGAAATATTGAGACAAAAAGTTAGTTCAAATTTCCAGGCCAAACAGAAAAAAGTGGCTGAGATCGAGCAAAAACTAAAAGACGCTAAGAGTGTTATTTTCATGGACTATCGTGGATTGACAGTGGCAGAGGATACGGCTCTTCGTAACAAGTTCCGCACCAAAGGTGTTACATACAAGATTTACAAGAACAATCTTGTAAAATTAGCGTTGCGAAATTTCGGTGTAACTGAACTTGATGACAAGATGGTTGGAACATTGTCCGTTGCATTCAGCAACAACGACGAAATTTCCGCTGCAAAAATTATCAAGGAAGAAAAGCTTAAAGACAAAATGTCTTTCAAGTTCGGACTTCTGGGGACATCTATCTTGGACGAACAAGGCGTTATAGCATTGGCAAGTATGCCAAGCAAAGAACAACTTATTGCACAGCTTATGGGTCTGTTGCAATCAGGTGCCCGTGGTATTGCCAGTGTGGTTCAGGCTGTTCCAAGGAATATGGCTATCGTAATTAATACAAGAGCAAACTAAAGAATTTAAATTAAAAAAGGAGGACGCAATGTCTAAGAAAATTGAAACACTTGTAGGCGAAATCGAAAAGCTTACATTAGTAGAAGCAGCCGAGCTTGTAAAAGCTCTGGAGGAGAAGTTCGGAGTAAGTGCAGCCGCAATGGCAGTGGCAGCAGCTCCAGCAGCAGGAGCAGCTGCAGCCCCAGCAGAAGCCGCTGCGGCAAAATCCGAATTTGAAATCTACCTGAAAGATGCTGGTGCAAACAAAATCAATGTCATCAAGGTTGTTAAAGAAATGACAGGACTTGGACTGGGTGATGCAAAAGCTATCGTTGACGGAGCACCAAAGACCGTCAAAGAAAAAGTTCCTGCCGAAGAAGCCAAAAAGTGGGAAGCGGCACTTAAAGAAGCTGGGGCAACAGTCGAACTTAAGTGATCAGCAAATGCAACAAAAAAAGACCATCTGGTCTTTTTTTGTTTTTCATTGGGTTTGAATTACCCCACGATTGAATCGCAATCCCTTAACGAACCATCGGGTCATAAAGAAGTTGACTAATGCTCCGAACAACATCATAACGACAAAGAATATTCCTGTCCATGCTGCAAACATAGCGATGCTTGTTTCGAGAGTGTTTTCCCAATCCATATTTGCTAGATCCATATCTCCAATCCCACCAAGTACCATGAACATGAATGCAATCATCATTCCTGTGACCAACAGTCCTCCGATAAATCCCCAAAGCAAGTACCGTAGGAATAGGCCTATGCCACTGCCTACGAATTGTAATTGTTGCCCTTCAATGTATGTGTGCTTGACCTTCCAGCGCTTTACCATAACAACTGCCCATGCTGTTGCGATACCGAATGTAAAGAAGCTGATTATGAATGCCAGTATATACATTCCTATCATCACAAAGAAATTACCCGTGAATCTTGATTGATTCATTGTTACACCTCCATACTAAAAGTATATGCGAAATTCGCAAAAAACACAAGCAATATTTAATGCTATGCTTGATTTGCAAGGTCTATTTTCCGAAAACTTCGTCCTTGAACTTTTTGTTTGGCCTCCATTTCGCAACGGTTTTTGCAGGAACCTTAACAGTCTCACCAGTCATTGGATTCCGTGCCTCACGGGCAGGCCTGTTCTGAAGAACATATTTACCCATGTCATTCAGAGTCAACTCACCATTTTTCTTTAAGACTTCTTTCACGAGTGCGTGATAAGCGTCCATGAAGGCCTCGGCCTCTTTCTTGGTGACTTCCCACTTCTCGGCTAGCTTTTCAATGAATTCTTTTTCCCTCATTAAAACTACCTCCTTGTTCAAAGTTTAGTTCTATTATAGACAATTTGTCAAGCGAATTTTGTCGACTAGGCAAAATCAGATTTATCAGGTTGCAGGTGGGCATTCAAGTCAAGAATTGATTCCTGAGGATCATAAAAGGGGTGGCTGGTAATATCATATCTTAGTGTTTGCAGTAGCATATTTTTGTCTTGTTCTGGCAGGTCAGACATTGCTGTCTCTATATAAGAATCCTCAAATTTTTCCATAGGTAGAATGCCTAATAGCTCTCGAGCTTTATCCATCGCCTCTCCAGGTGACAAGTATTTAAGTACTTCTTTCATTGCAGGTGTTAAGTTTGCATTGATATATTCCATTTCTGCGTTATACGATATCGCCATTGATTACTCCTTTTCAGATACATAGTCTGGACGGTTACTGATACGAGTTGCGTAAAACGCATCTAGCTCGTCCTGAGGCATTCCCGCGGACTCCTTGCTTTTATAGACTTTTTTTAGCACACTAATGGATGTATCCAAGCCCAATGTCTTTAGTGCTAAGCTTCTGGTTTGTTCTGGGGTGAATCCATCTTGAGCAGCTTGGTTCATCATTTTCAGTTGCTCAGGAGACAGAAGGGCCATAAGCTGTTCGGTAGTAATGTTATTTTCCATAAAGATATTATATCAGATAAATCTCTCAAATGTCAAGAGTCTCTGTTTTGGATTGTTTTGATAATCGTCAATCCAGTCAACGCAATTCCAGATAGTATCGCACCAACCAGCCCAATAGTAGCCATCGCATCTGCGAGATAGTTAGTGTTGAAATTTAAATTGGTGAGTGTGACTCCTTGCAAAATCGCTCCAGCGAAGACAAGTGTAAGAGCGACACCAAGGACATATATTAAGTATCTCATAGATTTTTGCACTTTAAACCTCCTTTGCAAATTGTATTCCCAAATGTTGGTGGGCAGAATAAAATGACATATGATTCCATGTACCGACAAAAAGCTATGTGATTTTTCCGAGACTGATCTTTTGGCTCTCAGTGCCGTTATAACCAAAGAAATTGCAAAGATAGTAAAGGATATAGATACGCTCAGTATGATAGGCGACTTGATATCTTCAATTGGGGGTAGCGTAACGATGTTGGCAGGGCAGCGTGACAGGTGTGCTAAAACGGTACGGGTTAGTACAACATCGTGATTATAGATTAAGCAAACCGGGGTTTTAAACCCCGGTCAAACAATAGCTTATACTCGGTAAGCCTAGCACCACCTGTCGTGGCAACAGTGATGTCGACAGCAATGTTTTCGATGCCCGCAACAGCAGCATCCCCAAAGTCCGCCAACGACCAGCCCGGCAATTAATGCACCATGCATATGAACCTCCTTTTAAACATACCACGGATGGTATGTAGAGGGAGGGCACTAATTTAGGATATGTATATGAACTGAGATATGATATACTTAACTCATGAAGCTTGTATTGGATTTGCATGGGTATACGGAACAGGATGCGTATTTAGAGATGCTGGACTTCTTTTCACAATTGCCCAGGGAGTGCAGGGAAGTTACAGTTATTCACGGATTCAGGGGTGGACAGGTTCTCAAAAACATGGTAAATGACTTCAAGCACGAGAGAATTTGGTCGAGGCAGGCAGGTGTCATAAACCCCGGTCATACGATAATTTTCACTCGCTAATGATTCTCAATTTCATTGCCTTGATCTAACCTATTCCAAACATCCACAGCAGCCTTAGCAACAGCTTGTCTATCCTCAGAAGTAAAACTGTTCTCATCAATTTTCATAGCACTCGCAGGATATGTTTTGATATTAATCACATCTTCAGCAGCACATGCGTTGTCAATAAGATTTGAAACAGGGAAGATGTCAGGATTAAAAGCATGATCTTCATATTCATGGTCAATAAAGCCTAGTAAACCTTGTTTAAGGCTTCCAACTAAGTTTTTAACTTTTTCAGTTATCATCATTCACCTCCTGCTTCTAGAGTATAAGAAAAACCCTCTTTTGTCAAGAGGGTTTTTAATGGACTGGCATCGTCCTATCTTCCCGGTCCGTCACCAGACAAGTATTCTCGGCGCTGAGTTGCTTAACTTCCGTGTTCGGGATGGGAACGGGTGGACCAACTCGCAATAGACACCAGTAATGTTACGGGATTCACGCACCCGTGAGCGTTCGATTTTCAACAACTCTTGCATACTGCAAGTTTAGTAGAGTAGAAGGGTATTTATTAATTTTCTCATGTACTATTTGCTTGTAAACAAAGACAATCTTTGAACAAGCCCTCGACTTATTAGTATCGGTCAGCTGAACACATTACTGTGCTTACACCTCCGACCTATCAACCTTGTGGTCTACAAGGAGTCTTACCAGATTAACTCTGAGAGATATCTCATCTTGAGGTTAGTTTCACGCTTAGATGCTTTCAGCGTTTATCTATTCCGTACTTCGCTACCCAGCTGTGCCGTTGGCACGACAACTGGTGC
>Ga0131853_10004401_pt1 | contig 25265 bp, 20 predicted proteins | sample TergutLab28metaG_FD_92764 | JGI IMG/M metagenome (GOLD analysis project Ga0131853, IMG submission 92764) | Labiotermes labralis P1 segment gut microbial communities from Petit-Saut dam, French Guiana - Lab288 P1 (version 2) (version 2) | ecosystem: Host-associated > Arthropoda: Insects >... | reverse complement strand
GGACCGTAAAAGAAGTCGTCAAAATTACTGCGCGAAACATCCCGAAAAAACATGACCGGCAAGCCTAGGTTAAAAACTACGGCATTCATCTTCCGGTTGGTGGCTGCGTCTGTCCAGCCGATCGTCCGAATTGCGTAACCAACCGCCAACACCATGAAAATTGGCATAACGGAATTGACGCTAAATATAAAATTGTCGAGCATAAAATTCTCCAATCAATAGAGCGGCACGGCTCTTTTTCTATAAACTTACCTTTGTTTAGCGCCAAAATTCGAGCCCAGCTCGTTCATAACGACGGCCATAGCCTCGTCCACTTCCTTATCGACCATCGTGCGCTCCGGCGCCCTGAAGTTCAGCCGGAACGCCACCGAAACAAGACCCTTGCCGACTTGTTCTCCGGTATAAACATCGAACAGTTCGGCGCTTTCCAGGTTCTCTCCCGCCGCGGTCACGATCACGCGCCGCATCTGCGCAGATGTTACATCGTCCGGCACCACGAACGCGATGTCGCGGGATATTCCGGGAAACTTCGGAAGTTGGCGATACTTTTTGGTGGGGCGCGGCATTACAAAAAGTTCTGTCAGGTTTAGCGCCGCAACATATACACGTTCGTTTATCTCATAATTCTCCGCGACTTCCGGGTGGATTTCGCCGACAAAGCCGACTTCTATCCTGCCGGGGCCCACGACAAGCTTGGCTGCGCGACCCGTATGCAGGAACGGTATATCGGCACAAGCCTCCGCTTCAACAAATGGTGCGATACTGCCTTCGACCTTCGTGTCCACCACACGCGCAATCAACTCCTCCGCAACCCCCTTGGCCATGAAGAAGTCTGACCCACCGCCGTACATTCCCAGCGTCAGCATCTCCGCCTCGGCCGCAAGCCCCTCTCCGTCCTGGCGAGGCGCATAGGTTCTGCCCATTTCAAACAGCCAGGCGGAAGCGTTGCGCCTGTTGTAATTGAGCGAAAGCGACTGCAGAATCGCGTTAATTGTCTGCGTGCGCATTATGCTGTATTCCTCACCCAACGGATTTCTAACCCTTATGACATTGCGAAGGGAGTCGTCTTCCGAAATGCGCAGGTTGTCAAACACCCTCGGGCTCTCAAATGAGAAGCACAAAGCCTCGAAAAAGCCGCAAGACACCAAAATTTCTCTCAGCGCGTCCTCACTAAGCTGCTTATGCGTCTTCTTGCCGGCTGTCAAACCGGAGGAGGCGCCGGTACTACGCTGCGTCGGTATCTTGTCATAACCGTACAGTCGGGCGACTTCTTCGGCTATGTCGGCTTCCATCGTTATGTCCTGTCGAAATGTTGGTACTGACGCCACTCCGTCCCGCGCGGAAATACCCAGGCGCGCCAGGTACGCCTCTATCTGCTCGTGCGTGAATTTCACATTGATTAAGGCGCTGATGCGCTCGGCATTGTAGCTCACCGTAGTTGCGGCGCGTTCTGCGGGATACACGTCCACAACGCCCTTTAGCGCCTTGCCGCAGCCAAGCTCTTCAACCAGCTCGACGGCGCGTTCTATCGCAAGCAGCGCAAGATTTGGATCGAGGCCCTTCTCGAACTTGGACGACGCCTCTGTGCGCAAACCCAGCTTTGCGCCCGTCGCCCTAATTGTCGGCCCGTCGAAGCACGCCGACTCGAACAGGACGGTTTGCACACCCTCGCCTACCTTGGAGTTTTCGCCGCCCATTACGCCGGCTATAGCCAAGCTCTTGTTTGGGTCGGCTATCATAATCATCGAAGAGTCCAGTGTCCGGCGCTCGCCGTCGAGAGTCACGAACTTTTCGTCTTCAGCCGCGTTGCGCACAATTATCCGGCGTTCGTCCACACAGCTTATGTCGAACGCGTGAAGCGGCTGACCCATTTCCAGATTTACATAATTCGTTATATCGACTATATTGTTTATCGGGCGAAGCCCCGCCATGGTCAGCCTGTTGCGCATCCACAGAGGAGACGGGCCGATAGCCACGTCCGTTACCACACGAGCAACGTATCGCGGACAGCCTTTGGGGTTGTGTATTTCCACGGAAATCTGGTCGGAGGTGTTGCCGTCGCCTTCTTCCCGCGGATTTGGGCATGGTTCCTTGAATTTGCGCTCGAACGTAGCGGCGGCTTCCCGCGCAATTCCCATGACCGAAAAACAGTCCGTGCGGTTAGAAGTTATCTCGAACTCGACAACGTTTGCGCGAAGCTTTAGAAGCTGTACCACATCAGCGCCAAGGGCCTGCTCCTCTTGGAACACGTAGATGCCGTTCTCAGGAGCCTCGGGATAGTCTTGCCGCGAATATCCCAGTTCCTCGATGGAGCACATCATACCCTGTGAAGGCACGCCGCGAATTTCGCCGGTAGATATCTGCCTGCCGCCGCCTATACGCGCGCCGTTCTTTGCGACAGGCACGAAGTCGCCTGCCATGACGTTTGCGGCTCCGGCCACAATTGTCAGCTCGCTGCCCTCGCCGATATCCACGTCAAAAACCCGCAACTTGTCCGAATTAGGGTGCGGCCTTGCGCTAGTAATCTTGCCCACAACAATATTCTCAAGCTCCACGCCTATTTCGTGCACACCCTCGACCTTCGTTCCGCTCGCGGTCATACCGTCGGTGAAGCGGCGTATATCAATGTCCGATATATCAACAAAGTCCTCAAGCCATTTTATTGGAATGTTCATACGATACCTCCTCGCCCTAGAACTGCTTTAAGAATCTGACATCATTTTCGTAAAGAAGCCGGAGGTCAGAAACACCGAACCTTTGCATTGTTATTCTTTCCAAACCCATGCCAAAGGCAAAGCCTGTGTACACGGTTGGGTCTATGCCGGACATCTGAAGCACACGCGGATGGATCATTCCGCAGCCCAGTATTTCTATAAAGCCTTCATATTTGCAGACACGGCAGCCCTCTCCGCCGCAGGCAAAACAGCTTGCGTCCATCTCGGCGCTCGGCTCGGTAAAAGGAAAGTAGTGAGGGCGGAAGCGTACGCGTGTATTGCCGCCGAACAATTCCCGGGCAAACAGTTCCAGAGTGCCCTTGAGGTCACCCATTGTCACGCCCTGATCGACCACAATCCCCTCCAACTGATGGAACACAGGGGCATGAGTAGCGTCTACCTCGTCCCGTCGATACACGCGTCCCGGGCAAATCGCCCTTATCGGCAGCTTGCCCTGCTCCATTATGCGTATCTGCATGGGCGACGTCGATGTACGCAGAGAATCCCCGCCCTCGAAATAAAACGTATCCTGTTCGCTACGCGCGGGATGGGTCGCAGGAATGTTGAGCGCGTCGAAATTGTAATACGGCGTCTCAATTTCCGGGCCTTCGGCAATTTCGTACCCCATTCCGATAAATATCGCTTTCAGGTTGTCCAAGACAGTTGTCATAGGGTGCTTTGCGCCAAGAGCCGGAAGTTTGCCAGGCATGGTGACATCAATACGTTCGGCAGCAAGCCGCTCGTTTCGCTCCTGCTTGATTATGGCGCTTCTTGCCTCTTCCAGCATTTTTTCGATACTCTCGCGAGCGCTGTTAACAAGCTGGCCCAGCGCCGGTCTTTCCTCCGGCGACGCGTTGCCAAGCGACTTCAACAACTGAGTCAGTTCACCCTTCTTGCCCAGCATATCAAGCCTAAGCTGTTCCAGCTCTTTCAGGCTTTTCAGATTAGATATCCTCTCGGCGCATTGTAACTTCAATTCCGCAAGCTTGTCGGTCATAGCGCTTCTCCTTCCGTAATATCATAGACCTGTTCTGAAACCGGACAATACCGGATTTGTGAAGCAATTTTTTGCAAGGCTAGGGACTGGCGGCGCATTGCGAAAACCGTCCCCACAAAGCCTGATCTTGGCTTTGTGGGGCGGGGTATTGACCGCAAAGTCGGCGTTGGCCGGTTTCAAGACAGGTCTCATGTACAGCAGTTCCGGCTTGAAAGCTTGAAGCCGATTTCCGAGCGGAACCGCGATATCGCAATTCCACTTGACACTAAGCTTCATTGTTCGCCGGAAATCGCATTGAACCATTGCGATTCCGGCTCCAATTCAGCAAGTGTCAAAGGGAAGTGCTATATAAAAAAACCGCCCACAAAGGACGGAATATCTCAGAATTATCCTGTAGGTGACAACAGTATAGCATATTGCTATCTGTATTACAACACAAAAAACTAATTTCCTCCCGTAAGCCTGCGCATTACCTCTCCGTAATCCGATCCCTGATTTAGCGTAAAGTCCCCTGCCATGATCCTTGTAGCCGCGCCGCTTTCAACAACGAACGCTGTGAACGCGGAAGCATCATCAACAATGCCTTGATCCTGTAAGATCGACGATATAACTTGCAGCGCGCTGCCTGACGGTATGGAGACATGCACCGCCGATCCGACGGTTGGCGCGCTTGGCGTATAAGTTGGTATGTATCCAGGGTCGGGGCCTGTCTGCACATCTTCCTGTAAGGCCTGTGCAACGCTTGCTTGTGGATCGGGCACAGCCGGCGGCGTATACTGGGGCTGCTGCTGTTCTACGACCTCTTCATAGTATTCATCGGCATAGTACTCATCTGCGTAGTAATCCTCGCCGTAAGCGTCGTAAGCCTCATCCGCGAATGTCATTCCCATAGCTGTGGCCTCTAGGATAATTGACTCAGGCTGTAGCATCATGTGCAGACTTTCCATCAGCTCGGATTTTTGCCTTTCCAGCTCCGCGATTTCTACTGCACGGTTGTCGCTTTCCATTGCAATTGCCGCCTGGGCCTGCTCATGTGAATTGCGCAAACCGTTGCCCAGCATCATAAATAATATAGACATGGCAAAAATACCTATGCCAAGCCCGAGAATAAAGGAACCTTTTTTCATATTTCACCCGCTACTTTATTTTGCCGAGATCGAGCATCAGCTTGACCTCGCCCTTTCCGATTCCAAGCCTCTTCGCCGTATCCTCAAGCGAGAGCCCCTCTTGCTGCAACTGCCGCACCTTGCGAATATTTGGGCTGCTCAAGGCAATAGCGGGAAGCTCGTCGGCTTCGGGAGACGCTGTCTTTAGAGTTTCGCCGGGTTTATAGTCTGTGGGTTTTATTGAATGGAGGTCGGCCAACTCCTTTTTCTTTTCCTCGATAAGAGAATACAAAAGCAACAATTCCTTATATTTATTTTCCATTTCTTCAAATATATGTTTTGAGGTTTCATGGAGCTCGTCCATTGTTTTATCGATCTCGTCGATAGAGGACTCCATAAATTTTAGTGTGTTTGCAGTCTCAAAATAACCGGACGTACCTTTTCCACCGTCCGCTCTGCTATAAATAAATATCGAATATACCACAAGTCCGATACCCACAACCATTGATGCAATCAACGATACCTGATAAATAGTTTCCATATTACACCTTCCACCGGCAGTATATGGCTGCCTTAAATCTTGGCGCTAAACCGTCCTTGCTCGTTCTTGAACAAAGGCTTGCCCGAGTCCTTAGAGTCTTTGTCCGAATCCTTGGGATCCTTTTGTTTGTCGCGCTTATTGGAATTTGCCGCTCCGCCGCGCCCATCCTTATCTACCTCAGCTTTTTCCGCGCTGTTTGGATTGTTTACCTGCTGGCCTTGGTTCTGCACTTCTTTTTTGAACTCCTGCGCGAACTGGTTGGCCTGCGCTTGGCCGGCTTGCTGCGAATCAGCGTTGTGGCGCGAAACTTCGGCTGCTCTATGAACCACTATTTGTACGTCAATAGGTCGAATAGCCATACGACACCTCCATAAAATTAGGGGATATACGGGTTGATAGTAACTGCAGAATCAACATTTTTCAAAACGCAGCTTTTTATGTCGTCCCTTATGTGCATCTTGGCATTGCCGATTGTAACCTTTACTCCTGAACGAATCGAACCGGTTGCGACGATTGTGCCGGAGTCGCTGTCCAGTGACCCCGAAAGCCTTTCCAGCGTGGCTTTAAGCTTGAGCAACTGGTCGCGAAGATGTGCTTGTTGGTGCAGAAGCTTGAGAAATATATTCTTGTTCTTGTCTGTCAGGGCGTTTCGCTCGTTAAGAGCCTTCATGCTTTTGGCAGCGCTGTCGACTTTATCATACTCAGATTTCAGAGTATTATACTCCTTGATGTACTCTCTATATTCCTCATAGGCTTCGGGATCAAGGCCGACTTGGATATTGGTCGCCGTCCCCATTGCCGATCCTATGGTCTTTGCGAAAACTCGGCCTTGCACATACGCTTCCCCGCCGACCAGATAGCCGCTCTTGCCCGCAAGCTCCAGATTACCGCGGCATGTAACCTTCGAGTGCAGCACAGCCTCGGCATTTACATTTCTGCCCGCGCGGATGGTGCAGTTTTCAGCAAATTTCAAACTGACGTCACCGTCGGCAATTATCTCGGCTTTATCCGCGCCCTGCACTCCGCGCGATATAAGAACATTTCCCTTAGCCTTGATATACGAGCTTTCCACAACGCCCGTAATGTCGATATCTCCTTCGGCTACAACCTTAAACCCGGCCACCACGTTCCCTTTTACTACAACCGAGCCTGTGAATTCAATATTTCCGGTAGAGTTGTTTACGTCGCCGGCAACTTCAAATACCGGGTTAATTGTCACCTTTCTGCCGTCAAATAGTATTTGACCCGGAGTAGTAGCGTACAGCTTCATGCCGTCACCGGAAAGGTAGGTGTTTTTCGTAACGGGAATGGGGACAGCCGGTTTGGATTTGGGGCACGGAATAATTTCACTCAACACGTTTATTCCGTCTGTTCCCTGCACTTCGGGAACTATTGTGACCAGCAACTGATCCTTCTTTGCCATCTCTATCAAGTTAAGGGCGCGAAAATCGACGGTTCCATCCTCCAATACCTTTGGCTTGGGAACCTTCTTCTTTGTGTCAAAGTTATAGTCATGGTAGGCGTCCTTGCCTGACAAATAGTTAAGCCCAGACGCGAAAAGATACGGTTTACCGAACTCTCGGACACCGCCAAGATTCTTAACAACGTCCTCCATGATTCCGAAATTAACCCCACTCCTGTCGATCTCGCCCTTCAGACCGGCCGGTGTAAGGCCTTCTCCGCCGTTTACGGGTTCAATAAAAGTGATATGGGCTTCCATCTTATTTTTTGATACGGTGATCTCGACCTTCTCGGGTTCTTGACGAATATTTGTGTTTGCGGATATCTTCGCTTCGATGTGCGATTCTTCCGAAGTATAAATTTCGGCAAGCGCCACGGCGTCAACTTCCTGAATGCCATAGCTTTCGATAAGAGCATTGATTTGATTAGTGTTGATCTCCGTAAAAAACTCCCTATCAATGATAAGATAAACCCCGTCGCTTCTCAATTCAACCCTAGCGATAACTTTGTTATTCAAAACCATCATCCCTTAGTCTATGTATCGAACAAAATGGATTTGTGCCGCCCTAATAACCGCGAAAGTTTGAAAAGCGCCTTTGAATGTATTTGAGACACCCTAGATTCCGAAACATTCAGGCATGAGCTGATCTCTTTTTGAGTAAGCTCGTCGAAATAATATAGTGACAGGACCATTTGCTCATTTTGTGACAGCTTTTCGATTGCTTGTTGTAGTATATCCTTTACTTCTCTGTTTGAATACACTTTTTCCGGATTTAGCTCGGCGCTTCCGCCTTCCGGCGACAACATCGGCTCATTGTTCTGCTCCAGGTACTCATCCAGAGAGATCAGTCCAAATATCTGCGCTTTTCGGAAGAGATCCTGAACCTCTTCGACGGACATGTCAAGTCTTTTTGACAGTTCCGCCTCCGTAGGCTCACGGCCAAGCTCGGCTTCCATCTTGCCGTATATATGCTCCAACTGTTTTTGTCGTGTGCGCAAACTGCGTGGTATCCAATCCAGCTTCCTGACGCTGTCGATAATCGATCCCTTGATTCTTAGCGCCGCGTATGTTTCAAACTTAACGCCCTTTGTTATGTCAAAGCGTTCTATCGCGTCTATAAGGCCGAATATACCGTAGCTTACCAAGTCTTCATATTCAACGGATGTCCCCAGGTGCATTCCAAGCCGTCCGACACAATATTTAACCAGGTGCGCGTATTCCATAATAAGTCTGTCTCGTAAGGCGGGGTCATTGGTTTCGCGATACTTTATCCATATATTTGTTAAATTGTCCATCGGTAAGATCTCCTGAGACCTTCATTTTCGGCACGCACATTGAAAACTAATCGTACTTGCTGCGCTGCATTTTGGGCTGCGAGCCGTCAAGATTTTCAAACAACGACGAACCGTCGGCCATATTTTCGCCTTCCTCTGCAGAATCAGGATTTTCAAGGACTTCATCCATGGCTTCCTCCGGCGGAGTAAAGAACACATATTTTTTGAGATAAATTCTTGCCGCTAAGCCCAAGGCATAGAACGCGATAATTACAACGATAAGCCTAATAGCCAAGGTGTCCAGCGAAACGTCTTGATATATGGATATTAGCGTAACAATCAGCGACGCCACTATACTAACGAAGATTTGAATTTTATCAAGCATTGGTTTCCCCCAGAGGTAGGATGCTACACCGTATAAGTGCCATGTCCGATAGTTTTAATTACAAACTTACCCGTATCCGCATACAGCTCGACGGTTCGTCCATAATTGTCGCCGGTTTCATTTGCCAGAATAGGTATGCGAAGCATTTTGAGTATGCTGATGCAGGCCTCGATATTCCGGTCGCCAATGCGCATGGACGGGCTTGTGGAATTGAAAGCGAACATTTGCGCTCCGCCGGCGAGCTTGGCCTTCACGTTCTGCCTTTGCGCCCCGATCTTGCCCATATCCTGTAAAAGCTTTACAATAGCCGTGTCCGCAAACTTGGCTACGTTCGAGTTATTCTGTATCTGTTTACTGTCTGGAAGCATTATGTGCGCAAGCCCGGCAACCTTGTTTATGTTGTCGTGAAACGCAATACCAATACAAGAACCAAGACCTAGTGTTGTTAGAGCCCCCGGACTCTTGCACACATTCAAGTCGGCCATTCCGACAATTATCATATTCCCTGACATAATGTCTACCCCTAAACTAAATTATCGTTCCTCAATGGCACAGAGCGTACGCTAAAAACTAAACAGACGCTCAAACGACGGCATATCCGGCACAAATATAAAATAACCGGACACTTGCTCCTCGTCTGCTCCAAATACAGACTCGATAAACAGGGCTTTGTCCGCAACCTTACCAAACTCAATGGCAGGAACCGATAGTATCGCATTTGCCATATCCGCCGCGATCTGCGGGACAGAGGGGATAATCTTTTTATTCATCATCGAGGCAAGTGATCCTAAGTACGAAGACACCAGGATGTTACCGACCTCTGTCAGCGTAGACAGTTCCAGTTCACTGAAGTTAGGGCTGCCGTCATCGCTGCTTCCCCCGCTTGTTCCCAGCAGTATGCTTATCAGGTTGCGAGCAGATTCTTGTTTAACCAAGAACATTACAATGCCGTCAAGGTCTCCCGAAATATTTACCAGTACACCCAGAACAAGGGTCTCAGGCCCTCCGACAAAGTTTGCTACATCCTTGAATTCGACAAAGTTTACAGTTGGAACGTTCATCCTAAAGTTCCGCTTGAGTAGCTGTGACAGCGCTGTGACAGCGTGACCGGTACCAATGTTGGATATCTCCTTCAGAGTATCGAAATGCATCTCTAGTTTTGAAGGCCCGTTACTCATAACTCCACTCCTCTCTAATCTATCAATACTCATTACCAGCACATTTACGAAGTCTATCGCGTGTTGACACGACTATTGCCCGGAGTCCTCCCCCACCGATACGCCCCGCCTTTGGCGCAGCAGGAGTTTTCTCTGTTGATTGAATACGTACTGGACTATTTTGTCCTTTTCCTCGGGCAAGATACCTACAAAGATGATCCGGTATTGAAACTTGTACGGCGACTTTGGAAAACTGTGCTTTTGCAGAACCTTTCCAATAACAACGATGTACTCACGCTCAAGAAGCAACAAGCACTTTAAGTTGTCGCCGTTGTCGACTTCCGCGTTTGCAACGAAGCGCAGCCCGCCTCCGCCCAGATCCTTGATAATCCCCTCATGAAGGTTCTGCGCCGTAGTGGCAGGCTCCTTAGGGCCAAGCCCCGAATCCGGCTTGCTTGATTGTATAACCGCAAACCTTATGGGAAGCGTGCACTCAAACCTGAAGAATTCCCGGCGCTGTATCTTTTCGGCATCCGACGTAAGCACCATCTTCGTTAAGGTCAGGTCGTCCTTAATATACGAACTGACGACTGCCGCCGAAAAGCTCAACATGCTCTCATCCTGGAAAAACAACAGCGAACATTTCTCAGAGTTAGGCAAGTTTACATGTTTCCCGTATGATATGGGCGTATGGATTATAACCGTATTGTTTTCATATTCATAGACCTGGCTAACATAAATTTTTGAAGCTTCACCCTCAACGAAAAACCTCATTTCCAGCCTGTCTCCAACCTTAATGTTATGCACTTAAACCCCTCCGCAAATCAGGCTTTGTTCTTAAAAATCCCTGCTAAACGCTTAACAAATGACTTCATGCCGCTGGCTGCGTTATCGCCGCCGTCTTTTTGCACAAGCTGCGCGGCTTCGCCGAAAAGAATCTTTTGACATATCTCGTTAATGGCAATGGTCGATGGCGCCTCGGGAAAACCCACGGCTACAGGCGTCTGAGCCTTAACCGCTCTCACAAGGCTGTGATCATAAGGTATCGATCCCAAGTTCTCAATATCTATCGACAGAAATCTGGAGCACACCCGGTTAAGCTTGTTATATATCTCAAGGCCTTCTTCCCTGGATTCAACACGGTTTACGATTAGCTTGAAGTTAAGCGCATGAGCCATTTCTTCTCTTGCCGTTTTTATAATTGCATATGCGTCGGTGATGGAAGTGGGCTCGGGTGTTGTGACGATGATCGTCTCGCTGGAAGCCAGTACAAATGCCGTAACCGATTTTGAAATGCCCGCGCCTGTGTCTATCAGCACGATGTCGGCCAGCGAGTCAAGCACCTCCATGTTCTCGACTATGTGCTGTATCTGGTCATTGTTTATGTTTGCCATGTTGCTTAAGCCGGAACCCCCGGATATGAAAGACATGCCCATTGGCCCCGACGTAATAACATCCTCTATAGAACGCTTTTGCGAAAAAACATCGGCGAAGCTGCTCTTGGGAATTATGCCCAGCAGCACTTCGATGTTGGCCAAGCCAAAGTCGGCGTCAATAATTACGACGCGCTTTCCAAGCCGGCTCATCGCAATGGCTAGGTTTACCGTAAAGTTTGTCTTTCCCACCCCGCCCTTGCCGCTTGTAATTGTTATGACCTTTGCGTGCTGCTTTGGCGTATGATCGGCGCTGCGCCGGCTGCTCAAGAGTTCCGTCAGCGGTGTATTTATTAAATCCTCGACAACTGCCGCATCACTAACGCCGGCCGCATTCTTCGCCTTTATTATGTCCCTCAACCTATTAGCCTGGTCGTTCACAATTACACCTCTTATATTGTACCAAATCCAAGCAGCGCTCTGGCGATTTTTTCCGGCTGCATCACTTCAATGTCATCCGGTACATTTTGACCTGTGGTAACGTATGATACCTTCTTGCCGCTTACATAGCACGCGTTTAGGATAGATCCCAGGCAGTTGGTTTCATCCAGCTTTGTGAAAATAGTATGAAAATCCGTGATATCTTTGTAAAGGTCTATAATGCTCAATATATCCTCGCACTTAGTGGTTGTGCTCAGGACAAGATATTTAACAGATTTTGGAGCCGCGCTCAACAGCTGCTGCAGCTCGTCGACGTTTTCCTTGTGTTTGTGAGATCTTCCCGCGGTATCAATTATAATTATCTCGCAGTCATTTTTCAGCTTCTTAATTGCACCGGTCACGTCAGCTTTGTTATATGCCGTCATTACCGGCGCGCCCAGTATCTCGCCATAAGTTTTAAGCTGTTCTACGGCAGCTATTCTGTAAGTGTCGGCCGTTATCAGTCCAACCTTCTTGTTAAGCCCAAGTATGAATAAACTGGAGAGCTTCGCGATGGTTGTGGTCTTGCCGACCCCAGTCGGGCCTATGAAAGCGATGGTTACAGGGTTACCGCGCTTGGCGCTCTCCACGTCCACCAATTGCGCCGATCCCAGCATTTTCACAATCTTGCTGTATACGACCTTTACGACCACGTCAACTTCAAGCAGTTCGTACTCTTCCACATCGGCCAGCAATTCTTCGGCTATAGCCTTATCTACACCTTGTTCCGTCAATGTGTTGTAAAGTATCTGCAGCAGATTGTTGTCATACTTGCGTTCGGATATCGAATTGTTTGTATGCTGCGCCACGGACAGCTTCTGCATTGTGGTGGCCAGCATGTCTTCGGTACTATACAGTTTTTGTTCCAGCGACCTTATCTTTTCCGCCTGCTTCTTGAGCTTTACTTCTTGCTGGTCGAGCGCCGGCGCCTTTGGCGCGCTTTGAACCGGGAGGGATATTCCCAGCGAATCCGCGGTAATCGCCGCGTTTGCACTCAGAGACGCAAAGCTTGGCTTATCGGAAAACATCCCGGGGTCTGCCAGGACACCCTGCTGCGTCGGCTGTGCCGACGCGTTTACCGCCTGCATTCTGGGTTGAGTTGTGCGAAGCGCCACAGGCTCCGATTTAGCGGAAGTTCTGGCTTGCGCCATGCCCCCCTGCAGCGACTGTATCGCCTGTATGGACTCCACAATCCTGTCTACCTGTTCCGACTGGCTCTGCGCGGGCTGATGCACGGCGGGCGCAGCTTGCGGCACAACCGGCATTACCGCCGCTGCCGGCGGCTCGGAAGTTTGCACAGGCGCAATTACCGCCTGTAACGGTGTCCTGGCCGCGACCTTCTTTTCGTCATAAGCGGCCGTTACCTCCACAAGCGGGCTTCTCATAAAAGCAAACACGCCCTTTGGCTTGGTCGTCTTAATACTCAAAACGAGCGCGTCAAGCCCCAGCTCTTCCTTGACCTTTTCGATAGCTTCCTGTTCAGTCCTTGCGTCAAATTTTTTTATCTTCAAGTCATGCTCACCATCCCAATGGACTGGATTTCAGCTTTAGGGTCAATTTCGTTATATGAAAGAACGACGAGATCGGGGGCCACCTGCTCCACAAGACGTTTGAAATAGATACGCACGATGGGCGAAGTCAGTATTATGGGCTGCAAGCCCATAGAGGTAAGCTTTTGGGTCTCGCTGTGCAGGTTGTCGAATATGCGTTGGGTCGTGGACGGATCAAGCGCCACATAGGAGCCCTGCTCGGTCGCCTGAACGCTGCCCATTATTCTCTGCTCAAGCTCAGGGTCCAGAGTCAGCACGTTGTTGATCCGGTCGTCAAAGAACTTGCGTGATATTGAGCGGCGCAGAGCCTGGCGTACATATTCGCTCAGCATGTCTGTGTCGCGGGTAACATGGGCGTAGTTGGCCAGCGTATCAAGTATAGTCACCAGGTCACGGATGGAAATACCCTCATGCAGCAGATTCGCGAGCACCTTCTGTACATCGCCGATTGTCATCATGCGCGGGATGAGTTCGTCCACCAGAACCTGGTTTTGATCCTTAACGTTGTCGATAAGAGTCTGGACATCCTGGCGGGACAGCAGCTCGTGCAGATGCGAACGTATGATCTCGGTCATATGTGTGGCAATAATCGCAGGAGGGTCTACCACGGTGTATCCAAGCGCCTCGGCGCGTTCGCGCTGTGTCTCGGATATCCAAAGCGCCGGCAGTCCCAGGTATGGTTCCACCGTCTCGATGCCATCTATCTCTTCCTCCACATAGCCCGGGTTCATGGCCATGTAGTGGTCGAACATTATATCGCCCCCGGCGACTTCCACTCCCTTGATAAGTATACGATACTGGTTGGGAGAAAGTTTTATGTCGTCCCGAAGATGTATCACAGGTACTATTACGCCAAGCTCCAGAGCTATCTGGCGGCGGATCATGACAATTCTGTCAAGCAGATCACCGCCTTGCGCCGGATCGGCCAGAGGTATCAGTCCGTACCCGAACAGCAGCAGTATCTGGTCTACGTTAAGCAGCGAAACGATGTTCTCCGGCTTTCGTATTTCGGCGGTTTCTATCTCTTCGGCGGATATTTCTTCCTTTACTTCCTCCACGGCCAGCCTGCGGCTCTGTATCTGCGACATAACCACAAGGACTACTCCGACAGGTATGAACACAAGCCCCGGCAGCGGCGTGAAAACCCCAAGGAATATCAGCGCCGACCCGGCAAGTATTAATACTATAGGCATTGTAAAAACTTGCTTTGTAAGCGTCGTCGTGATGTCGCCTTCGCTGGTGGACTTTGTCACTATAAAACCGGTAGCGGCCGACGTGAGAAGCGCCGGGAGCATGTTTACAATACCGTCGCCGATGGAAAGCATCATGAACAGCGACGTAGCCTCGCCGATGCTCATGGACTCACCGGTAGCAAGACCCGTAGTACCCATTATAATACCGCCGATAATATTTACAAACGTGATGATTATACCGGCAATGGCCTCGCCCTTAACAAACTTGGCCGCACCGTCCATCGCGCCGTAGAAGCTGGACTCGTCCTGAATCTTTTTGCGGCGTTTCTTTGCCTCGTCCTCGCCTATCAGTCCGGCGTTAAGGTCGGCGTCGATAGCCATCTGCTTGCCCGGCATCGCGTCCAGCGTGAAACGCGCGCCGACTTCCGCAACGCGCTCCGCTCCCTTGGTGATTACCATGAAGTTTATAAGCGTCAGTATGAAGAATATAATTACGCCAAGCACCAGGTTGCCGCCGGCCACAAAGTTTCCGAACGTATCTATAACCTGTCCGCCATGACCTGTGCCAAGAATCAGCCTGGTTGTGGAAATGGTGATCGCAAGGCGAAACAATATGGATGTCAGCAGAATTGTCGGAAAGGTGGACATTTGCAGCGGCTCGGTGGCATAAACCGCATTCAGCAGTATTATCAGCCCGATAGCGATATTTATCATCAGAATGAAGTCCATCATCTGCGAGGGCGGCGGAATGATGAACACCAACAGCACAACTATTATGAATATACCAAGCGACAGTTCTCTAAACTTCATGTATGTTATCACCTATTTTTGAGTCCAGAATGGGAACAGTTTATTATAACCATAATATTGAAGAAATTACACTATTAACCTTCGCATAATCTTCCTCCACTATCATTATAATCTAGAAAAGATGTTTTATCAAGACATATTTATAATCTATTGATAATAAACTTGTTAAAGCAACCACATAACTGCATAGGGAGTTGAAAAACATGGGCGGTACAAAAATTTTCGTGCTGCAGATGAGGCAGATCCGAAAGATATTATTGATTGCCGCGGCGGCATTGGCCGCGCTTTTGATTGTATTGTTCCTGTTCGGAGGAAGATCCGCACAGAGCCCCGCAGCGCCGACAGCGCCGCCGCCGGCAATACCGGCAGCTCCGCGCCAGCAGCAACCTCCGCCGGCAGGCCCGGGCGCGCAGGCCGTTACACCGGTCGGAAACTTCGTACCCGGTACATATTATTCAGAGATAGTGTTGTCAAACTCGACAATCCTCGTCAGCGTCGAAGTCAGCGAGAACGCTATCCTAAACATCAGCATCTCGGAACCCTACGAGGCTCAGGAGGTATTCTACCCACTGATGCAGCCGACACTGGAAATTATATCACAGCAGATAGTCCAAACGCAATCGCTAAATGTGCAAACTTCCGGCGAAACGCCCTATACCCAGGAAGTCTTAATATCCGCGATACGCAGCGCCCTTGACGCAGCGCGCAGATAATAAGCCGTTAAAAGAGCCGTGCGGTGCGCGGTTCTTTTCGTTTACAGCTCCAACTATGTTGTATTCCCTTCCGATATGTGTTATACTATCCAAATAATAATACGTTACCCATACCATGGAAAACAGGCCCGTCCGGCATCACAGGGTTTCCTGACAGGTCTAATGTGAAGGACGTGTTGTATGCGTCAATATCTTCTTTGAGCCAGGAACAGCAGAAATTCAGCTCAAGAAACATGTTTGTACCCGTCTCCATCAGCTCTGCGCTGCTCTTAGCTGCATCTTGAAATATCCCTTCCCGCTTATAACGTGGCGGAATCATAACCGCCGCTTGACGGCTACGAAAGCATTTAAACAATACTCGAGAGAAGGCTCAATATGACCAATACGAATGAAGGCGTAAGCCAAACCGAAAAATTCAAGCGCGTCCCGACTCACATCGGAATTATCCCCGACGGAAACCGCCGCTGGGCCCTAAGCCATGAAATGGCCAAGCACGAAGGCTATGCCCACGGCATAGACCCCGGAATGAGGCTTGTAGAACTGTGCGCCGCCTACGGAGTCAAGGAGGCCACGTTCTACGCCTTCACCGTAGACAACACTAAGCGCGCTTCCGCGCAGATCGAAGCATATACCGCCGCCTGCGTCAAAGCTGTCGAGGCCGCGGCAAACCGCGACTACAACATAATGGCTCTCGGCAACGAGGATTCCAGGTTCTTTCCGTCCAAGCTCTCGGAATACGCAAACAAGCGCGTGAATTACGGTAACGGCGTCCTAAACATCAACTTCCTGGTAAACTATAGCTGGAAGTGGGATCTGTCTCATATCGACGGTTCCGGCATGTCGCCCGGCGCAGTCGAAAAGGCCGTCGCTTCCCATGATATTCCGCGCATTGACCTGATTATCCGCTGGGGCGGAAGGCGGCGTCTAAGCGGTTTCCTGCCCGTTCAGTCCGTATATGCCGACTTCTTCGTGGTGGACGACTACTGGCCGGACTTCAGGGACGAACACTTTCTGGACGCACTTAGGTGGTATCAGGACTGCGACGTTACGTTAGGAGGTTAATATGAGCGCACCGAGCAACAAAGGCACGCTAGGCGTGATAGGAGGCATGGGGCCTCTGGCAACCGCGACTTTTTTCGAGCTTCTTGTACAGCACACGCAAGCCGCAACAGACCAGGAGCATCTTGACATAATAATTTACAACATGCCAAGGATACCTGACCGCACAGGTTTCATACTGGGCAGAAACGAGGAAAGCCCGGGGCCACTTCTCAGCGAGTACGCCCGGAAGCTGCAGGCCGAAGGCGTAGCCGCAATCGCCGTGCCATGCGTTACGGCAACATATTTTTACGACGAAATCATAAAAAGTACCGGCGCAAACGTTATAAACACAATTGATGAAATTGCCGTCCACATTGTAAACAGGAACGCCAAAAAAATCGGTTTGATGGCCACCGACGGCACGATCACAACCCGTATCTTCCAAAAATACATGGTCAAGTATGGAATAGAGTGCGTAACCCCCGACGAAGCTCACCAAAAACTCGTCATGAAGGTTATTTTTGAGGGCGTAAAGGCCGGTCGCGACGTCAACATGTCCGAATTTCACAGTGTCGCCGCGCATCTGAAAGACTGCGGCTGCGACGCCATAATACTAGGCTGCACCGAGCTCTCGGTCGTAAACAAACAGCATGGTCTTGACCCAAATGTCTTTGTCGACGCTCTTGTCGTACTGGCCGGAGCTTCCATATTGCGCTGCGGCGGAAAGGTCAAATTTTGAAAAAAAGCAGGGTTTGAAATCTGGCGCGACATGTGTTATACTGTAGCAGACGCTTACTATAATCTCAAAACCTGTGTTACTAGAAATGAGGTGACAATATGGATGATGGAAGTACGCTTGACAAGAACAATCTTTACAACAGCCAACGCATACCAAAGCTGCTTGAGAAAGACGGCGTGATATACGTACCCAGCGGAGAAGCTCCCGTTCCCGAGGTCGGAGCATTGTCTGAAAACTCGGATCGTCCCGGCCTGCAACGCCGCTCCCGCGAGACCCCAAAACGCAAGATGAAACCGCAAAAGTCTCAGCTTGCACTTTTCTACATCCTCACCCTAACCATAGGGGTGATAATATCTGTCGCTGTCTTTGGCATAGTGCTCAACTACTTCACGAACAGCGACTTGCAGACCGCGCAGCCGCCTCAGCCGCCTCTTTTGGCCGACGCCGGCGCGGCGTCCGGCATAAGTATCGCTGAAAAAATTGAAGTATCGGGCGTAATATCCGACATAAACCTGGCCGACCAGAGAATGAGAGTCATGGACGCCGAAACCGGGGAAACCATCACCCTCAACGTCGCTCAGAACACAACCTTCCTGAACCGCAACCGCGTCGAGGTCAGTTTCGCCAGCTTCAGCATCGGCAACATCGTAGACATACGCTACGACGCGGCTACCTCTACCGCCGAAAATGTCCAGATAAGCCCAAGCGGCTGGGAACACAGGATGATAAGCTCCGTACACATCAACACCGACCGCCGCTCCATAGGCATCGGAACAAGCAACTACTCCTACGACGATTCCACAATCGTGATCTACCGCAACTACAGATTCGACATCGAACGCATCGCCCCGATAGACATTGTTACGGTCAGCGGTTTCCGCTCGAGGGCGCTGTTTGTCGAGGTCAACCGCAGCCACGGCACGGTCAGATTCCTGAATACCGACGAAGTGCGGGGGGGAACTGTCGAGATCAACACCTCTATGTTCCGCCAGCTTGCCGATTCCGAAGAAATGCTGCTGCTTGAGGGCGCTCACAGGATCGTTGTGCGGGGCGACAACATCGAGCCAATGGTGCGTGAAATAGTACTCGCCAACAACGAAACTATCGAGATCGACCTTGCTCAGGCTCAGTACAGAACAGGCCTGCTCACAGTCAACATCAACATAGACGACTACACGCTGGAAATAGACGGCGTCGAGCACTCAAGCGACGAACCTATCGTCCTGGCTCTGGACGAAGAGCATTCAGTATCCGTAACAAGCGAAGGCTACATTCCCTTCCTGCAGATAGTCAGGCTCACGGAGCCCGCGCTGACCCTCGACATCGAGCTGACCGAGCTGGTGCAGATGGGTATGCTCGTAATCAATACCACACCGCCCGGAGCAACGGTTCTCGTCAACAATAGTGTGGTTGGAACCTCGCCCGTGTCCGAACTGCTGCCGTTCGGCTTCCACAATATTTCAATACGTCACGAAGGCTATGATACGTGGTCGATGCAGTTCGACCTGAACCAGCCGCGGCAGGAGTATCAAGTCGTATTGACGCCAAACACGACTTTCCCGACAGCCTCACCGCCTCCGCAGGCAATACCGTTCCCAACTCATCCGCCGGGAACACCCGGCGCCCCGGGGGCAGGACTGCCAACGCCTATGCCGTTCCAAAGCCCGAACGCGACTCCGCCTCCCGCGCCAATACCGTTTCCGACAACACCCCCCCCGCCGGCGTTCCCGACACCGGCTCCCACGGCCGAACCATACGACGCTCCAAATCCGGCGTCCGAGCCGTCGGAGCAGAATGAACAGCCTTCTGCCGCCGCGAATCCGAACTCCGCGATCAACTTCTCGCAAATTGATGAATTTGCGAATTAATAGACTTCTTCAGGAATTGGGCAACCCTGGATTTGCGCAAGTTTTGTCGCAAGGCAAAGCGCGACGAACAACCGGACTCCCGCGAAGCCTGCCTTTGGCTTCGTGGGATGGAATGAGCATACCCGCAGTGATACGCAAGTGAGGAGTAGCGCGATTTTGCGGCAAAAAGACCGCAAAGGCGGCGCTTACTGATTTCCTAAGAGGTCTAATAGGTATAACATGTACAATAGAAGAATCAGCACCGTTGTCAGCGTCGGCGCCGTAAATGTCGGCGGCGACAACCCCATTTCAATTCAGTCGATGACGAACACCGACACGCGCGACATCGCCGCCACCGTCCGCCAGATACATACCCTTACCGATGCCGGCTGTGAGATCGTGCGTGTTGCTGTACCCGACATGCGGGCCGCGCAGTCGCTTAGAGAGATAAAGCGACAGATCGCCATACCCCTTGTGGCCGACATACACTTCGACTACCGTCTGGCGCTCGAATCCATCACCCAAGGCGTAGATAAGCTGCGCCTTAACCCAGGCAATATCGGGAACTACGAACGCGTCCGCCTGGTCGCCCAGGCCGCAAAGGAACGCGGCGTCCCCATACGTATCGGCGTGAACTCCGGTTCGCTTGAACAGTCCCTGATAGACAAGCACGGTGGCGTCACCCCGGCGGCTCTGAGCGAATCCGCGCTGAATCACGCTAAAATACTCGAAGACCTCGACTTCGGCAACATTGTTATATCTATCAAGGCCTCAAGCGTGCTACAAACGCTCGAGGCCTATAAGCTGACCGCCGCACAGGTTTCCTACCCTCTGCACATCGGCATCACCGAGGCTGGAACCCTGCGCGCCGGAACGGTAAAGTCCTCCGCCGGAATCGCCGCCCTGCTCTCGCACGGGTTGGGCGACACTCTGCGCGTATCCCTTACGGCCGACCCGGTCGAAGAAGTAAAACTCGCGCGCGAAATACTCCAATCCATGGAACTGCGAAGCTTCGGCCCCACTTTGATTTCATGCCCGACATGCGGACGCACTGAAATCGATCTGATCCCAATGGCTCAGAAAGTAGAAGCCTTCCTGTCCACAATCCGCAAGCCCATCAAGGTCGCCGTAATGGGCTGCGTAGTCAACGGCCCCGGCGAAGCCAGAGACGCCGACCTCGGCATAGCCGGCGGCAAAGGCTCCGGCATAATCTTCGCCAAGGGCCAAGTCATCGCCAAAGCCCCTGAGGACAAGCTCCTCGGCCTGCTGTTCGACGAAATAAGAAAGTTAACCTAAAGGTGTAATCATGGAGCCACGAAAATTCGCAGCCGTTTTTACGCAAAAATCATTTTCGCCAGCAACAATCAGCCGCTTCTCGCACACCACTGTCGAGAAAGTGTTTGTGAACTCGTCCGATCAGGCGCTCTATGTTCAATTGCAAAGCCCAGAGCTAATCGACGAAAGGCATATACACGACCTTGAGAGCGAGCTCTTCGGCCTGTTTCCAAGGCTTAACTCGGCCACGGTACGCGTATCTTATTCTCTTGATACCGGACACAGACACGACATCCCCAACATAGTAGACGCCGCGTGGAGCAACATTGTTACCAAGGTCAGGCGGAAATCCCCGCTGTGCGCCAAGCTGCTGGCCGACGCCGCCGGCGCGCGGAACTTTAATCAAACAGGCGAAACCAGCCATCTGACCATCTCTATTCCCTACGACGCCGTTTTCCTTCTGAAATCACACAGAATCGGAGAGATGATCGAAGGTTACTTCAAAACCAGTTTCAACACATCGGTAGCCGTATCTTTCAGCGTGTCCGGCAACAAGCCCAAAAAAGCGCCCCAAAAGACGGCTCCTGCATATAGTACGCAAAATCCTGCCCCACAAGCGGCAACCACCTCCGACACGGCTCAGCCGCAGCAGTCCGTTCCCGCACCGGCGCCCCGACCAGTTAAGGCGGCGAGCTACTGCGAAGGCGGTCAGTTCCGACGGCGCGGTAAGAAGACCAAGCTCGTCGAGTCAATCTCCGGCGACGCCATAACCCTTCAAGCCGATATACGCCCTGACGCCGAAATAGTCATATGCGGTCAGATCGTTAGCTCCGAAACGCGCGAGACCAAGGGCGGCAACATCCTCACCGTTTTCGACATATACGACCGCACGGGCGCGCTGACCGTCAAGTTCTTCGCGAAGCCCAGCGACTACGAACCCTTCAGGCAGCATATTCGCAAGGGAGGCTTTGTGCGCGTCAAAGGCAAGGCCGTCCACGACGATTTCTCGAAAGAAATCACATTGATGGCCGAAGAAATCGCGCCCGGCGAAGCATTTGCCGTTCGCGCGGACGAAGCGCCTGAAAAGCGCGTCGAGCTTCACCTTCACACCCATATGAGCAGTATGGACGGTGTGACCGACGTCAACGAGTACATACGCCAAGCTGCCGACTGGGGTCATGATACCATTGCCGTAACCGACCACGGCGTACTGCAATCCTTCCCCGACGCGATGAACGCCGCCAAGAAGCACGGCCTTAAGGTAATCTATGGAGTGGAAGCCTACCTGGTGGACGACCTCGGCGCGATAATTCGCATGGACAAGGGCCAGAGCCTTGACGCGGAGTTCGTAGTATTCGACCTGGAAACAACGGGGCTTGATTGTGAAGGCGACAGCATTATCGAGATCGGCGCGGTCAAGATACGCGGCGGAGAAATAATAGGTCACTTCGCGACATTTGTAAACCCCATGCGCGATATATCCTCACGAATCACTGAATTAACGGGCATCACCAACGAAATGGTAGCCGACGCTCCGCTTATAGGCCACGCTTTTGCCGAATTTACGACCTTCGTCGGCGATGCCGTACTGGTGGCTCACAACGCCGAGTTCGACGTGGGCTTCATAGTCGCGTCCGCGCGAAGACTGGGCGCATCCGTCTCTAACACCTACCTTGACACGCTCAAGCTTACGCGGATGCTCTTTCCCGATCTCAAGAAACACAAACTAGGCGCGGTAGCAGAACACCTCGGCATTTCTCTAGAAAACGCCCACCGCGCCGTTGACGACGCTGGCGCAACCGCCGAAATATTCCTGCACTGCTTAGCGATGCTTCGCTCACAAGACTGCTTCACCCTATCCGACATAAACGTAATGGCCGGCAAATCTCTCGACAAGCGCAAGTTAAAGAGCAGCCACGCCATCATCCTCGTAAAAGACTACGCCGGCCTGCGCAACCTCTACGAACTCGTGTCCCTGGCTCACCTCAACTACTTCCGCAAGCAGCCGCTCACACCCAAGTCCGAATTCCTGCGGCTTCGCGAGGGGCTTCTGATCGGAACGGCGTGCGAAGGCGGCGAGTTTTATCAGGCCATCCTTAACAACGCCCCCGAAGATCATATAAAGGAGCTGGCTGAGTTTTACGACTATTTTGAGATACAGCCCACGGGAAACAACAACTTCCTGCTCGAAAACGGCAAGATATCCGCTCGGTCGGAACTCGAAAATATCAACAGAAAAATTGTGGAATACGGGCGGCGTTTCGGCAAGCCTGTGGTAGCCACATGCGACGCCCACTTCCTAAACCCCGAGGACGAGGTGTTCAGGCGCATCATTATGACCGGAGACGGCTTCAAGGACGCCGATCAGCAGCCCCCCCTGTACTTCCGCACGACTGAAGAGATGCTTGCCGAGTTCGCCTACCTTGGCGCAGACACAGCCTACGAGGTAGTCGTCTCCAACACGCGCCTGATAAACGGTATGGTTGACGCTATCAAACCGATACCCGACGGAAGCTTCCCGCCGTACATAGAAGGCTCGGACGAGGAACTGACGCGCATAACAACCGAGCGAGCGCGCAGCATTTACGGCAACCCGCTGCCGCCGGTCATCCAGTCCCGCCTTGACCGCGAACTGGACTCCATCGTCAAGAACGGCTTTTCCGTAATGTACATCATTGCGCAAAAACTTGTGGCCAAGTCCGAGGAAGACGGCTACCTCGTCGGCTCGCGCGGCTCCGTCGGCTCCTCCTTCGTGGCGACGATGGCGGGCATCACCGAGGTCAACCCGCTTCCCCCCCACTACGTCTGCCCGTGCTGCAAGTTCACCGACTTCGATTCCGAAACCGTACGGCCTCATGCCGGGGGTTCCGGTTGCGACATGCCCGGCCGCCCCTGCCCTGCTTGCGGAACCGCTCTGGCAAAGAACGGCCACGACATCCCCTTCGAGACATTCCTGGGCTTCGACGGCGACAAGGAGCCTGACATAGACCTCAACTTCTCCGGCGAATACCAGGCCACAGCCCATGCGTACACCGAGACGCTCTTCGGCGCGGGAAACGTCTTCAAGGCCGGTACAATCGGTACACTGGCCGACAAGACCGCCTTCGGCTACGTCAAGAAATACATGGAGGAAAAGGGCGTCAACCCACGCTCCGCCGAGGTAAACAGGCTAAAGCTTGGCTGCACCGGCATCAAGCGCACGACCGGCCAGCACCCCGGCGGGCTTATGATCGTGCCGCAAGGCCGAAGCATTTACGAATTCGCGCCGGTTCAGCACCCCGCGAACGACCCCGGCTCCGGCGTCGTCACCACTCACTTCGACTATAACGCCATCAGCGGCAAGCTAATGAAGCTCGACATACTCGGGCACGACGTCCCGACCATCATTCGTATGCTGCACACAATCACAGGTCTTGACCCGCGCCTGGTAGACCTTGGAGACGCGGACGTGATGTCACTGTTTACCTCCCCCACGGCACTTGGGGTCAGCGAGACCGACATCGACTGCAAGACGGGCAGCCTCGGCCTGCCCGAGTTCGGCACTGGGTTTGTGCGCGGAATGCTTGTTGACACCACACCCTCCAGCTTTGCCGATCTTGTGCGTATATCCGGCCTTTCTCACGGTAATGACGTGTGGCTGAACAACGCTCAGGAACTTATTCGCGACGGTGTGGCCAACCTGCGCCAAGTGATACCCACAAGGGACGACATAATGGTCTACCTGATCCAGAAAGGCGTAGACCGTCTGGCGTCCTTCAAGATAATGGAAAGTGTGCGCAAGGGCAAGGGCGTAAGCCCCGAAGACGCCGCCCTCATGGATGAGGCCGGAATCCCCGAGTGGTACACCGAGTCGTGCCGCCGGATCAAGTATATGTTCCCTAAAGGACACGCCGTGGCCTACGTAATGATGGCCGTGCGCATTGGGTACTATAAGATACACCATCCTCTGGCGTTCTACGCCGCCATATTTTCCGTGAAGGCAGAAGACTTCGACTACGAACTGTGCTGTAAAGGCCGCGAACCCGTCCGTCGCGAACTCGCGCGGATCGAGGCCATCCCGCGTGAGAGCCAGAGCGCCAAGGACAAGAACACCCAGACCTTGCTCGAACTGGTAAACGAGATGTACGCGCGCGGGCTGAGCTTTGCGCCGCTTGACCTTTACCGGTCGGACGCGCGCCAATTCCTGGTACAGGGCGGCAGGTTGCTGCCGCCGCTGTGTTCCGTAGCCGGACTTGGCGGAAGCGTCGCCGCAAACATCAACGAAGCCCGCAAAGACGGCGAATTCCCAAATATCGAAAACTTCCGCAGCCGTACCAAGATCAACAAAACCGTAATTGAACTCCTAAGGAAAAACGGCGTGCTGGACGGCTTGCCGGAATCCAACCAAATGACGTTGTTCTAAGAACCTGTGTTCATAGGATGGGAATGCCGTCTTGTCGGTCGAATTCCACCCCACGAAGCCAAAATCGGGCTTCGTGGGGACCCCGGTTTTCCGCCACAGTCCACCCCATAAAGCCAAAACCGGGCTTTATGGGGACCCCGGGTCGTCGGTTCCTCCGCCTACGCTGGCGCTTCGGATGCTAAACGTGTGCCACCGGCACACAGCAT
>Ga0131853_10004399_pt1 | contig 25271 bp, 15 predicted proteins | sample TergutLab28metaG_FD_92764 | JGI IMG/M metagenome (GOLD analysis project Ga0131853, IMG submission 92764) | Labiotermes labralis P1 segment gut microbial communities from Petit-Saut dam, French Guiana - Lab288 P1 (version 2) (version 2) | ecosystem: Host-associated > Arthropoda: Insects >... | reverse complement strand
TTCACAAAATATTTCAGATTCTTGTGTTATTAGTCATTTTGGACCCTGTGCATCTCGCGGCTGACCAGAAAAGAAACGGTTAATTCGGCTTTATAATTTTCACATTCGTCACACAGCCGGTCTAATTGTAAATATTTCAAGCACTCCGATAACTACAACATTATGTTCTACCTGCTTCGAAATATAATTACCCAATTTTTAATATTATTCAATTTTATTCTTCAGAGTGCATTTATGGATTTCTTCTAAGTAGCAGAAGAAACCCATTATTGATCTTACGGAGTAAGCAGTCCTCGTAATGCAGAGACAATGTTTTCTTAAAAGATTTTTTTTTTGCGCGTCAGCATCCTTGCGTAGCGTCGACTAAAACCATCCTGCCCGTGTAAATGCATGTATAAATGCTGTACCGATTTTTATGCAAAATTACACAGTAAAATTCCAGGCCGCCTTGAGGTGGATGGTAGCTTCCCGTAATTTACCAAACTGATTCCGAACTAACTAGGAATTAAGAACTCCAGATCCCCGATCCATCGCATGCACCTGCCTTCAATACTCCGTCCAATGGGCCCACGTACCTCCGAAAGGAAACAGAATTTGGACTACTCATAAAATGTTCATTACGGCTTCCATAATATGTCATCCAGAAGGCTAGTAATATTATATCGTTCTTTATTAGGTCTAGCAAGAATCCAGATGAACCTCTTTTTGAATCTTCTCAATCAGTGTTTTAATAATTATTTCACAGTTCCAAAAATGAAAGAGAGAAGAGAACATTCCACTACGGGGAAAAAAAAACTCTTTACTTTAATAGGAAATTGTTGATACATTCATATATATATATATATATATATATATACACACACACATATATATATATATATATAGAGAGAGAGAGAGAGAGAGAGAGCGCGATACATACATATTCATACACACACAGACACAGAATTTAAAAAATTAACTAAGGTGCAAAATTCGAAGATAATACTAAAGCCACTGAACAAACACAAACTGCGAATCACTTTTGGTTGTTCACTTACGGATATGCGTAAAATGGTGAGCCAAAGCCCACAGATTAGACAGACTGGACAAGCCTAATTACATCATGTCATTATCCCGAAGTTCACACAGAAACATTTAACCTTTCTACACAAAGAACCCTCTCATACACAGAGAAATTTCGTTTGCAGGCCTGACTGCAAAGTAGGAGTCCAAAGGAACGGCATCTGTGCTTGTGATCCGCAGTGCGCACGATACGGAGACTGCTGCCGTAGCTCTCCCTACTTCGTACCGGAAGAACAACGTCTGGGAGCATCTCCCTTCACATGCACGACTCTGTTCATTGCACGAATATATGCAATGACGACGTGTCCTCCAGACTGGAAGAACTCTGACACTCGCAACAGATGCGAACATCCCGACGGAAGCTACCGTGACCTACTGCTTGATGCACCACTGACAAGCCTCAGCACAAACACCACTTACCAGAATTGGCACTGTGCATACTGTCACGGCGACCTTGACGCTGCCACCACCGTCATTTGGGATGCCAGCTTTACTTGTTACGGTTCTGACCCTCCCACCGCTCTATCTGATGAAACAATAGCAGAACATCTATCGTTCAATCCTCTAACTTCTGAATGGAATCTCAATATAAGTCTACCTACTTCCGACATGAAATCGAGAAAGTCACCTCCTCGGTATGTACATCGCAGTACAGACAATAATAAGCAAGAAATACACTCCGACTGTTCCCTAACATTCAGTCCTCCGGTACAGAAGTTACCAACACGCCAGTGCAACACTAAGGAAATAAGAAGGTGTTCTGCTAGCTGGGAGGATGCTGAGGTGAAGACCCAATGTGAAGCATACACAGCTCGTGTATGTGCTGGCCCGAAAATATATCGTAACCGTCACTGTGTGTTGTGTAACCACAAGGATGTTCTGGAACCATGTGACTATTATTTTGCATCGCGTGGAGATGGCGAATCAGATATGAAGTCATTTTCTCTGCTACTTGACTGGAGGAGACTAAAGAGAGGAGCGTGTGCATCATCTGAAATATACGACCCACTATCCCGTGTCTGCCGTAAAGTATTCATATGAGAATTTAAGCAAAGGGAAAATGTGACAACATCCAGAGTTCAGCCTCTACAAGAAGTGCTTAAAATATGACTGTGCAAGTCTTCTAGTGGTGCGAAAAGCGTAATTACAGTTTTTTGTACAAAACTGAGACATGTTATGCCTGTCCTTTACATTTCGTCAGAAACTCTTATTTTTCAGCCTGTGTCAAATCCACAGCTCACATATATAGAGTGGGCCACGAAAAAGTTGCCCGCCTTCCGTTTTGCACGTGCCCTTGTGATATTCTCTCTGGCGTTAGTATGTATATTGCGTAGAGTGTTTGAACAGTTAGTCAAGTCGTGTTGTTACCATGTTGAGGTATACCCGATGTAACATAATGATCTTGATGGTTGCAACTGCGTGGCTGATGCTGTCCTTCAGTTTCTGTATCGTGTGCTGATTTGATTTGTATACTGTACTTTTCAAGTGTCCCCAGAGAACATTTCTCTGGGGACACTTGAAAAGTACGGTACACGAATCAAGTCCGCACACGATACAGGAACTGAAGGACAACATCAGCCACGCAGTTGCAGCCATCAAAATCACTGTTACATCGGGTATACCTCAACATGATTAGACGTACGCAGCTGTGTATTGATGCAGGAGGCAACCACTTTGAACATCATCTATGATGATATATCCTTTCAGCATTTGGCTACTGTATTAATTTCTGTATTTACGCTATGCTACGGACCCGGGCTACTTTTTTGTGGCCTACTCTGTATAATAGCCACCGAAATGTCGCCTCATTTCAAAAGCGTCATTCCTTCTTATAAATACCGGAAAACTGTAGGTGCTTGTCTATGGGTCAGTTAGTGTGAGTGAGCTAGGGGAAGAGGAAGGTAACTTTGTATGTTTGTCAGCTTTCGCGACGACGTTTAAGGAAGTTCGCGTACTGATAAAGTTTTGTAAATCACTGTCATTGTTCAAGGTCTGACCGCACCTGCTTCAACATCGTAAACTAATCTATACTAAAAAACAACACTCAAAAGCAATGTCACAAACGTTTTAAATTCCGTAACAATGTAACAGGCACTAAATGGTAAACTGCGACGTTATGTAAGTGGCATTTATACTCTAATGTGAGCCGCGAACGGTGATATGGCGTTGTGAATATCAAGCTAAGGATGCTGTAAGCCAATACACGTGGCCTTTCAATACAACCACAATGTATCCTTGATTCATGCATACCTGGTACATGGATTGTAGACTTTATGGTCACCTCACTAACATAAAAGAAGAGTTACTGTGCATTGTCTCATACTGTCAATAAAAGCATGAATTTCTGTTGTTCCAGTGCGTTTTCATTACTTCCCTACACACCAAAGGTAGTAAGAAACTGCCCCTGTTTCCACTTCAGTAAAGGTATTCCTATCATTTCCTTACTGAATGGCAGTCACATACATCACAAATTGTTGCAGCATTATTGTTAGTTACTGAAACGTATTCCCTGTCGGAGTGTTTTAGGTCTTGATCACCCGAACCAGCATTCAAATTGTATAGAAAAAGTGCCCTCCCTTTGGCCATGAATTTCCGGTTTCAGAAGTGACACCACTTGCCCTCGTACCAATCTGGCGATATCTTTTTATGTCAATACCTCGCACGTGATTGCAGAACGTCAAAACTTGCTGCCCGGCCGACAGGAGTTACTGAAGTTTGTAGAACTGTACCTAAAACATGCGGCAGAGCGCCCCTGAGTGGGTATCCCTCCCGGAGTACAGGGGGAAGGTTTGTACGTCCAAAGAGATTTACGACAGCATAGAAATCCTGATAACCGTAGCAGTGTCTCACAGTCTAATGCCAACATTACAAAATTAATCTATATTTTCAAACAGTAACCTATACTCTGTTACGTGGAAATACTCGTAACTTATAAAATAACATACCCGTTACAAACAGTAATGGTTGAAATAACTGATATTTTTATTATTGTCACACGAATATAGCTTGCAAATGTGCCTTTTCTCTCTCCCGTTACTACCACAGTAACATAAGCCCTACCCGGCCGTTTTACTTGTGTTGCGTGGATATTCAGAAACAGACTATATCTAAAGAAGAGCTTTGTACATACCCGCTTGAAGTAATTACAGACACAGTGTATGAACTCTAGACAGACATTTCAATATGTCCTTAGTGTTATGCTTGTAAGTTGTTATTTCTATCGTTAACTGTTTATAAACAAACACAAGAATGAGGGAAATACTCCAAACAGATCTAACATTATCTTGAATACTGACGTACGGAAATAAAACGAAACGAATGAACATTAACTTTTAGCTATTACACATGTACCAATATTACGCAGACTGGCCCCTCACAATCGAAGCGTGACACTTATAACACTCACTATACCAATAAATCAAATATACGTCAGACTAACAAAGGTAAAGAAAAACGCTACATTTGGGCCTTTGACTAATGATGCGAGTCTGTTTTAATGAACTGTGACAAATAATATCGTACTGCTGGGTATCCACTTGCGGTTGTTTTGTTCCATTTTATAATTGTGTGCGTATGGCGAAGGAACCTCCCGCGAGGGAAGGCAAAATTACCTGACTTTACGTGATTAATGACCCTGGTACAGAAACGGAATCTCCCATCCCCTTAACACCAAAATGTTGCGGTCCACCATGGGAAGTTTTCAGGAAGACCTCTATTAATGAAAACGAGAATCGCAGAAAACCATACGCCAGCTTAGGAGTACGTCGTTTCGAAATGCATTCTTCACAATTTCCTGCCCCTTAATGGTTTGTATGTCGTTCGTTACATATGTATGTATCGTTGTATTAAGTGCCAGTCACCAGTACGCATACTCTACTGCAGAGTTACAAATGGTTACAATACGTGATGACGACTCTGGCACTTCAGCTTGATCTGCGAGTCGAACCAAAGATTTTCTTGGCAATTTCTCCAATTTAGCCACAAATTTAATCCAGTTTTTCCTCAGTTAGAATATGTCAGCTTGTTCTCTTCCTGTCTATAATTTAAAAGTATTGCTCCAAGTTATTTTCGCGTTTAGAAATAGCGCATCAGGAACGATTCCTCTGAATGTACGATACTTCATGTAGGATAGGCATTCATCATGCGCATCGCAAAGGCACACACCTTGTTTAAGAGGTATCCGCATTGCGCCTGCAGACTGAATTCAATTACAGACACACCTATTCAAAGAGGCTGGGTGCAGGTGGCTCGCTGAGTTGTCACGTTCCATCCGATAAGGCAGCAGACTGGAAGTGGCCAACGACATGTGCCCGATAAAATAAGGACCCTTCTTTTCAACATACTGTACTGGATGTGGCCAACGACATGTGCCCGATAAAATAAGGACCCTTCTTTTCAACATACTGTACTGGATGCATGTGTCGGAACTGCTATGCTATCATTAGACAGCAACCAGCATCAGAAGTATATCAATGCATGAGTACGTAGGTTTCTTGGGTTTAGCGTTTTAACATCTGCTGAAGAATCCATGAAATTATATGTATGTCGCTTCTATTGTGTCCCTGTGTGCGGCAACTTTATCATATAGAAAGCACGCATCTGCAGAGACATCCCGTGACAGCTGCCGTGCTCAGGGACACGATATGGGGGACACCTGCACAAGGCTATGCCACAATCCTGCAGTGAAAGACAATGAGACAAAATTTAAGTAAAGATAAGGGAAAATCTGTAAGTTATTTTCTGTTAACTATTCTATAACGCTCCCAAAATCCAATTACACATAAGATCATTTTTAAATATATAATAAAATTATTAGTTTTACGTTCTCTTCTATATACATATATATTTCCCGCAGGTATATATAGGCCTCACATATAGCGCTGTTTTGTGTAACTTTTTTTTTTACTTCCACTTTCTTGTTTTTCCTCTTCTATATGCTGTGTGTCTTGTTTACATTACACGTCCATTACCCAGCTACCGCGGCTATTGTTTGACATTTTGTTAGTCGCAAACCACTGTTCTAGTAACAAGGTAAGGTACGGAGACTTTTAACTTGTTCAGCGCCTATTTCGATAAAATCAAATGTCGTGTGACGTGGCAAACAGCGACACACATACCGAATAATCAGTGACAGAAATCTAAACGAGACAATTCTTCAGCCTGGTAGTTAGGTGAGGAGAACAACCATTCATCGTAATGGAACTAGCAGAAGCCTCAACATAACGTGGCGGGTCGCCATCGATGTGGAGCAGCAAAGAACTGCCAGTGTTCTGTCTCACCCAGAACGAACCACTCTAGGTCACCAAAGGGAAGCGTTCCTGAAAGTAACTCCAATGGCGCAGGAACATTTATTAAAAAAGTATGGTACATTTTATTGCAATTTTCAAAACGGAACACCAAAAAACAAACAAACAAGCAAACAAAGCCGTATCTTAAAGAATTCAGATATGTCGTTTTGCAGGTGTTTGGCTACAGGAGGCAAGAATACGGCGGTGGTCCAGCTCACGATGTTACAAAGTGTCAAGAACGCGCAGCCAGTGCTTGTGGCATTTTACTGACCATTGCTCAACTCATTACTAACTAAGGAAAGTCTGCACTAGACAGGAAGTGGCGTGTGAATTTTGATAGAGAGAACTTTATTTTTTGTCAGCACATCCACGAAATCCGCAATTGTATCTGACATCACTGGGGCCACATTTAATATCGACAAAGAAGAGTAATTTATGTGTTACTAAAACTCATATTCTTTCTCCACTGAAAGTAATTTTTTTGGAAATGTTCATTAATACTGAACATCGCTCAATAACGAAGATCTGTAAGAGATTAAAAATGCATATTCAGCAAACTGCCACCTGTGTACATGTTTTTAATTGGCTTAATACAAACTACTCATATATACACATATAAAAAATAATGGGCTGCAGGCTAGCTTTGTTCCCAATAATACATTAAAAATTAAACACTGTACAGCCTCGCAGTGTACTTGCCTGCCGGTTCAGGCAATACCCAATTAAAGTAAAAGTTCTGCTCTTTCAACAGCCACGTGAAATGCTTTCACTGTGAGTGTCACAAACTTCTAAAGCATAATGAAATCGATAGGACTGTAATACATGAAAGCAGCGTCCTCAAACCTTTTTGAGTATTTTAGCTTACTTTGAGTCCTAGTGTTCCATGGGGCATGATGTTTGGTATTGGTGGTTCTCTAAATAAAGTAAACAAGAATGGAACGCTGTACTCCAATTTGCAATACGTTCTTTGTGGTTCTGCATACTTCACTAGCCTTTATCACAGGCATAACTAAAATTTTATTTTGGCTACGGACAAATGCAGCGACTTGCGTTCCCTCTCTTTCAGTTTACTGAAACACGAAATAAAATCGTGACAGTAACTTTAACGACGCTTATTCATATAGCCTACATAAGTGGGGAAAACACACACAAATGGTAAAAATAAAGAAAGGAATATATTATTTATCTTGGAAACGTGACCTCAGAAACTCAGCAGGACAACTAGCTAAAGATACAGAATAATAAAATTAATTAATTAAAAGACATTTTGGCAAAAAAAATACCAGAAAAAAACTAGAGCTCCATAAGGTCACAGCAAAGGTAGCGCTTACGAGCGCTCGTAGATATGGATTTTAAACATAAGATACACAAACAATTTTGAAGCAGCATAGACGAGATTTCTGAGACCCCTTGTAGGTCTAACCTGCTTGACAAAGAAAGAAACACAAGCATCTGTGATAAACAACGTACCCTACATAGTTGAAATCACGTAATAGAACGGAAATTAACGACACAAGTAACAAGAACTGATGAAGATTGGCTTTCAAGTATCGTGCGAGCAGACGCCATGATCTGGGGAGACCAAACCAAAGATGGAAATACCAAAATAATTTTCAAGATAAAGTGGAACAAGCCTTAATGGACCTAGCCCCTAACTGCTCCTGATGATTACGATGATAATATATTTTTAATCGTGATCAGGAATATGAGGCGCACTTTTTGTGTATCGTAACTGTACAAAATACAGCACTCTTAGAATTAAGTTCATCTGAAGCACATTCGGAGACACGTGCCAACTACAGTCGTTGTCACGTAGTTACGTATCTTGGCTTGTGATTCTAAATACTCGTACTGCTTATTGTAGCAAATACCTTTTCTAAAAACCGGTAAAATAAACTTTTAGATCACGCCGTCCACTTCTGCGATTTAAAGACATTCCGTTTGTACGTTTGTCTACGCAAGGACGCGACTGAAATTTCACGTTGCCGATGCTATTTAGGTCTACGCACATAAGCTGCTGCAGCACAAGAAGACAGAACTGTTTAATACACTGGCCAACTAAGAGTGAACGATAATGCCAGTTTTAGTACAAATTCGTCAAGCATGTGTTTTTACATAAGCTTCATTTTTTCTTATATTGCATAATGTATAGAACATTTTAACACAATAAAGTAGAAAGCAAAGTCGAGCCAATCACTTCATTCTATAATGACACCTAATCTACAAGACGGTGAATATACTCTAGAGCGGGTACTTAGGTCGCGACAAGAAGAGAAATGCTTCATCCTCTCGATAATCGAACACCCATCGTCCAACACACAGCAAGTCACGTAACTGAATAAGCAATATATCAATTTTTTATCGTTGACACCAGCAGCATCAGAAGCCGCGACAGCTCAATCGGCATAACAGGCTATGAGCCACATGACCAAGGAACTGCGGTTGGATTCTTGTCAGGGGCAAGAGATTTTTCTTCTCTCCAAAGCGCCCAGGCTGGTTGTGAAGCCAACGTACTCTTCTGTTCAATGGGCAAAGTCGTCCCTGCACACGCCATAAAGATTACAGAGGAGTGGCTGTATAGCACGACGCCCAGCGTACCCATTTAACATGAGGCTCAGTGGGCCCAAGGGCCGATCTGGAGGTTTTGGAAAAACAAATAAGCCTGAATCTGATTCAATGGGTACCGGGGGTAAAGAAAACGGGGTGCGTACTTAACCACTCATCTCCACTCCCCCATACGCCTTCATGACGTGGTGCTTAATAAAATACAGGAACAAGTCTATCGTTACCTCATCCTCATCATCATCATCATCACCACCACCATTACTACTGTAAATACTATGGATGTTCAAAATCATAAACTACTTGAAGACCTTTTGTTGGAAACGTAAATGGACATCAACCATTTTCTTTTCAACATTTGCAACATACTAGCGTGTACTCTGTGCACTGCACTCTGCAGTCACTATGTTTTCAATAATGTAATACTGGCCGAGTAGTCTCGTTATAAATGACGGCACTTGGACAAAAAATGAATGCACATTCTCAATGTTATGAATGGTATCGTCACAGCCATTCACTCCACCCGCTTCACATGCAACACACAGCACGCCAACAACGACCGTAGACTCTATCTGCACAGCTCTGAATAGTGACAAATGGCGCTATGTAATAAGACGAAACTTATGCGATGCTGCGTACAAAATATGGTACGGCTACGGTACCGCTTACTTGTCTGTCTGTCTGTCCGTTACAAAGAAAGATGATTAACACATACTTAATGACAGTCTACCAAAAAAGTGGATGTTTAGCGCCGAATTAAACTGGAAAGTGACCATATAAAGTTGATAATGGTGCGGAAAGTGGTCTTTGCGGCTTGTTTCAGGTTAGGCTACTACTCCGATAATCGGCTATTGGTTCTAAAGAAAACCACATAGACCTCTGAACCGGTTAAACCGTAATGTCATCAACTCGACAAGCCTTGCCAATGATTTAACAAAACTAAAGATACATGAAAACCATAAACTGACAACCTTCGACGTTAAAGACCTTTACGTCAACATCCCCATAGATGAGACAATAACTATATAAAATCAAAACTATTGCAAAACAACGACACACAAATAACACAACAAACACACTATTGACAGTAATCCTGTCACAAACTACTTCACATTTCAACATAAGATCTACCAACCAGAACAAGGTATTTCCATGGGATCTCCCATCTCAAGCGTAATAGCCGAAATACTGCTGCAACACTTCGAAGATATACACATAAAACAACTCCTTAATGCACAGAACATACTGCTATACACACGATACGCAGATGACATCCCAGTCACATACGACACAACAAGAACTCACCCACACGCCATCAATGCACATATAAACCAAATACACGATAACATAGAGCTCAATCCCACATATGAAAACAATATGTGTATAAACTCCCTTGATTTGACAATAACACGTAAGCAAACAAACCTTGAAATTGACATACACCGCAAACCAACCACCACCGACCAAAAATCAACTTCCTCTCAAACCACCCCATAGAACACAAAATGGCAGCCTTCAGATATCACATCTCTAGAATGTACTCTCTTCAATTAGCACCAAAAAAAAAAAAACAAAAAGAATGGGAATTAATACAACTAATAGCCAGAAACAACGACTTCCCACAAAATCTTCTACAGTGATTAAACCGACAAATACAACACAAAACCGGCCCTGTTCAAACCGCAGAAAGAGACGACAAAAAAAAACCTGGACAACATTCACCTACTATAGTCCTCAAATAAGAAAAATCACCAACTTATTCAAACACACAAACATAGGCATAGCCTTCAGGAACACAAATACATTACATCAACTCACAAAATCCACAATACTAAACCAAACACCAGAACACGACATAAGCGGAGTTCATAAACTTACATGCAACATTTGCCATAGATCATACATCGGACAAACAAGCCGTAGTCTAAAATTAAGATTTCAAGAGAACACACGATACATCAAACACAATGAATCTCAGTCAGCCTACGCTCTACACATCCTGAACTGCAAACATGAATATGGCACCATCAGTGACATCATATCACTATTGAAACACGTCGACAAACCATCACTCCTCCTACCATATGGACAGACGTACGTACAATTATTTTATCATAACAATCAACGTATTCCAGAACAACACCCAAATGAACAAAATCCTATGTTCCAACTACTTCACAACCGATATCATACGTCACACTCCACCTGACATCTTAATCAATACTTCCACCTCACCCCGGCCTAACCAGTTTCATTCCACCCTGCATACCAGACAATCGTCCATACAGGTAGTTCTGCCGATACATCAACTATAATTTTATTGGATTTTCTGTAGCTCTTTTAATTATTAATTTGACACAGTCATGTAACTTTTAACTTTAGTGATAACCTTTAAGAATCTTTTAACTACGAACGTACTGAAAACCTCTACATTTAACATAAACAACCCCATTAAGCTTTAAACACGACCAAGAGTTATGCACACACACACGAACCTAAAAAAGTCGTTCGAATAATGGTATCATTTACCTAAGAATTTTATTGAGATTTTATCACTTTCCTGCAAGTAACACCCTTCATTTTATGACATACGCACTTGTAATTTTAAACTATCCACTTGTTTCGGAGTGACAAGTACCAAGTGTCGCATAGATACAGTTATTTCTCCTGATGATGGGCACAAAGTCGCCCGAAACATGTAAAGAAACGAAATAAACATACTGAGAAAAATGGTGCACCAAGATGGCTTTATTTACAAGATTATACAGGGATGCACCGTCAACAAAACATAAAATTTGCCATTAACACTTAGTTGCTGTTTCCTTTTTTTTGTCATTACACATAGAAGGTAAGTACAAATACCCTCTGCAGCACTGTGTTCTAATGTCTGGATGTCAAAGTGTGAGACCAAGGCCCTCACTCATAAAAACATGGATGAAATTACAGCTTCTTGTCTATTTCAGTCTTCATTTTATTCACTCACGCTTTATTCAACATCTATATGTCACTCAGAACGTGAAGCATAAAATAGGGAGATGGTGGGTGAATAATGTAGTGGAAAGGATACGAAAGGAGGCGGCCGTGATCCACAATTTGACGTATTATCCTGGCATTTGCCTAGACAGGCAAATCGGTGTCTTGGCCGAGATTCGAACCCGGGACCTATCGAACATGAAGTAGGAATGTTACCCACTCCACTGCCGCGTTCGGTTTTTAAATTACAAATAAATTATTCCGGTCTTCATGGTAGCAAGCAATTCCCTAATTTAATTTGTTCTTAACTTCGTCATGTATATAACTGGGATATGTTACTGTCATTTACATTAATACCAATATCACAATAGAGCAAATATTGCAGCGATGCGCATGTAACAGATTGGTTACTATCTGCGACACAGCCCAACGTTAAACAAAACAATCAATCATACTCTTCAATAAGTTTGAAATAGATCAGGGCACATGTATTTTAATGTGCATTCATCACAGCCGTATTGAAACGCGTTTCTATTATCGGTCCTTAGTTGAATAGTGAATTAATGATCCCCGTGCAGAACGTATCTCTAGGTCAGAACGCTCATCGATCATTCACAGCCATTGAAACGATACACAACAGTACAGTGCATGAGGTAAATTGCCGCGAATATCACACGGCCCACAGTGTGGCACAGCATATCAATAACTGACGTTCCTTTTTGTTATTCGCTACGCGTTTTGAAAGTTACAGGTCATACGCTGAGACAATCTTAACTTCAAATCCGTTCTCACCAAATATATGTATTCAAAACGCTGGGGTTTTAAGGTGCGACGAGTTGAAAACCTACAGTTCCACGCAGACATATCTTCTCACGATGCACGCCGTTATTATAAACACGGCTCTGTTGAGCGAGTCAATGTTACACGGTTATTACATTGGCGATGACGTCATGACTGTGGGACTATTATTACATCAGTGGGGCGAAAAAAAAATCGCCAACTTTCGCGGGCAAACGAATGATACACCCACTACATCTGGTGGGGAGGAAATGACACTATTTCTTTGACACTGAGTCACGATTGCAAAGGCATGCCATCTGGTGTGGAAGGATGTCACTAATCCCAGCCGACCACGGTATGACCTAGACTTCGTCTGGTATCGAAAGGAACGCCACAGCTTAATTCCAGTTGACAAAGTCATGACAAAAATCCAGCTGCAAACAAGTGTGGAACATATGTCACTACATAAGTCAACTGACACACTGCTGCACAACCATTAAGTTTATGCACAGAAATACCACTGCCTAATTCAAGAAGACGGAGTCACGACATTTCAAGCGAACGTTGCTATGTAGTGTGTAGCATTCCTGCTTCATATTCTGGAGGTTGCAGGTTCAAATGTCAGTCCATACACCCGCCAGCCAGACAGACGTTGTGTGTGCTTTTACTTAGACCCTCCGGACAAATACCAGAATACTGCCTCAAATCATACCATAATTTCTTCCCTCCAAACGCTCTATTTGCTGTTGCACGGTTCCAGCTACTGACAACATTGTTACACATTGTAATAAAACGTAAATATAATTATGTATCACGCTGGAAATGCGTGTACCCCGATGATGGAGACAGTAGGTTACTCTAAAAAGACGGTATAGTTCTACCAGACTATACGGCGTCACATTCCAAAAGAAAACTTAATCTTTAAGTTAAGGTATGCTAAAATTTATGTCACTGTGTAGTCTTTCAGGTGTGTACCAACATTATGCAGGAATATGCTGCCTCCATCTTCAGGCTACTCGGACTGAACGGTCAGGTGTTCGAATGCCGGTTGGAGCAAGGAATTTTTTTTCTCTTCTCAAAAACTTCCACACCTGCTTTGGGGCTCACCCAGCCTCCTATTCAATGGGTACTGGGGTTCTTTGCCTGGAGGTAAATTCGCCACTCACCTCAGTCTGCTGCCGAGGTTAAGAATAAGCGGAGCTACAACTCTGCTCCCCCCATATGACTACACAACGCGGACAGGGACAACTTTACCTTAACTTTACAGGACTATATGATGTCAAAACCTACCATACCGCAAAACAAATCTTCACCACCATGAAATCTCACATCTATTTAACCTATGTTATTCGCTGAATGTGGTGACAAACAATTCGTGTCTGAACCGAGAGTAGATACAGACAAACCTAAGATTACGTTCAGAACATTTGAGAGAAGAAGAAACAAGGCAGAATGAGAAAAAAGAAACTCTACCAAGCACAAAAAAAAAAAGATATTGCGCTCCTTGCAACACCTACACCCAACATCAGCCAAGTGCAAATTAAGTAGACTTAAATGTATGATGAAACTGTAATATGGCCGCCTGCAGCAGAGACTAGCAGATGACAGGTCACATACACAAAGACATAATTTTTCTCTACTTGCTTTCACACACAGTAACTCTAGCACCACACTTCAATGGCTTTTGCATAAATTTAAAATTATTCACTGTAGCCATTCCTGTTTGAGCCTTCAAAACATCATCAGATTTTGACACCTGTCTCACATCAAACTCTCAAAACAAACACGTTTTCAAAGCTTCCTTCCAACCTTTCAGACTGCTCTAACAATTCTTTCTTGTGGTTTATTTGTGAAAGACCACAATCAATAAAGTAGTAGGGGAGAACGTGCTTTATAATACCACGTTCCTAGAAAGTAAGAGCAGTGTACGTACAGCGTTGAATTGCGGAGCGTCTGCGTAATCACTGTTGCCAAACGAACGCAACAATGTCGTTCCCTTTTTACCGTTCTTGGCATAAATGTAGCTGCCAACAATAAAAAAGTATTCCGCGTTGCCATTTGAAATGCAACAATAGATTTTCCAGCTACAAAATATTTCGTACTGCTGTTAACGACAATAAGTATTCATTATTACGAGCATGTGTCTGTATTCTTGTGCCTTAGTTAGGTGGCATGCAAATCCCATCTTTTATGCGCCAAGCGGCTCTACCAAATTTTTCCACATACACCACTGGTCGCAATTTTTCGAAAGCGCCAAAAATTTTACTAACATTGCATGACTCTACAAATATCGGAATAAGAACAATCTCCGGAACTGATACAATTTCCATTAAAAAACAACTAACGCTTTACACACTACTGTATTTCTCGCATTACCATATGTGTTTTAGCATCATAGATCGTCACTGTATTCTAAGTCAAGCAAAGCCCACATCATTACACTCAAGTGCTACATCAAATCCGATGTGTTAAAACTGCAACTTGACAGTCTACAACATCTAAAGATTGTTGGTTTTTTACTGTTGCAAGCATGTATTGTTGCTAGTTTTAAGTTGTCTTGTGTGTAACTGTTGTTGGTTGGCCGTGTGTATTGTTGTAGTTGTCTTGTATGTATTGTTGTAGTTATCTTGTGTGTATTTGTTGTACTGTGTGTGCATTGCTGGTTTTTTTTTGTACTTTAGATGCCGGACTGCTGGCTAGAAGTCAGTACTCGGAAGGTCCTGCGACCGGCCACTTCGACACAGGTTTTTCTTGGTTTCCCTGTGTCTACAAGCAAATGCTGAAACGGTTCCAAAGATTCCAAGTCGCCACTACATGCTTCTCATGTAGCCCTCCCGACTTAAATCTAGTAGTAACCAATTTCATGTTTTGTTTACATGTAAAATAACCACTGCCACCAGGTAACAACCCAATTGCAGTAAATAAATAAATAAAAATATAAAATATTATAAACAATTAATGAGGCACCCTTCAGTGCAGTGTAGTAGGTCTGATGTTAAACACATGTGTGAGCAACGGATTTTTATTTCCGGTAAATGAAAACCTGGTCTTTCTGTACATAAACAAGTTTACGACGTCCATCAGTGAGATATACAAATTCGCCAGCATTGCTTTACGAAACGTTATGTACATCACAACACAGTGTGTATCTTCGCTCGTAATTTAACGCTAAAATTTAGTGTAGTAAGTGACCCATAAGTAGTGCAGCTGTATTGAATATTATTACCTGAATCGTGTAGTGCAATGTAACAATTTATCTCTTCTTATTTTTTACGTCTGATTGGTTGAACATTTCGTTCCGGCCGTCTCAATCTGTGGTGGCCCTCGGTCGCCAAGTGTTGCTCCTGCAGCCGTTACACTAATGTGACAAAACCAAGCATTGCTATTCAAGGTCATTGCGATGTACCACTCGACACCACTCACTGGATTTTGTGTTACTTTGTTACATAACACGGATTATATATACATGTATAGGAAGGCAACGAATGCACTTTGTTAAATGTATTTGTGTTCCGTATTGTTAATCACCAATTTCGGCTGTACTCACGACCATCATCAGGGTGTTTTGAAGAATACTAATAAAACGTACAACAACCTATTAATCTGTACAGGTAAAACCACTTGGTGAAATGTTTAATACTTTAGGAACCCCCTGTTATGAAACCAAGTTGGTTTATTTATTGATAAAACAGTTAAAATTCAAAATGATGTTAAAAGAGGAAAAATAAACCAAATTCGTATTGTAACAGGGAGTACCAAAAGTATTAACCTTTTCACCAAGTGGTTTTTACCTGTACAGATTAACAGCTTATTTACGTTTTATTGGTGTTCTTTAAGACGCCGTGATGATGGTCGTGAGTACGACCGAAACATGTTGGTGACTAACAATATGGAACACAAATACATTTAACAAAGTGCATTCCTTGCCTTTCTATATACGTATATCACAATTTAATGCACGGTTTTGGATCATGTTAAATTTACGGATCGTTCTGTTGAACATCCAAGGAACTGCACAAACTGTTTTCGGTGAATATATTCTTATGCGGTGTTCCGTTAAACACTAATTACATATTCAAATAAAGCTACTGATTTTAAATGAATCCATGAGGTGGGTCCCATGTCAGCTCGGCACGGCGCGTCTTACACTTCTGAATAACGGGGGTGGGCGGCATGTATGGAACTAACGCAGGTGTATGTATAAAGGAATTTGGGATAGCCGCCAAAGGGCAGTCTTCCATTTTCGTCGTTGGGCGATACCTAACTGGTCTGTGCTTAGAAAACCAGCACGTCAAGAAATGTTTAGCAGTAGAGGCGCATCGTAATGTGTTTATTTTGCGACTCTGTCGGCGGACAGTTCACCAAGTGTTAACAAAGGTAATCAGATGAAGGCTCTGATATTAAGAAATTTGTACAAAATTTTGGTCTGAAAGCGTGATCGGAAGAGGCGGCTGGGAATGCCTCGGCGTGGAAAGGTTTACATTGCAATAATGGCTGTTAACACGCCGTTAGAGTGTGTGCTGAATTTATTTGACTCGGGTTGGGGTCGTCTAAATACGGTATTGAGCCTTGGTGTTCTTTAAAAATGGGAACTGCTTGAGAGCAATGCAGGAGTTACGTGCATATGGACAAGGTGTATATTGCAAAGAGGTGGTCGGTTAAGTCGCATAAGGAAAAGAATATATATATATATAACATTCCATTTGAATCGTTGTGACTCAGGCTTATTATTTCTAAAGTTGGGGCTATGTTTGAAGGGTGTTACATTCGAGTCTATTTGTATGGAATTTACTCATCCTTCTGTTGGGCTGTGTAAAGTCAGGTTGCAGAAATTGCGTGTATTTCCTTCTTTCTTTTGGAAGAGATATGAATTATTCCTGCTCTGTGGTCTCTCCTGGCGGGCCTGCACTGCACTCGTACCTTCATTCAGACAGTTGTGGTTATGTCTACACAATTAGGACGATGGACAGAGCCCACGCACATATGTCGCCTTAAACACTGTGTCACACCAGTTGCAGGTAACTGATCTCACTGTTAGCTCAGAAACCCCCCGAAGTTATCCCAACTTTGACGTAGTGGTGAGGCGTGCGTAGCCAAATGATCCTGACAGCTATGCTGGCGGTAGTGTAGCTACTGGCAGGGTTTCCCATGCCGGACAGGTCAAACGTGATGATCCAGACAAAAAGAGATACCTGGTCCTCCACGTTGGGGGTTGGGCGTGGGGCTAAAACCCCACTCCATAAAAACATTTAAGAAACATACAAAAAAAGAACTCAAAGCCCACCAAGAGCTGTAGCGCTCATGAGGATGATGATGGTGATGATGATAGCACAGAAACATTTGTGCTTGCAACCTTAAGACGGTATGTTATCGCTACCGGCTCTTTTTTTTTTGTACGTGAAATAGCGAAGTGCCGTACATACGGATTAGGAACTCCGTAATATGCTCCAGTTTCGTACTTAATTTTTGTAGTTGAACATATAGGAAGCATCCACATCCACACAGCAACAGCACACATTTTGAACTCGTTTCGGATTTTTTTTTTTCTCTGCCGTGAAACAGAATATCAAGCCTGTCAGTCTGATCCCATTGCAGTTCATAGAAAGAGATACATTTTCAACATACGTCCAGATGACCATGAGGAACGCTAATTTGTTTGCGGATTAATTATTTTCGGGGGAAAAAAATAAACGTATATTTCATTATTTTGACGTTAATTTCTCCTGTAGGAATATTTTCATTACTGTTCCATGCACCTGCCATCCGCCGCGTATAGCCGAGGTATATCTTCTGGACTGTACGTACACTAATGCTGAATTATTGCCATATTAAGTATCGTTTTTGCTGTGGATGTATGCTATATGCTACTTCAGTCTTGCATATTCTAGACACAGCGGCCAACGGGGGATTAAAGTAGCCTGTTATCCCATTATCTGGCTTTAGAACAAAATTATTTCTTGCTGCTTTTAAATCCCACGATGTAAACAGATTCAACGTAACGTAAATATATAATAAACTGTAGAACATGGGCACCCCTAATCCTTGAAAGCTAAAGTCCTGGTCTGTTTGCGGTTTGAGCCGCCATCTTGCTGATAAACCTGTTCAGGCTCCGTACTTGGCGCAAGTGGGCGGTGTACTGCGTAGGTGTCGTATTAGGCTCGACCATGCTACTTTTACTGCCCGGCCATACTTAAGAAATAAAATTTTTCTGCAAAGAAATTGCGTAGGAAATTTTGTTCGTAAAGTCAAAAAAAATGACGGTCTTATTTATTTACAAAACTAGAATAGTCTCGCACAAAAATTCTTACTGTGAACTAAAATATTGTACTGAAGTGGTGTGTTACATCAAATGACAGTAATGGGCAGGTGTGCCTGTGTTGATTTGTGGACTTTAATCTGTTGAACGGCATCAGTTAAAAATACCTCAACAACATATCAAATCCGAAGGTTAAAAGTCAACTTCGCCTGCAGTTTGCTAGTGGCATCTCCTTGCTACCAGACACATTTGAGGTAACGACATTACCGTCGTCTTGAAGTATGCAATTATGAAACTGAAAAGCATTAATTTGTCCTGTGCGTAATTAAGCATCATGCCATAAAAATGTTTGTCTGTGGGGAGCAGGGGTATAATTTCTTCGTGCATTCCTAATCTCGGCTTTGGGATATGGTAAATGGTCAACGAAGGAAAGAGCCTGCGCTTCAATTCAGCGTCCAATTGGTAGCACTGCCCCCTTCTATGTCACTTGCTGCGCGTAGTTGTGTTTTTGTCATTAACAGACTTGTACTTTTGTGACGTGTGTCGTTGTCAAATCGGCGGGAAACAAGATGGAAGAAAAAATCTTTGCTTTACAAACGTGGTGCGAAAAGAAGAACACAAAGGAAATCGTTGTTGGTAAGTAGAGGACTCTACCTCAATATACTTGCTTTTGTGTAATTGTGAAACTGCCTGATTCTGAAATGTGCCATCCCCATTATGTGTATAAATAAATAGGTACAGGTATTTAGTCAATAACACAACAATTTTATCTAATGATGTTTATTAGAGGATGATAACAACTACACGTTTCGGCCTACTCCGGCCATAATCAGCTTCTCCTCCGAAAGAGTATTAGTGCTTTATAAGATTTATGCTGTTATGTCACAGCATAAATCTTATAAAGCACTAATACTCTTTCGGAGGAGAAGCTGATTATGACCGGAGTAGGCCGAAATATGTAGTTGTTATCATCCTCTAATAAACATCATTAGATAAAATTGTTGTGTTATTGATTAAATACCCGTACCTATTTCACCTACCTGATGATGGCCGTAATTGTCGGCTGAAACGTGTGGTAGCAAATAAATGAACTGAACAGACTTTTATCGTTTTTATTTTTTATCGTTGCGCCGTGCATTTTGAAATTTACGTAGTTCACTCACCAACAAATGCACTATTTATTAACTTGGTTAAGAGTTTTAAATTTGCATTAAAGTACACAACAATATCGCAATATTATTGTGTATTTTAATGTTAATTTAAAACTTTTAACCAAGTTAATAAACAGTGCATTTGTTGGTGAGTGGACTACGTAGAACTTACAAATGTTCACGGTGTTGTGTCTTTCGGAAAACGAAAGCCGGTATTAGGAGGACGGTTGTCCTTAACAGTTTCAGTTCCAAGTGTGTCTGTGAGCTTTGGAGATGGGGTCTACCTCTGCTCCACCTATACAGTATACCTTAATGGTGTGGGCAGGGACAACTTTACCTTTTACTGCATATTGGAGTACAGCTTCCCATACTTGTGAGACTCGGTCCGAATAGACTGCATTGGTGATAGTGTGTTCAGTTGACCGGCTCAAAACTCGCAGTATGGTATCGACACGAAGCGGCATGGCACCAGTGTCAAGGCCCATCATTTCACGCGACCCTTAGCCATTGCCATGGAAGGATCACCCTCACATCCTCTGCCCCTAAGATAAATCTTATTTTTCCAGTTTATTCTTGGTCTTCCGGGTGGCTGCCTTCCTCCCAGGATTCAGTATGTATTCCTGATTTCGCCCGTCTAATCCTCCTAGATGTTATTACCGTAACAACGCTAGGTGTCCTGTGAAGGCCGGAATAACAAAGTTTCTCACTGTGTAGCTCGAATTTCCCGGGTATTATTGTTTAGCAACACACAAATAAGTTTAGTTGCTTTACCTGTGAGGTCACCACCCAGTCAGTCAGTGAATCCGTCAGCGTCCACTAACCGCCACTTGTGTGCCTGCATACCCAATCTTCTTTGTTTTCCTTCTGTTAGTGTTTGTTTCCTGCTTTGTCTATTGGGACCATAGCCATGTCTAAAGAGGGCTGGAAATGCTGTTCTGCTCATTTGCGAATGTAACTTCGAAATACACTTTCAATAACAACAAGTTAAATTTAGTCACTTTACGAAGAGAGCCTCTGAGCTGTTGCAGCTGGCTGTTTTAGTATTCTGGGAGATTATAAGGTCTCGCACAAAGCTGCTTAATCCGTCAGAACACTGACTGGCTCCATCTTGCTGTCAGGGTTGATGTAACAACACGTTCATTTTACTGACATATTAATTTCCAGTTTTTTCTGTCCCTCATCCCATCTGTTCTGCACTGTTGATATACCCCAGCAATAGCACATATACAGGTCTGTATGCTGAATGAATCCATGCATTTCCCCAGTTGATCCCATGATCTGCTTCCTCATTATGCATGACTTGTCTGGGCTAGTTTGGTCGCTGCACCTGTATTCCGTGTAGGAAAGCTTAGTATACATAATTTAGAGCATTAATTATAGGTTCTAATCCCTGCTGATTATTACTGATAATGGGGCGGGCAGGCCAATACGTCATGAATCATGAAGCTGTGTTATGTGTGTATGTCATGTGACTGATGGTATTAATGGAAGTACAGTTTTGGCACGAGGAACTTGATACAAACCTCCAAGGCTTGATAGCTTCAAAGGTATTATTTTTTAATGTTTTATTGGCCATCCAACCCGATTTTGCTGCCGTTTCTTTTTATGCTTCACTGCACAAAGTGTATAAAGGAGCATGTACTGTTTATTGTTACCGAGTACTGTCGATTATTACCGACCCTGCTGTGACTCACTCATACCAAACATATATCGGTCGATTGTCGGCTGTTTTCACTGACCGTCGATTATTAATCTCGAACCTGGTGGCTACTGTCTACTATTATCAGTTGTTATCTGTTGCGGTTCCTTGTATCCATTGGAGTGCTGCCATCTGATTTTTTTGTATGCTAAATTTTGTGCTCGTTGCTTAAGTGTTTCTTCAGCCTCGCCTTGCACCTCACAGACAACACGATCGACACTCAACTGTTTCTTCGGCCTCAGCTTGGTCCCCACAGAAACCCGGGGCGTGACTCACTCACACTTCGGGTATAAAGGGGAGATTATCGCTCATTCTCGATGTGGGTGTTATTCGCTGTCACTCGCTGCTTGGTGCCAGTAACATTATCGCGCTACTCCACAGCCTATGTCACCCGCCGCCTCTTTAAATTCCGATTTATGTCGATTGCTGTTGGTTATTATCGCTTACTATCGACCCGGGTGTGACTCACTCACTCAGCGACACCAGTAATATTTCCGCGATACGCCACGTCCTCTTTCTTCGGTCCTTTCTTTCTTTTTAGAGCAAACCAAGCCTTAATACTATTTACAGTAGTACTCCGATCTGGTTGTGCTATGTTGTATTATTTGCTCGGTGCTCTCACCCTCAGCTCGTACCTCACGGGAAACAGCCTTCTTTTTTTTTTTTTGCACTATATGCTCGAATCTCAACTGTTTCTTCGGCCTCGTATTATACTTATTGGAGAACGCAGTATATCATAACAGAAACCAGGGCGTGACAATATTGGTTGCCATGGCACCTGGAATGTGTCGACCTCAACCACTCAGTCGCACAAAAGCGCAGTATAAGGTTGGTTGTTCGGCATTGTCCGTTGCCCAGGGTGTACTTGAATTGACGTTACTTCTTTTGTCAACATCTTTTATGTTGAGAGCTGAAACTCTCTTCAAGCTTGCTTCAACTTACGATATCCTGGGGAGTGTGTGCATTGAATGTAGACCTGCCTTAAACGGTGGGTAGTGTCCAGCGCAATATTAGCACGTGTAACTAACTAATCGCCCTTTTGACGTTTTGCTGACCGTGCATCTCAGTATATTTATCTCAGTATTTAACCAACTTAATGTGAAACAAATTTTGTGCATCAAGTTGGTTAAATACTGAGATAAATAATCACTCTTTGTCATTCGGAACTAGCTACGTATGTTGATGAAAAGAGCTTTTGGGAGTCTAAACTTCCTTTTTGATATTTATCGGTGTATTATTGATGTTATCTGTGCTTCACGGAAAACTGAAACCGAGTTTTACCAATTTTCATGTAAATGTGCTTAACTGTACGCTGTAGGCCGCTGTGATCTTAAGTATAGGCTTTATTAAGACTTAGAACTTTTATTTTAAACGTTTTGTAATGTAGTGAATATTTAAAGGAATACAAGGAAAACTGATACCTTATTGTGCAGTATGATGCCTGTGGTCATGTGTACTGTTGGAATAGAATGAACGTCAAGGCCGCGCGTTCAGACCGATTCGACACGATTTGTTAGTTACCAGTATCCGGGAAACTTAACAAGCATTAAATGCTGTCGTAGTTCGCACATTACACAGCTTCGAGTGTGATGATTTGTGAAGTGTTACTCTGGAGTGATGTGGAAGGACGTGGTAGTGGTGTAAAGTACTAAGCATTTACATGGGAGGACCAAGGAAAGCCGAAAATATCTGAGGATAGTCGGTCTTCGGACCCTCAATCGAACCTGCTACCTACGGAATTCAAAATGAAAATGTTATCACTCTACCTCGACATTCGAAGTTAAACTTACGAAATGTACATAGTACTTGGATCGAAGGTTTTTTTTTTCATGGTGCAGTAACGTCTACTGTGCCAGGACCTCCTCGTTATTGAGGCTTCACGATCTAACTCAGACACACCACATTCGGTAGGACTCCTCAGGACGAGTGTCAGCCCGACGCAGAGACATCTACCTGACAACACACAACACTCACAAGAACCATACATGCATGCCTCCGGCGAGATTCGGACCCCCAATCCCAGCAAGCTAGCGGCCGCAAACGCACACCTTAGGCCCTCGGCCACTGGGATCGGCTGGATCGTAGACATGAAGGTTAAAATTTTGTGCGCACTGGCATGCACACACGCCGATTGTTTACCTCTGATTTAACCTTTAGACGCCTTACGTCAACTAGAGTTGACGTACCGCACCGCTAAACTCCAAAGTTGCATTTTATATATGTAATCAACAAATATAGGTACCGAATATTTTAAACATGGTATATACTCTCAGTTTTTTTCTCTTCAAAATGCAGTTTGTTTCATAATTCTAACATATTTGGTTCCTGTATTATTCACATTGTATATACAGGTGTGCTAAAATTTAAAAAAAAAATTATTCCGGCGCCAAAAGTTTAAGAGCTTGGGTAGCCAGGGAATTAAGTTTGTGGCTACGTGTTAGATGGCCGGAGTTGGATGTACAGCGGGAACGTAGATACTGGGCTCTGTCCCTTGCGAACTGAGCAACGTTTTGGATGCTGCGCCGGTCTCCACCGTCAAGCGGGGGCATTAGTAGGCACCTGCTCTGTTGGCCGTTGTGTAGAACGAGGTCTACCGATCGCTGGATCTGTCCGAATAGCCGCGTTCCCACCTCATCATTTGAGGAAGAAAGCGGATGCAGTTTCCAAAACGCTGTGTTCCGTTCACAATACTGGACACTGGACAAGTCCAGGTAGCTAGGATTACGAAGTGTAACTTAACGTTGCTTCAACCCATTGGAACGAAAAAATGCGAGGGTCAGTCAGAAAATGAGTGCATATGATGCCCAATGTCGTAGCTAAAGGAACCTAAACTGATTGTGATTATATCAGAGGAATTAATCACCGAGCGATTATCATCCTTAGCAGTCTAATCCACAGAAACAGAAAACTCGAATAAATATGCTCGTTTATTTCCGTACGACATGTTTCAGTCCTTCCATTCGACCATTGTCAGGTAGAGATAAAAGTACATAAATGGAAAAGTATACTATAGAATATATAGAATAGGCATCCCCTTCACAATCAACCTGTATACTTTCCCATTTATGTACTTGTGTCCTCTGCCTGATCACGGTCAAATGGAACGACCTCAACATGTCGTAGGATAATAATAATAATAAGAAGAAGAAGAACTCTCCCCCAACAACAAACCAGACATTATAATCCGTGATAATGAAAAGGGAACGTCTATATTAATAGACGCTGCAATCTCAGGAGACAGAAATTTGACTAAAAAGGAAGCCCAGAATATTCTAAAATATAAAGATCTTACAATAGAAATACAGCGCATGTGGAATGTAAAAACAAAGGTGATACCAGTAATAATAGGGGCGGCTGGGACTATTTCAAAGTCATTTAGAAAATACGTGAGCAACATACCAGGAAAACATGAAGTCAAGGAACTCCAGAAAACAGCCATATTGGGCATTGCACACATACTTCGGAAAGTACTAATGTAAAAGTACAATAGATTCAACACT
>Ga0131853_10004398_pt1 | contig 25271 bp, 12 predicted proteins | sample TergutLab28metaG_FD_92764 | JGI IMG/M metagenome (GOLD analysis project Ga0131853, IMG submission 92764) | Labiotermes labralis P1 segment gut microbial communities from Petit-Saut dam, French Guiana - Lab288 P1 (version 2) (version 2) | ecosystem: Host-associated > Arthropoda: Insects >... | reverse complement strand
TACACACCACACATACACTACACCACACACACACACACACACACACACTACACCACACACACTACACACACAAACACACAACACACCACACACACACACACCACACACACTACACACCACACACAAACACACACACACACCACACCACACATACACTACACACCACACACACACACACACACACAATACACCACACACACAAAACACACCACACACCACACACACACACACACAGACACAACACACCACACACACTACACACACACACACACACAACACACCACACACACAAAACACAACAACTAGGCTTGAAGTTATTTCATGAATGCTCTCAGCTTTCATGAAATGGAACTAGTAACCATCCAATATCAATTTTAATGCTATTTCTGTACGCTCCTTCTGCACTAAAGGACCTTTCTTCCTGCACCACCGAAGATACAATTGTTTTTTGTGGGAGGGTGAGGGGGTGATATGTGTGTATTTAGTGACATGTCTAAAGTAACGCCGACGACTGTGTGCCAACTTTCAACATCACTAAACTTCCACTATGGATAATTATGACTTAATATTTATGGATTCATATCCTGCCATTGTACAAATGATTGAGTTCATTCATGGAACCTCACTCTCATCGTTCACATTCCTTTCTGAATCACAATACTATCTTATCTTCTCTTACCGATCTTCGAATTGTCCGTTAAAAAACATTCTTATTGAAAATTCTTTTCAACGTGCGGTGAACGTAAGATCCTTTATAGACTACTACTTTTTACTATCAAATATATTGGCTACAAACAAGTTTTGGAGTTCAATGTTTTCATTCTTATAATCTGTGGTATTCCACGAAATTATTGTTATATTATTTTTATTATTACTGATTCATATAATTAGAATCCTACACGCAATGATAGTTTGTATAGGAAGACAGATAGATGTGTTTTTTACTGTTCTTTTTAAGACAATTTACGTTTAGTTTTCTGTCAATATGTACCAACAGTCTACACATTGACAGAGCTGCTAGTATATTACAACTACACAGTATTTTCTTTGTCAAATAACGATAAATGTCAAATTATAACACTTTTATAAGCTCAAATATCCTATCTTTTGCAAGAGCAAAAAATGGATGTGGCAGTCAGCATTTACATAACATAAAACATGATTTCAATATAACTCATATTCTATTTACATCATTTCTAATTGCCTAAGTGTTATCAGATCGCTGACAAAAAGGCAGGATATGTGAAATTTTGAACTTTCTTGTAACACTAACTCCGCATTTGACAAACAATCGGTTAACGAATTTCCTGGTCCACAATCTAATTTACTTAATTCTATAAATTCTCAAACCATCTGCAATACATTACCTGGTTTAAAAGTCTAGCCCCTCTTTATGCACCCAATTAAAACAATTACACCTTCATATATCAAGAGAATAATATGAATTGGAATGCGATTCTTCTGACGACTCAGTTCTCTGACGTACCGTACACATTTTATCCTGACTGACCTGTTAAGACTTTACAGACAACCACGAACATGCAGCTTAACCCGCTGAAAATAAAATTATTGCAAATTTTACTTATGAAAATTACGTTCCTGTCACACAAACAAATACTCTCTCCATAATGAAGATTAAGTTAATATTGTTTAAGGGTAAAAAAACGCTCTTTACTCTGAGATTCGAATGGAACAAAAAGGTGAAGCTTTCGACTGTTCAGTGTGGTGGTACACACAGTTACCAACACGTCTTTAAATGTTTTACTCTTGTACGAGACACAGTCCTATCTCTTGCAAATACGTGTATGCTGGCTTCGGTCAATTTTTATCAGCATCCGTCGTTGTTGTACACGTCAACAACTCTTGAAAACGCGGATGAAGACTGCAAAGAACGAAGAAATGAGTAGGAAAAAAAAAAGGTTGTGTTATGCCATTTCGTTCGGTGAGTCTTTTGAAATTTTTACGCATTCATTGAAAATATAAAGCGTGAAACAAGACCGTAAGGATGTGAATGTTTGTAAGCTGATGTGAAAACAAACAAAGTTCTAAAAGGAAGCTCCAGAAGAAAGAATAACTCACGATGATATGTGTATAACATTCAATACTTATTCATGTGCTGTCAACAGGTGCGCCTTTGAAATACAGTTCGAATAAAAATATATTATGTATAACAACTTCAAATAACACATTTCAAAGCAGAGTAACCTTTCATTTCCCTGTTAGCAACAGTGATGTAGTGATAAAACACAAAAAAAAATCACTATTAATTTATACATAAATCAAACACGTTTTTATCCAACAACACAGCACAGCCCTTAATCAATTTCATGGCGCATTGGCGCTAATCCGACAGGTTTCACTTGTACACATTTTGTAACACAGCTTGTTATGAATATTGCTTCAGTGACGAAGAGGAAAATATGAAGAAAAAGGGAAAAGAAAAGTGATGTGTTTTCTTGGAGACAAAACTCTATAATCACTCACTATTATTGGACTTGGTTTTATGTTTCAACGTGTTAATTGTTAGTTACATCAAAACTGTCACTAAACGATGAAGCAGATCAGAGTTGATAATTCAAGAAACATCTACTGACTGAAAATTCACGAAGGTACAAATATTGAAGTTCCATATTGCTTAACGTTAGGTTATACGTGGTTACTGAAATTCTTATGGCCTCATCAATTTTATAATTTTCCAAACAAGTTCCAAAAGCAAATGCAAAGTTGTCCCTCTATCGGAACACCAGGCCACCAAGAATTGCAGGGAATTAGACATATAGTGCCACTAAATCTAAAATTTCCGTACTGAATTTAGTTGAGTGGTCTGCTTCTGGCTCTGTTTGATATAATTCCGGGAAAAGACCCCAGACAGACCCTGTTTATGAGCTTCGGTGAGTCTCAGAGTAAACCAGGACTCTGAGAAGAAGGGAAAAACTACTGACCCTTCCGGGAAACAAATCCTTCTCCATGTTGTGGCGAAATCACAACAGTGACTACTGTACTGTGTTTGTATTAATCTGATTATTTATTTATTTATTTATCGATTACATAACGACGCTATCAGTATATCAGGCTTCAGAGCATCAAATCGTAGATTGATAAGTGAATAATAAACTGGAAAGAATGTGGAGAAAAAGCCACAGTAAATATCGAAATTATCTTGAAGAAACTGAGAAAAACGCACCGTATAACAATATGATTGGTGCTCACTCAAGGTTAAAAAAAAAGTATTACATTTACCACTTCAACCAACGTTCAATGTTTAAGCTGATATCAAACTTGAATTTCCTAAAATATTAGCTTATTAAGTGAAAAAATAGTATATGACCTAAAATGTACACTTGATTAAGACTTACAACTTGCATTTTGAACTTGTATTCAACGTACTGTTCATTCAAGCATAAACCAAAATCCAATAGAACCAATAAAATTGAATCATAACTCTTTCAGTATTTAGGCTACGAAACTGAAGTCTGTGAATGAAATGAAGCAGAAACATGCAATCCCGTTACACATTCATTCAACACAGTCTGTGAAAAGGAAACACAAAAATATTCGCTTAAAAAGGATACAGATATACATCTTCGAAACAGATTGCACACAAAAATATATTTAAATTCAACCTTTCCTGCGTCAGAATCGTTTTCCGCAACATCTTACAAAACCGCTGGCTCTGTCCACACTGCCAAGTGTCCAAGCCTTAATAAAAGTGGCTAAGCGAGAAGGAAGAATAACTTCCAACACAGATTTCCTCTCCTTATATAGAGTTAAGGTAAGAGAGAAACATTTTTAACAATCCTTCAGCTACCCTTCCGGGAAATTTTCAATAAAACATTAATTAAAATACGTCAGCACAACTATTTTATTATAAGAGGCTACATGTTTCGACCTTTTAAACTGTCATCTTCAGGCCTTCTAACATGTACACAGCATCTGTTGACTCATCTGAAGATGACCATTTAAAAGGTCCAAACATGTAGCCTAGTACAATAAAATAGTTGTGCTGACGTATATTAATTAACGTTTCAGTATATTCCTAGCACATCGTGATGTCTTCCATCAAGAAATTTTCGTTGTTTTTTAAAGGAAAAGAAATGTGGGTATGCGACGAAAGCTTTAAAATTGTTATTGTCAAAATATTCCTAAATCCACTGAACATTTTACTTTGTTCTATGCGATTTTTTTCATCTTCACAACCTCTCACTATGTACGTAGGTAGGAAAAATGAATCTGCTCCTAAGATTTTCCAGTTTAGTAAACTTTCTCAAGTTTCTCAACGACCCTGAAGATTTCGAGGGAACCCTGCCTGCTAAACACACAGGGAGTGAAGAGCCATCACCTCCTCGAACGACACTTCGGCAAGGTACAAGCAAGTTCAGAATAAAAGTGTACCATAACTCTTACTTCGCTCGTAAACCCAGTAAAACACATGAGTATAAATTACTGCAGAAGAAATCAAACATTACTTTTAAGATTGTTTTATCGCTATAAGAGATCTTTGTCTATGAGTTGTTTATAAATGCGTCCAACATTCTAGAAAACGTCACAGACTGTGCCACGACACAGGCGGTTAGTCGTGGCCCTCCTCCGCTGAGGTATGGCTTCGATACCAAGCCAACCCATGTAGGATTTATAGCGGAAAATGTGAATGGGGCTTGTTTTTCTCTGATTATTTAGATTTTTCCGTGTCAGCACACTTTTAGTTATATCGCAATTATATTTCATTCATTTATCGTCAACGCGATACAATTTTGGTAATCGGTAGACCTAAAATACTTCTCCTTCTCTCTCTCCCCTCTCTCTCTCTCTCTCTCTCTCGTCTTTCCAAATATTATCAAAAACCTTGGAACAGCAGTAAGCAACTTAAATGGTTATTCATTTCTATGTTATGTGGAGAAAAAAATCTCAGGAAATGTATGATATTGTGCGTGTATACAAGTGAAGTTACAGACTGCTGTAATTTTAAACGTCTCGTCAAGAAACATGCTGATAAAACTTCCAGACAGTCCAAACCATACAAACAGTCCCGTTACTGTACCGCCCTTACCTTTACAATGCACTCAAATATATTATAATAAATCATAAATGATGGAAATGCCATGTGCTGGACGATAAAGGATTCGTGGTTCTATCCCCGGCAATGACACAGACTTTTCTCCCCCAAGGTCCACACCCGGTCGGGGGCACACAAAGCCTTCTATTCAAAGTCCATCGCGGTACACTTCCACAGGGGAAAATCGGCAGGAGCCTAAGGCTAGCCACTCGTCACTATCTACAAAAAAAAAATTAGGACTAGACCCTACACCCCATCTCCCACATATGCCCTCACGGTGTGCTCAGGGACAACACTGTCTCCGCATGCAGACCTTCGTCTTGCGAAACTGATGTATGTTCACACGCTACAATAATGTTGAGCCATGAAAGCTACACGAACGGTCCTTGCCTAACTCAAAAAATCCGAAACCGTATTTTATCCTGACCCAGGTTAATTAATTCCACAACTTGAAACCCCATTTCTTTGTGACACACTTATGACTGTGCTCACTAATTAGACCCTCTTGTTAGGAAATGTCAGGAATAAGAGGGTGGTACATTGCTGAAGCTACAAAAGGCTTTGGCGTCCAGAGCCGTGGGGCAGCTAATTCGACGACGAAGATTCAAGCCCACAGGATAATGAAGTCGTGACGATTTGCGGTTTCCCACATTCCGCGGGAGGTACCTGCCTCCAATGCAAAGTACATCATTCAACCTCTCTTTATAGACTACACAGAAGACCGAAATCTCCTCCGATATTTGGGTAACCTTTTACCAGTCGGCAAGGCGTCAAGTCCCAGAACACATCATCCTCCATCACCACTGCTATGAGAAACTAAAACGTCTTCAAAACTGGAACCATTTCATCTATGGAATTTATTTATTTAGAGAAGGTATTTTGGTGCACAGAAAGTAATTATGACCACAATAGTGGTGGCCTAATTTAATATCCTGCAGTCATGCCGTAATTTTCCTGGGAACGCTGAGGAACGTAACGGAAAGTTCCGAGCCTGGGCAGCCGTGATTTGGTCAACAAAATTGAGAAGTATGTGCCATTTGTCTGAACGACGAAGTAAGCTGCTAGTAGAGAGTGATGACAGTTGATGAAATAAGAACGGCTGAATAAAATACCTTCTTTCTTTAACTGAGACTGCATACAATTTGTACGTGCTTAGACGTGTCGATGAAATCTGAAAAGGAAAGGCTGGTAACGATTAAAGAAAACTTGGGATACAGACGGCGATAAAATATAAGGCTGAAAATCCGCCACTGTAAGAAACTGAATGTCACAACTTACAAATCTAATTGTGAAAGCGAACTTACAACACTACAGTTTTAAATTTCCTCATGTTAGCTCAATTTCCTTTCGTTATTCTGAAGTGTCATCATGTCTGTCCGTCATGCCTTCGTTAATAAATTACGAATAACATGCGCAGTTAAACAAAAACTGATACAAACATCACAACGATTTTCCACCCTTTCTCACTTTCAATAGCACCCACAATAATTCTACCATGATAAACGTACGAACTGCTTTTGTAAACATGACTACAGGAAAGCAGATTTTAGGGCTCTAAACTTCATATTGTAATAACATTCTAAGAAATGGAAATTCCAATAGGGTAGTGGTTTTGTAGAAGGTAAATCCACATCAAAAACGGGCAGCGTCAAAATTAATATTAAGAAAGGAAATACGATCAGAACTAGTGATCTGTTACTCGTGGAATCTGTGTGTAGATAATTTGCGCACAGGATGAAATGTTTTGGAAACGGCGCCATTTGTACGCATATTAGGTTAAGACAAAATGTGCAAAGTGCGAAACCGCATACCGCGTAGGCACATCTAGCGCCGTGGAAGTTAGGCAAAAAAAAAATCGGTGTAAAGGTAAAGTTCACCCTAGAACAGGCCACGAAGGCCCAGAGGGGATGTACAAGTATAGCTCTACTCTTTCTTTAACCTCGTCGCTAGATGGGGTGGGTGGTCAAGAAACGCCCCGGCCGTTTTACCCCCTGGAATGACCGGTACCCATTGTACAGGAGGCTGAGTGGGACTCAAGGCCGGTCTGGACGGGCGCGGAAAATCTCGCCTACGCCGAGATTCAATCCCCGCGCCTTCCAACCCGTAGCGAGTCGCTATGCCGGCCCGTAATGATCGCCGTATTAAGGCTAATTCCACACCTAAACAAAATTAATGAGCACATTGAACGCGAATTTAATCTTAGCAGATCAAACCATTATCAGATGTTCTGAATACGTCAAATACGGAAGAAAAAAATCGAAATACAATAAACCAGTGCTTCACCGATTTACCAAGTGCAAGAAAAGCGACGAAAGCTTTTAAGTATAATCTCTTTCAAATTCGTATACTGATAGAAAATAGGTAGATTAATTATAATGTTTTTGAAGGAAACTTGTAAAATCTGGTTAGGTTAATATTTGATTGTTGCGTTTCCTAATCAGAATAGCCTGAAATAAAAAGATACTCTTCCGTTAATTTTAAACTTTACTTTGTAAACAGTAGTTGGGAAGGTCAAAGATTAATAGGTGGTGAAACTGAAAGCAGAACTTGAACGTTTGCTGTGCGGTGATGATGCTATTTTTATGGGTGATAACATAAATTCTATTTTTAAAAAAATTCGTTATTTCCTTGGGAAAAGATTGGTCTAGAACTAAATGCTGAAAAACCTAAGTATATATGGAGTCGTCCAATAATGCTGGTCAAAACAGCAAAATAAAGAGACACAGTATATTCTGTAATAACATGACCGACTTCAAAAACTCGAGACTCGCTCTAACGAATGGAAAAATGCACGCAGGAAGAAAACAAGTATAGATTCATTTCGGGAAATGCTTGCTACCACTCAGCCTCGTTTGTTTTGTCTTATTCTTTTCCATTTAAAGACAATGATAAGAATGTACAGAATTATAATATTTTCTGTTTTTTATGTGGGTGTGCAACTTGGTTTATCACAGTTAGGTAAAATCATTTTCACGATGTTCGAAAATAGGGTTCTGAAGAAGATATATGAGCCTAAGAGGGCGGGATTGAAAGGAAGAAGGGAGAAAAAGTCTTAATTAAGGGCTTTATTTTTACCCTTGCCTAATATTATTAGGGCACGCATACTAAAAGAAGGGTAAACCTGGCGAAAAATGCAGCACGTACGGCAAACAGCAATGAACACAAGGTTTACGGAAATCTGCAGGTAAGACACCACTTGCAAGATACAGACGCAGAGGAGAGGATAATATTAAAAGTGGCTACTGGCAGAACGAAGAATGTAGACTAGATTAATCAGGCTCAGGATAAGGACAAATGGCCGGCTGTTAAATGTAAGCTAACGAATTTTCGGTTTCCATAAAATTTGGGGAAATTCTTGAGTATCTCATCAAGTAGTGGCTTTTCAAGGACTCTGCACCGTGCAGTTGGGTTTCATGAATTACGGACCTCTAAATTTTATCGTTATTAATTATGAGTTCCAACAGCAAGCAGAACAAAGAAGGAAAGTACACATTGCAATTTGTGTCCACACCTTCTTATTGTTGTTGTTAATAACGGCTGTCTAATTCTTAGATAACTAATTACTCCAATTATTGTCTCGTACTTCTCCCAAATAAACGACAACAATTATGTTAGCAAAGCAGTGAAGAGATCTGCAGACACCACAGCATGAGACATTTCATTGAATTTCTGCTTCTAGTGTATCATGAAAATTCCCTTCAAAGAAATGTACCCGGAAGGGAAGCGAGGATGAGGGAGATGGAAGAATAAGAAAGAAAAAAACAAGAAATAAGCGCTGAACCATGGTGGAAAGGGTGAAGGTAGAAAAAAATAACTGCACTGTGGAAAAGAGCGAAAACCAGGTAATGGAAGGAAAGAGAAGACACAAGGTATGATAAACACATTTAAGTTAGAGAATAAATAAAAAAAATAAGAACTGGAAAGGAAGGACCGAAGGAGACAAAGGAAGGCTGAAAAACAGGAAGGATAATGAAAGGAAGAAAGTAACAGAAAAAGGGAAGAAAGGAAATTAAAGGAATGTAAAAAAAGAAAAGAAAACAAGACATATGGGTTGACAATAACGCAGACAGGGACAAGTTATGTGGAGCTTGATGTCACCGAAATTCCTCGCCCTGGATTATTGCGACCCTATTCTCTTCCAATACTCGATTTTTCTTTAATCTTACGAAGTATGAACGTGATGTCACACGAGCTTCATCTAGACCAAGTATGTCTATCTCTGTCCTCGGCCGTTTCGCCCAGTGAAACTCTTGGCTCAGAAATGGTTTGATTACAAACTCGAAAATTATAAGACACAACCGTATGTCTATACCAGAGATTTGGCCTCCCATTCACGGCTCCTTCGAACTTTCCTCTTCCAGGGTTATACATGGTCTGGACATAATTGTCACTTGCCAACTTAGCTCTCTTCCACGTATAAGCAACCCTCACAAAGACAAGTGAGGATTTTTTTTTTCGTTGTTATACCGTTAGGGCAACCAACACCGTCCAGCAACAACTAGCTAAAGAACAGATTAATAATAAAAACCCCAGTGGAATATACAAACTAAAATGTAACACATGTAATAAGGTGTACGTTGGACAATAAGGTAGACCCATAAACGTAAGACATAAGGAACATGTGAGATATATAAGAACCAACAACCCACAGTCTGCCTACGCATTACATATCCTGCAAAATAGACATGAATATGGACCAATAGTAGACACATTACAACTACTAAAAATATGCTCAAAAGGTACACATATGAACTGTTGGGAAACCTTATATATGCTAGCATTCCACCAACACGGAATATTAATCGCGGAACAACAGTTCAGTGACTTCAACCCCCTCTATGAACTTATAAACACAACGAAAATCCTTCCACTTAACTTGCTGCCAGTATCACGCCACGAAACACAGAATGCACATCCATAACAGGGCACTATTGGCAACACAACACAACACGGTAAGAATAAATTCACATCAGTCCAACAAGCCTAATTATTTGTGTACAAAATTATTCTATATTTATTTTGACGATACTTATTTCGTGTAATTTATATTACAGGCATGCTGCCACAAAACCAACTGGAATAGTGAAATTAATATGACTTTTAATAGTGTAACTTTAGCAAGGACGATATAGCTCCCTGACGATGGTCCTAGGACCGAAACATGTCGGAGCGTTTTTAATGTTTTAACGTGTAAATTTTATAAATTTATATAAGTGCAGTGGTTGGTAAAATAATTGAGTGACAAGTGAGGAAATTCTGTTCCAGTAATTAAGTTGTAATTAAACATGAAACAAACATCTTTATGTAAAAGAAGACTGAAAATCATACAAAATATCACTAACGTCTTTACTCCAATGGCCTCTACATTTTTCTCAACTAGACCGCGTGTAACTAATCCGACAAACGGACACTTAAGCCTAAGCCAAACACATACGTGCAATGCTGAAACTAACAACTTCACACATGTAGGGTCTGTCAATATTATTCGCTTAGTTAAATGCTAGCTAGAATCAGTATGCGTCCAGCAGGTCCTGCAACTGGTCAAACCTATCAATATTTTGCTGTGTCCGGAAGCTAAAGAATAGCTGGTGTCAATATCGTTCTACTCTGAATGCTTCTCACAAAACACTCTCATCACAAATTTCGAAACCTGAGCGCGTAATGAGATAACGATTTGCACAAGCTTGATGCTATGGAGCAACTCTCTAACGCGAATTTCAAAATATTCCCTCGAAAGCAGACGTCAAGACGTTACCAAATTTTGTCACCACGCAGCCCCCCCCCCCCCACAATATATAAAATTAGCATAAAAAATCCGCACATTCTCTCCTCTGCGGCGAATTAAAACAATCCCGTTCCCAATATCTTATCTATTTTCAATTCCCAACCTTCTGCATTTCCTCTGTTAGACGGTGGTGGGCACTGCCTGGGAATATTCAGATATGCAAATTTCTTTGTTCCGCATGAAACAAATGTAATGTCTCTACTAATTACTTCAACTAACTACTACTATTACTCATTCTTCTTTTTTCTTCTCTTTCTTCATTATGATTAGTCTTCAAACATTTACGTGACATATTCTTCTGGGTGTATGGAAATTATGAAAATAATCTCGCATTTATGGACTTGAAGTCAGATATTTAGTGGACTCTAGTCATTACGGATGTACAACTTAAGATTCAACGCATATACCCTAGTGTACAGCAACTGCACTCGGTTTGCACCTTTCTGTCAGTTCCTTTGGGTTTCGCCTTTTGCAGCAACATCGTGTGAATCGCTTCTTCACACTACCCAGCGCTTCCCACTTCCAGCGCCACGGTCAATAAAACAGGAGCGCTTTCTTCCAAGGACAATTTTTTGAAGCCTGTCCAAAGAAAATAACAAGAGTTGAAAGGAGGCCACACAATTGCAACTGGAGTCTGCGGTTACGTGTTTGAGCAGTAAGGTTTTAATACAAACCCGGAACATAATATAGCGGTCTGTAGGCCGATATATAGAAAGTATTACTTCGAGTTGTTATTCAGAAAATAAGGGAATAACATATTACATGGAATGGCATAGGAATCACCTTCCGTATGAAGAAAGAATATGAGTAGGCCTACACTTCTGGAAAAATGGTTACATTTGCGGTAAATATGTTCGAATAGCAAATAAATTTCATCAATATCAAATTATATTCTCTCACGTTAAACAGAAATCTGTTTATACGTATTTATTAGAAGACTCATTTGACTCCGCCATATGTTTCGGCAGTTCTCTGCAATCTTCAGGAGCAGTTTGCAAAATTTCCATTTAGTTTAATTATAATTATTACGTTATAATTTAATATACCTGAGTTGATCTTAATCCTTTGAGATCCCTCATATAATCAAGGATTTACTATTTCACTACCTGACTTACTGTGGTACATTTCAATGCCGCTAAGATCAATCTCGCAGACATTACGCGACATTGAAATCAGTACCAACCAACTCGGATCCTAGGAAATTTTCGTTCCTAATTGTCATTTTTAAACTGTCTTTTGATCTCCTTTAGAGTTTTCCAAATAGATTTACTCGAGCATCTTCACAGAACGTTAAGTTCTGCCAAGTTGTCAGTAGCCTAAACATTCGAACTCTCCCAGATTTCGTAATTTTAAAAACACTACGTTAATTAAACACTTCGCGAAGTTCTCTGTTACATACTGGGATGCTGATAAGTCCTTAGCCCGACCAGGAAGGAAACAAGTTCGGAAGCATGTCAGGGACGAGCGCGATTTCAACAACATCGAGACGCGAGCTGTCATCAAGTTTTTTTTTTCCTGCAAGGCACCGAACGAAATTCACGTCATTCTGACAGAAACATTGGCTCGTTTCCTTCCTGGTAAGGCTAAGGACTTATCAGCACCCCTTTATTATCCTGCTCAAATTCCTTTGCATTCTTGGGAAGAATACATTTTCCTGAACATTTTTTTTTGTTTCACTGTCGAGAAAATACCACAAACAGTTGTTCATTATTTGTGACATTACTTGAACCTCTCTCCCCTTATAGCTTGGCAAAAATTACACTCAAAAACTGTTCTTCTGATCGTATAAAATTACACCAAATTTATACCGATTTTTTTCATTTTCGTTGTTACACCGTGCATGTTGTCGAGTCACTCAATTATTATACCAACTACTGCACATATATAAAATTTATAAAATTTACACATTAAAACATTAAAACACTCCGACATGTTTCGGTCCTAGGACCACCATCAGGGAGCCATATCGTCCTTGCTAAAGTTACACTATAAAAAGTCACATTAATTTCGCTGTACCAGTTGGGTATTGTGGCAGCATGCCGTGTTGTGTAATGTTATGTTGCGAAGAGTGTCCTGCTACGGATGTGCATTCTGTGCTTCGTTGCCTGATGATGGTCCTAGGACCGAAACATGTCGGAGCGTTTTAATGTTTTAATGTGTAAATTTTATAAATTTTATTTATGTGCAGTAGTTGGTATAATAATTGAGTAACTTATACTGATTCCTCTAGTACAAGGACTGCAAGTATGCTACCGTTTTCTAGAGTACTAATAAGGTAGCCAGCCAGGTGAAGAGATCCACTTGAATTGCAATAATTAGAGATTTCTTTTTTCAAAACGACACTATGCATATTTTCATGTGAATTTGAAAGCCATATGGAGGCATCTCATTGCTAAAAAAAATCTTGTTACTGCAGTGACAAAATTATCATAGAATTGACGAATTGAGAACTTGCGATAAGACTGGCCCCAAAACACGCAAACCACAGAACTGACTTGCGTGCCAGAAAGTTTAAGGTTGGGCTACGACAAAGTAGTTAACATGACGTTTCGAAAGTTACATTTTTAGATCAGAAATAGCTTTAGCTTCATTATTAACTGAAAATCGGTTTCCGAAATCACAGCGGTATTAGACGTTGTGGCTTTGAAGCGAAAATCGATTCTCCTCAGTGTCGAACTTCAGTGTCTAAAAGGGTTAATCTGCCTCCAAGCCAGCCACCACTTACATACGTGTGAAATTACACCGTGGGGAGGAGAATCACAGTTGAAGCAATTAGAATTCGTTCTCCCATTTGCTGGGAACGATTGAGCGTGTATCAGACAATGAGTTGATTACACGTGGTCAAACTTGACGAGAACTCCCGCGTAATTGGATGCGCTCAGTGAATTTAACCGAGGAATTCAACGGGATCCATAATGACCTGGTTTTCGATTTCCTCTAATTCAGGGGGCCAAATTCTCGCTTCCCAAATATCAGAGATTCTCTGTGCAATTAAATAAATATTTAAGTAACTATACTCAATTTAAGTAAAGAAATTTGGAGAAAACGCATAATTACGGGCTTCATAATTTCCGCTAATCAGCAGATATTAGGAAGAACAAATCAAGAGAGATGGTAAGAGCAAGGTAGGTTTTCAATATGCGAGATGTGATATATACAAAAATTTGGTCTACGTACCTGAAGAAAACGAACCGGTTGAATTACGCGGGCGCAAATCAGAAAATAATATTAAAATGGATAATAACAGATGAAGATAAAGTTGTCCCTATGCGCGTAATAAAAGCATATAGGGGAATGAGAGCATAGCTCCACTCATTTCTCAGACTTGGTGTTAGATAAGGGAGAGTGGTCAGTTTAACGCCCCGGCTGTTTTTCTCCCGGGAAAACAGCCCATTTTCCCATTACTTAAAACGCCTGGAGGGCCCTAGAACAGGCCTGGGCGCTTTGGAGAAGACAAAAATCCTGCCCCTGCACTATTCTACAGATTTCCAGACCTTCTTCTCCTCACTGCACCGACTGAGGTACCTTGGATATTAACAAAAGAATTCTGAATCGATAATGAGCCCCCACCCCCACTTCCGGAAAAGGAAGACTCTCAGCCCCAATAGACGACCTCTACTGTTCGCAGTGAGCCGAAACTACAGCTCTATGACATAAATTAAAAACACTACGATGAAGATCCAGTTGGCAGCTGAGTATTTTGCAAGTCAAAAGTAAGGCATAGGATCGTTAACTTTCCATTCCCTACCAAACACAGAACCCCAAAACGGAAGTTCAGTGCCCTGTAGAATGCAGAAGACAAAGAGAATGGGAGAAAGAAAACTGCTCTCTTCCGGGCTATTAAGCAAAGAGTAGTGACAGTTTCTTACCGACGTTGTCAAGGGTCAAGAATCCATGAAGGAATCTCGCAGAACGAAGATGGGAGACAGAATAATCATATAAAAATATTAAAAAATTGGCATTACATTTCAGAATTTTGATATCGAATTCGACAAAATGTTTCAGATAAAACCGAGGGACGTATCTATTGATCAGAACAGATGTACATGCTGCAAAAAAAGTAATCTATCAGGAATTTTGCATTTTTTTTATAGGCAGTATATTGCCGAAGTTTTACAGTTCTGATGAACCATCAACAGAGCATGCCTTACTATAATTCCATAAGAATTTCTCGGGCTGGCAGCCGCGTCAATTGGTTGTGAGCCGTTGGGCAGCTACCCAAAAGGGTAGAGATACTAGGTGTTGATCCGACGACTGGCACAAATCTGCCCTCAGTCCTTTGAGCCGCTGAACTCGGGATAATTAGTTCTTGTGGAGGATAAGTAATCCAATCAGGATACAGCACAAAATAAAATAGCAAAGTAATTGTATTAACAAGCTCAACATAGAGTTATAGGAAACAATGACAAAAGCAATGAAAATAGTTGAATAGAAAGATAATCCTTCAAACACGCACATAGCCGATCGTAGATCACGTAATACTAACATATGTCCGTCGGATAACGTAAGTTTACAATATATACCAGGAAACACAACCGACCGAAGAATAAGCACAACAAACAATACAAACATCGGCCCTCGTAAACTTACAACACAAATGCTCAAACCCATAGCCGATCGGAAAATACGTATTACAATTACATAATAATCGGCCGAAAATGACAATTATCGTTCGTAGAATACGTACAGTACAGAAAGCAATACTGTAACCAAATACTTCACTTCGACTCGTGTAACAAAATCAAAGTAATTCTACTCACGGGGAAGTAAACTCGTACAGTACCAGCCTCTCCCAAGGCAAACGCTAGGCAGAAGCCGGGGAACAACACCAAACATAACCGAAACTTCAATTTGGAAACATAAAGACCGAAACCAAACTTTTACCTCAAAACATATCCCAGACGTCTGCGTAGCCTTCTCGGAGAAAATAACTGGAGATGGAGCCTGCTGCTCCTGGCCCGGCCAGCAAGAGAACCCAGTAGTTGATGACATGAAACCAGGAAGACGAGTCCCGGACACGAAAATCAAAACCCATAAGGAAACCTCGGGGTAAACGCCCTCGCCTTTCACTTTCCCCAGAGTAGCCAATCGACAGACGGTAGCCTCACACGGGGAACGGTAAAAGGGAAAACAAACCGGTCATGGCTGCAAGGGGGGCAAGCTTTGAGCCGTGCCGAAGGCGAACGGCTCAGTTGAACTGCATTAAACCAGCGTTTCGAGAACCACCTCTGCTCTCGTATTCAGTTTCAGTTTCCTTGATGATAAGAAAATAATATATTGTTCTCGAAATGTAAGTGTACTTGCAGTTCAACCAACTGTCGCGGCTCTTGCCCAAGAACGTCTTCGTGACAGCCGTCATTTTATAAATCTGATGTTCATGTGACCGTGCATCACTGATACACTGATATAACCAGCCAACGAGATGCAACAATAACAAATTTTATTGATAATTACAATCAGCTCAACATGTTTCGGGCGATAATTTCGCCCATCCTCAGGAGCACTAGACTGTGTTTGCAGCTTGTGGTATAATGTACCGGCAATGTTGCTTGCTGGCAGCATCGCCACTGCTTTATACCACAAGCTGTAAACACAGTCTAGTGATCCTGAGGATGGGCGAAATTATCGCCCGAAACATGTTGAGCTGATTGTAATTATCAATAAAATTTGTTATTGTTGCATCTAGTTGGCTGGTTATATCATTGTCATTATATAACTTGCTATAACATTCATATACTAAGTGTGTTTGCTATACTCCCCATATATGCACTTAAAATACGCAGTATTAATTATATTTCATTTAATTGTGCTACAGCTGTCTCTTTGAACTGTTAAGAAATATAACTTTCTGAATACAAGTTACACACCTTTACCGTGATATTTCCTGTTCTTGTTGTTTTTGTGTGCGATCTAGAAATTTCAACAATGAGGCACACTAAACCCGAGTCTGCCTGTTGCGCCACAGAGAGAAAAAAAGTTATAAAACAAATGACATCAGACGTTACGACACTTCCTCAACATCCAGTGACTTTCCAGAATATGGCCAGTGCATAATTGTGAGACATCTTACAAACTCGTCGGGGAGGGGTAGGGGGCAAACTTTCCACTCCTGAAGGACCCAGTTCTGTTCTGCGCGTCTGCTGATGATTTATGCAAGAACAGCTGCACAACCTGACTTCTGGTTTTGCCAATATCCGTCCTCCATCTCGACGGCACGATGAGTCAGTCGAGCCCTAGCGCCACGTTCTGCCGGATGTTCGAATTTAAGCAAGAGGCTGAATCCGTACAACTGCATGTTTAGAAAGGAAACCGCAAGTACCAAGCAGTTCCATTTCTGTGGAAATCTTATACGAAATAACATAAAATTAATCCATAATATGGAGTTTCCCAAATTTCAATCTGTCCTTATAGCTCATAAAGGATTCTTTGCGGGCTTGTTGGGCTTTGGTGTATGCACTGTCTGTTTCTAATATCATTTCACTGAGGTTTGTCAAGAGTACCTTGGAGAAATATCACAGTAAGACTCAATATTATATACCGAACAAAGTGGTTCAAAATATAACACTTTTGTTTTATATTCGAAGGATACAAATGTATAATCTTTTATGCCACCCCAATTATCCAGTCTGACGTTTATCATAGATTTCCTCTCTTCCTTGCGAAAAATACAGGGATAGCACCTCCAATTAGGACTGGACAGCGTCCATTCCACGTTATTACGAATTGGTTGGATACGTATCTATTTCACACGGGATATTTATGATTTCTATTACATCAGTAAACTAACAAACAACAAATAAATAAGAACACGAATAGATTTGACCATCGTACAGTATACTGTGACTGTATTTTTGTTATTCGTTTTGCTGGGCGGCTTAGACGTTTGCAGATATATATAGCTTTGATACGTTGCCTGCAACGTGCAGGCTACAAGTGTAGACACACACAGCACGTGACTGCCGCCCACAGTGAAGAAACGATATTAACCTATTGGCGCCGGAATTATTTTTTTAATTTTAGCACACCCTGTATATAAAATGTGAATAATACAGGAACCAAATATGTTAGAATTAAGAAACAAACTGCATTTTGAAGAGAAAAAAACGGAGAGTATATACCGTGTGTAAAATATTCGGTACCTATATTTGTTGAATAAATATATAAAATGCAACTTTAGAGGTTAGTGGTGCGGTAGTTCAACTATAGTTGACGTTAGGCGTCTAAAGGTTAAGTATGAAGGTAATGATAGGTCTAAATGATTGCGACGAAGGTGATTTATTGTGTACAACAAAGGATACTTCCTTCCGTCGCAGTGTTCTTTGTTGAAAACACAAAACTCTGCAGAAAACTTCTCTCTCACTATGAATGGTAGAGAGTATCAAGCATCCTGTGTCGGTTCATACGGATTTAGCCAATATTTATCACCGGGAACAGTTCCATGCATATGACAGCTAAAGGCAGGAGAATTTTCTTTTTAGAATCTCGGCGTAACAATTAAAACGCCAATGCGGACGAAAGTTTACTCGTCCACTGTCCCTGTAGGTCCCTATTCCACACAAAAATTAATCTAAAAACTTGCGACAAGAATCGGTTCTGTAAAGCACCTCGCGTGTAGTTAGATAAAACAATTGCATGGAAAGCGCAATATATCAGTACAAATTTCTACACGGCGGATCGACGGGCTATATACAAGCGTGGGCTAAGGAATTCTGGTAGCATAAGCCGCAAAGCTCATTATCATAAAAGATATTAAAGATACTTCCATCCACCGATCTGTCTTACGTTAAACCATCCATCGCTTTCTCTTTTTTATAAACACGTTTTTCCTTAAATATTTCCTCTCCACGATCCTGCACGCATTCCTTGTCTGTCCCATTCTACACAGACTCCCTAACCATCTAATCCTACATGACATTATCCTGCCAACAGGCACACTAGATGACCTGCATGAGTTACGCAATTCCTCATTCTATAATAATTTGACCTGCACTTTTACTTTTTCTTCCTAGATCCACATATTTTCCTGAACACTGTTCTTAAGAGGCTACGTCTGGTACATGCACAAAAAGTTAAGGGGATCTTTAAAAGCAAGCAAGTAAATATATTATGCTGCAGACTGTTCCTTGCAATAATGATAATAAATGGCGGATAAAAAAGTAAATTTCACTACAAAATGTGGTGTTACGTCAGCATATTCGTAGCAGTCTACCGGTCGATCATCTTTTTAGGCGACTGAAATGCAATGCACTTTTCTTGTGTTAATTCCTCTATGTCTAGGTTTCGAAATGTTATCTTCGAATGAACTTTTCGAACAAGAATATACGGAAAAAGCTTTGTATCTGTGAGATGAAATCTGTGGAAAAGCAATGAGTATTACACAACCTGAGTGTCTGTTTGTAGTCTTAGGTATCCAGCTTCAAATGCGCATGCGCCATGTTGTCATCTGTGGCCTGCCCCGCTCTACTATATTTTTCCACATTATCTCATAAACGGTAGGACTCTCGAAAAAAAAAAAGTTACAGAATACAAAATGTGTGTGTTCCTTTTCTCCACAACCCTGTCTGAAATACTTCTCGTTTTGATAAGAACTGAGCGAGATATGATAAAAAAATTGATATTGTTCTTCATGTACATTACCCTTTATTCTTGTTCGATTTTAATAGCACTCGAATTTTCTTGACAGATTTTCGAAAAATCCTCAAATATAAAATTTCATGAAAATCCCCTAGTGAGAACCGAGTTGTTTTATGCGGACGGACGGACAGACAGACGAACAGACATGACGAAGTTAATAGTAGCTTTTCGCAATTTCGCGAAGGCGCCTGAAAGTCACAGCCTATGGAAAAACGAGGAAATATTATGACCGTTGAACGTAGTCTTATTTCTAATTGAGCAAGAAAAACTTTCAGATCTTCTGGGGGTTTCACAATGACGTCTTTCAAAGTCGTCATTGTGAACACTCCAAAAGTCGTTAATACTGCAGACAGTTTTTTTTCAAAGGTTTCTCAAAACCAATTTGCAACATTTATTAAAACTGAGGAAGTTAGTTCATGTTTTTCAATAAATACGCACTTATACGTAATAATATATCTAATTGTTTCATCTAGATGTTTAACACTGTCCTTCATTCTTAAGGAAGAACAACCATTGGCTGTCCTTGCTCTTAAGGTTTACAATGCCTGTATCAAATAGTGACTGTAGAGATTTCAGAGTTCAAACGCGTCGGGTGTTTGGGTGTAGGCCTGTATTACACTATCCCTGTTCAATGTGCTTGATGCTGAAGGGCAGAGGGACAGAGAGAGACAGACAGACTCGTTCCATTTAAAAACGCTGAAAATTGTTAAAATTATATGGCGTCGAATGTACGTAAATGAAATGTGTGTTAGATAATTGATTAAATGTTAAATACAAGGGGAAAAATCAACAATCGCAGAAAAGCATAACCTAGTAACATCCTGCGCAATGAAAATTCGAAATGGACCTCGGGCCTCGACCGTAGCAGACCAGGGAGCGAAGCAGTAGGCTATACGTGTCCCACGCCAAAATAGTGCGTGTTCTGACAATCTGTCTGAATCAGGTGTGTGCAGAACTCCCAGGGGCGCGGGCTAAAAAAAATTAATGGCAAATTAAAATCGATTCATAAATTGCATTCTTACAAGCCCTTTAAAATTTAAAATCGGGGTTACACGCATTGAGCTGAAGAATTAAAAATAGCACTCTCTATATTTTTAGTACTTCAGGTTCATTTCCTGTACTAATCCAGGCGAAACTAATTTAAACCACTACACTTATTTACAGTTACATCGGCGACAAAAATAGACACTAAAACCGCCTCGTCGGTGCAACAGTCCAGCCACACACACAAGCACACACACACACACAAGCACACACACACAAGCGCGCGCGCACACACACACACACACACAAACACATAAAAACCTACCACTTGGTTTTGAAAAAGAGAACAAGCGACCTACGGTCTGATATCGGTTTCCTGGCAAAAGCTGTGCATGTCGCGAGCATTCCTCTCAATCTGTATCTCAATTCACATTTAATTTTCGTTACAGAAACGAAATATGTAAATTAGAGTTTTATAAAAACCGCTCGTGAGGCATAAGTAAAAGGTGGCGCAAAATCAGAAATCCCCAGGCCCAGGCTCGCGAAACAAACGCGTGTCGCTTGATTCACGCGATGGAAAGTTATGTCCCAAAATAATCAAGAGGTACCGATAGATTACATCATTGTGCGTATGCACAATATTTAACGTGTCTTAACGTGATTAAGATTTCGTGTCGTGGACAAAATTTTGAAAACTACAGCGATAAATGTTGTGATATAAAGTAGTGGCAGACCTACGTTTTGAACCTAAAGATAATTTTTCTTTTTTAATGTGCTCCAAGCATGTTAATCTAGCGTAAGTGGATTAATCTTTTTTTTTCATGACGCAACAGCACCTAGTGGACGAGGGCTCCTTCATTGCCGAGGATCCATGGCCACACTCAGACACACACACACAAGGCAGGACTCCTCTGGAGGAGTGATTGGCCCATCGCAGAGACCTCAACCTGACAACACACAAGATTCACAAAAGACAGACATCCATGCCCCTGAGGGATTCGAACACGTAATCCCAGCAAGCGAGTGACCGCAGACCCACGCCTTTTGACCGAGCGGCCACTGGGATCGGCATTTCCATTAAATTACGCTCTTAAATTCAAGCAAATAACCAAAACTTCATGATATTCAAAGAACATGAGGAGAACGAAACGACCAATGTGGTAATAAACAATATAGTCGCGAGCTCCTAATGATGGGCATAGTAGTGTCCGAAATATGTTGAGCCTATAAGAAGTACAATAAAATCATAAATGACATCCAGTTGGTTTTTATTCTTCAGTTAACATGAGAAGATTTTATTTATAAAATTCGACATTTCAGATACGGGACTTTCATAATTTTTTTAAATTCCCGCAAATAAATCTGTATAAGAATTACTCATACTTTTTATGATTTACAAAATTATTGCAATTTTGTAAAGAAATATTAGTGGTAGCAGAAGAATAAATAAACAGACTAGCGACCTCAAATGGGAAATGTCCTGAGCATCACAATTACTAAACACATGAATATGACATGGCACAATCGCAGAAGCAGGTGTGTTTTGAAAATTGCTTCGAGACAGTAGAACTGTTCCTTCCTACTGGCTGCACCTGTCATAAATAAAGGTATACAGCCATTTTCCCTCTCTCTGTCCCTGTTTCCCTGTCCCTGCTTAATTTTGAATGAAACTTTTTTTTAGTTCGTCAAAATATCTTCCAGGAATTTCATCAACATAATCATAGATGTCCAGCAGTCGGTCATTTTCCGACCCAGATTAAAACCATCTCACATTCCCAAGCCACCTTCATAAAATTTGGTCATATATATATATATAAATTAAAGTATCAGAAATGATCTCTTCAAGTGATCTGACTGCAATTTTGTGGACATTCCTCATTTCTCCCGGGAGTTTTAGGTAATTCGACAAATCCCATTCTCGATAGAAACTAGAGAAAAAATAATAATAACCGCAGATTCTAAATAGAAGTTTTGAACATTACAAACATTCAGCACGTATAATTTGGACGTGAATGTCTGGACAGGATAAGGCTCGGCTACAACTGAAAATGGAAACATGTAAGAAGGCGCATGCGAAGAGGCTACAGAAGAACTGTGCCACTTTTAGTCTGATCACGACCACCAAAAGTGCAGTTACATTGCCAACGTGAACATGTCCCGTGGCTTTCCTCTTCAGCCTAATATTTTCATGCTCAAACAAATTTCAGCCATTTTAACTCGAACCATTGCTTCTGTCCTACGTATTTTGCAGCCCCTTTTGTTCCTACTTTCACATGTTGTACTTTTTGCAGACGAAGATCGCAACGAAGAATATTTGGAAATACATTCTTACATTTCAGTCGTCGTTTTCTGCCTATGAACGGAAGAAGAATTAAAGAACGCTGTGTAGAGGAGTGTGAGAGGAAATGATTAGCCAAGAGAATGAAGGACACAGAGGACGAAATTAAAGGAATCGTTGCGTCGCGGACGGTGTGCAGTTGGGATCGCATTTCGCAGTATCTCGCCTGTCCCCAGGCCTCCTCCGCTACTGACGTACTTCTGGTTTATACAGCAAGTTTGCAAAAAATTAAACACGAGTACAGAAGTTTTTTTCACATTTGTACCGTGCATCCTTCTATTAACAAAGTTTTTTATTACCAACTGATGCATAAGAGAATTGTTTTTAGAGAAGTATTAAAATTTACATTAAAATTACAATAGCTCCAACCGTGCATCATTGTAATAGTTGAAGAATAAGAGACCAACTTGATGTCACTAGTCATTATGTTTTACTTCACTTCTTCTATGCTCAACATGTTTCGGACATTTAATACATCCATCATCAGGAGCCTGAGTGTTTTCTATTTTATCACCACATTGGTCGTGTGTTCTTGTTTCGATGTGTGTTGTAGTTTCGGTATGGCTGGGTTGGTGTGGTATCCGTGTAGCATAATAATAACTAGTGACATCAAGTTGGTCTCTTATTCTTCAACTAGCTCCATCATGTTTCGGTGTGATCGCCATCATCAGGGAGCGTATTGTGTGAGCTGGCTAAAGTTACAATTTTAAAACAATCTGTTAAAATACACCATTGTGTTTAATCTGGTTGTGTGGCTGCATATGTTATCAGGTCCTTGCTGGTGTGTGTCTGTTGCACTGCAGCAGACACACACTAGCACGGACCTGATGATGGTGATCACACCGAAACATGTTGGAGCTATTGTAATTTTAATGTAAATGTTAATACCCCTTTAAAAACATTTTTTTATGTGCATCAGTTGGTAGTAAAATTTGATACGAATACGGAAGTGTTCAAATGGTCAACACATACTTCCAACTGTGTTCTTCATCGACCTGGATGTTCATCCATTCTATGTAGGATACTCCTAGTTCATGCGTATCCATATAGACAAATGTCCGTAACAGTTCAAATTCGGATATTGGTAGATCTGTTTATATCTATGTAAATTAACGGTAGGAACGTTATTCCGAAGTATGACAGATTCCTTCTGAAATACCCTGTATTTAAAAGCAATAAAGTACAGGAGATTATCCTGTTGTATTGGAATAACATTAAGAAACTTTGCTTCCAAAATCCGCGTAAAGAATTCGCATTATTTTTAGTTATACCGCTCCATTCATGGCGCTTACGGAGAAAAAGAAAGACCTAAATGTTTTGTGTACGGATAGAGCACTGAAGATATATAACTTGGAATGCCCTTGTATTTTCAGTCACCGACAGCGGATTGTTGTTCCCTAAATTCTAAGTCATACTGGTTGTAATTCCTGAAAATTTGAAAAGTTGCCTGGTGTATGAACACAATTTGGGTTTAAAAATTTCGCCTTGTTAAAGTTCTGAAACAAAGTCGAGTATCACTAGCTCGAAACTTGATCACATTACCTACCTGACTGCATTTAATTTTGACTCCTGTGCTTTTCAGTTCATGAGCAATATTACATTAGAATTTCACTCTTCTTGTGCTTGTCCTGAATATTCTTTCGCCTGGCAACTATCCATATAAAGACACAACATAAATATAAAAGTACTTCATTCTACATTGTTATATATTCACCATCAGTCAAGTGTTCCAAATATAGCGGCAGATGTTCGTCATATTTATGTCTAATTCTCATTATTTTTTAAAATCCGATTTGACTTTCATGTCAATTAGAGTTGACACAATAAAAAATAACATTACGAGTAAATGTAACAGAAATAATAACGTTAAGATATAGAAAGCGGCCGGGCCGTGAGGTTAACAGTTCAGCTACACTTATCACCAGAGGTTAAGAGCAAATGGAGCCATACCTTCACTCCCTCTCAGGCCTTTATGGCCTGTATAGGAACATCTTTACCTGTTACCTTTTAAGATAAAGAAATAACTTCTTTTCCGGCTTCAGTTATCCCTCTCTTTCTTAAAAGGCCACTATTTAGTCTCTCTCTCTCTCTCTCTCGGTGTGTAATGGAAGGCTTCTTCTCGTTCCCTCGCATGTCTCTCTATTCCTTTCAGACGCTCCAGCAACCGGGTCCCGTATTCTTCCATTTTACCTGTTACTGAGAACAGACTATGCTCTTCGTCACCTTGATATTGCACTATTATCAGCACACAATTTGACTAATTTTAAAATTTTCATTTCTCAGAATTTCTACATGCTGTGTAATACTTTACTAAGTGCATTTTACTCCTTTAAAGTGCATATTTTCTACATTCAATCTTACTTACTTACTTACTTACTTACTCCATGGTGCAGAGTCCTTCTTGAGAAGCTAACTGGTTTGCAGCTAGTCAAGAAATTCCCCGCATTTCACGGAACCCGAAGGTTCATTACCGCACT
>Ga0131853_10004397_pt1 | contig 25274 bp, 27 predicted proteins | sample TergutLab28metaG_FD_92764 | JGI IMG/M metagenome (GOLD analysis project Ga0131853, IMG submission 92764) | Labiotermes labralis P1 segment gut microbial communities from Petit-Saut dam, French Guiana - Lab288 P1 (version 2) (version 2) | ecosystem: Host-associated > Arthropoda: Insects >... | reverse complement strand
GGAGGAGAACCGGATCCCGGACATCATCGCGACCCGGCTCGCCGTCTACCAGCGCGAGGACACGCGCGAGACGATCGGCAACATGCTCTACCTCCAGACTCCTGAGGCGCAGGAGGCCAACAACCTCAGCGAGGAGGAGTGGCGCAGCATCAAGGCCCCGACCCTGGTGGTCGTGGCGAAGAAGGACTTCGAGCTCGCGGGTGCCGAGAGCGATGCCAAGCAGATCGTGGAGTGGGTGCCGAACGCTGAGGGCTTCGAGATGCCCCACGTGGCCCACTGGCCGAACTTCGAGGACCCGGAGACCTTCAACCCGAAGATGCTGGAGTTCCTCGCCCGGTGAATCACCGCGCGCAACGGCCCCGGTCAGCTGACCGGGGCCGTTCTGCGTGGGTGACCGCGTAGCGCCGGCGCGTCACCAGGTGTCGCGGATCAGCGTCGCGTGACGCTCGGAGATGATGCGTGCCGCGGCGCGGACGTCGGCGGCGTGGCGGACGATCTGGGTGGCGGGCGCGCGCATCGTCACGCCGACGGCACCCACGGCCCGGCCATCGAGCATGATCGGCGCGGCCACCCCGACGAGCCCGACGACGGACTCCTCCTGCTCGTGGGCAAGACCGGTCGCGCGGATCTTGGTCAGCTCCCGCTGCAGGCGGGACAGCTCCGTGATCGAGTGCCGAGTACGCCGGCTGAGCCCGGCGTCGACCGCCTGGCGGAGTACCTGCGTGCTGCTGAAGGCGAGGATCGCCTTCCCGACCGCGGAGCAGGTCGCCGGTCGTCGCGACCCCGGCAGCAGATGGCCGGGGAGCATCTGCATGCTCTGGTTGACCTTCGCGATGTGGACGACGTCGGCACCTTCGAGAACGCCGAGGTGGACGCTCAGCCCGGTGCGCGAATGGAGCCGGCTCAGGGTGTGCATCGCGCTGTCGCGCAGGCCGTTCGGGCGGCAGATGGGCACCTTGTTGCCGAGCTCGAACAACGGCAGACCCAGCCGGTACTCGGTCCCGTCGCGTTCGACGAAGCCGACCTGCTCCAAGTCGGCCAGGAAACGGAACGCCGTCGACTTGGGCAAGCCGGTCAGGCGCGCCAGCTCGCTCAGACCCACCGGCGGGCTGATCTCCTGAAAGGCGGTCAGGAGACGGAGCGCCTTGCCGACCGAGGTGACATGACGCTTCGTCGCGGGGTCCAGAGTTTCGGGCTGAACGGTCATACTGCGCCCTCCGGTGCCGTCGGCGGGATGGATGGATCGCTCATCAAAGCACCCGGGTGTGACGTACACCATGCGTCTGTTCCACTGCGTGGCGCGATCTGCCGAGACCGAAGTCCGTCGGCGTTCCGGAAGTTGGGAAGGACAACGTGCTGCCAATCGCGCAGGCGACCTAGGTTCCCTCACGTGAGACGCCTCACAGACTGGACGGCCGCAGTGCGGCCCTTGCCCCGGAGGAAACTGTGAAAACTGCCAAGACCCGGATCGCCGGCGCGGCCGTGGTGAGCCTGGTGGTCGCCACGCTCGCCGCCTGCGGAAGCGGAGCCACAGCCACGGGCGGCTCGACGCCCGGCCCGGCCGGCTCCCCCAGCTCCGCCACCTCGACCGGCTCCGGCGGCTCGGGAGCCGCCGCCTCGCTGGTCACGAAGTACAGCGCGGCCTCCAAGCCCGCCGCGATCGCGGCCATCAAGAAGATGCCCGACCTCAAGGGCAAGACGGTCTGGTGGATCCCGATCTCGAACTCCGTGCCGATCATCTCCGCCACGGGCAACGGTCTGCAGGCAGCGCTGGCGAAGGTCGGTGCCACCATGAAGACGTGCGACGGCAACTTCCTGCCCACCGCGATCTCGACCTGCATGAGCAACGCGGCCTCGCAGGGCGCGGCCGCCGTCGTCACCGGCTTCTACGACTACGCGATGGTGCCGGTCGCCTTCCAGAACCTCGTCAGCCACAAGATCCCCACCCTGGTCTTCAGCGAGAACCCCTCCGGCGGCGCCACCGACGGACCGTACCTGGCGTTCCAGAAGGACGAGGGCATGGTGGACCTGCGTGCCGACCTGCCGGCCGACTGGGCGATCGCCGACGGCGGCCAGAACACCACGATCCTCTCGCTGCGGATGACCGACTCCTCGGCCACCCTGCAGATGGAGCCCACCGTCAAGGCCGAGGTCCAGAAGAACTGCCCCGCCTGCGGCTTCGACGAGACCGACATCGCCACCGCGAGCATCGACAAGGCGTCGTCGGCGATCAGCGCCGAGCTGGTCAAGGACCCGCACATCAAGTACATCGTCGTGCCGCTGGACACCGACCTGCCGCAGGTCCTCTCGGGCGTCGCCGCGGCCGGTCGTACCGGTTCGGTGAAGATCGTCGCGGTGGGCGGCTCGACCTCGGGCCTGCAGGCCGTGAAGTCCGGGCAGCTGGGTGCCGACGTCAGCAACGACCCCGCATTCATGGGATGGTCCGCGGCCGACGGTCTCTTCCGCCTGATGGCCGGGGAGCCCGTCCAGCAGGTCGGCACCGGCACCATGAAGATGTTCACCCAGCAGAACGTCCAGAACCTGTCGCTGACCACCGCCGCGTTCAACACGAGCGACTGGTACGACGGCGACGCCTGGATGCAGCAGTTCCTGACTGCGTGGGGCGTCAAGTGACGAGAGCCTGAAGGCCCTCGGGCCGGGTCCGGCCGCGCGGTGCGCGGTGAGCGCAAGCCCCGCTGGGAGTGATCCTGGCGGGGCTTGTGCTCAGCGGAGCCGCGCAAGCGATCACTCTGGATGGATCCGACCCTGGTCTGTCCGACCACGAGATGCGGGAGCGCTTCGACCTGTGATGCTCACGCGTCGCTGGGCGTCCGGCTCAGCCGACGATCTGGATGCCGGGATCACGTGGTACGAGGAGCAGCAGGTCGGGGCACGTACGTGCCTCAGTCCTCGATCTGGGCGGCGCCACGCGCCCTGGCCGCATCGATCCGGTCGCGCATCGCCTGAAGCTGCTCCGGCGCGTGCCCGACCCAGTCCGTCAGCTCGCCCACCACGCGCAGAGGCTCGCGGCTGCGGAAGGAGTGCGTCGGGTTACCGGGGAACTTCTTGTCGGTGACGTTCGGGTCGTCCTCGAACTCCCCCGTCGGCTCCACGAGGTAGATGCGTCCGAGGCCGGGGCCGGCGGCCAGCTCGGCGCCCCAGGTCGCGGCGTCGAGCGTCGCGGTGAAGTAGACGTAGTTCATCACCCGGCCCGTCTCGAAGTTCGACTCGCGGCCGGGCACCAGCAGGTCACCGACGGCCAGCGACGCCTTCGTGCCGTGCAGGTACACGCCGGGCTCGTAGACCTCGAAGGGCACAGGTTCGGGCCGTTGGCTCATGGCTCAGTGAGCGATCAGGATCCAGGCCACGATCACGACCACCAGCAGCGCCACGACGGCCGCGACGATCAGGCCTGCTCCCGGGCGACGCGCCTCGGATCCGTGCGTGTCGTAACGGTCGACGAAGGCCTGGAACAGCTGGGTGTTGGCTCCGGGATCGAGGTCGTTCTCGGGCTCGGGTTCGGGTGCGTGGTCGGGCATCGGCATGCTCCTTCTGGTGGTTGGGCGACACCACACGCTAGCCGCTCGCGCAGAATCAGCGATCGGCACCCGCTCCTGTTCTAATGCTGGAGCCTTACCGTCATCGCTCGGTCGCTGGCGCGGCCGCATTCGAAGGGAACACAGTGACTCGTCACACGCTGCTCGCCACCGGGGTCGCCCTCGGCGCCGCGGGCCTCGCTCTGGGCGCCGGCCTGCTGCCGGCCCAGGCCGCCACCTCGACCACCCCCTCGCCGTCGATCCACGTGATCGCCCCGTGCGTCGGTGGCGCCGGCAAGATCACCCTCACGGCCAGCAAGTCCGCTACCGGCACCGCCCTCCACACCACCGTCTCCGGCGTCAAGCACACCTCGTGGACGGGCGCGGCGTTCATCAAGAACGCGCCCGCGAAGGAGAAGAGCTACACCGCCGTCAACGGCAAGTTCTCGGCATCGGCCACGTCGACCGCTCCCTGGCCGCAGCGCGCCGCGGGGGCCTTCATGTCCGCCGACTACTCCACCCTCTGCGTCGCTGCCGAGAGCTTCAACGCCACGCGCGCCGAGGGCGCCAGCGACCAGACCGACCTCGTCATCCGGCGCGACACCAAGGTCGTCCGGGTCAACGGTGAGGACCTGCCCGCCGGCACGTATTCCGTCGTCGTCAGGATCACGACCCCCGCCGGCTTCCAGAAGCAGACCAAGAAGGTCACCGTCGCCAAGGCCAACGGCTCCACCGGCGGCACCTACAGCACCACCTTCAAGGGCTTCAAGAAGGTCGGCGCCTTCACCCGCGCCGCGGTCACGGCCACCAGCGCGAACGGCAAGCACACCACGTCGCTGACGTTCTCCCGCATCGCCTGATCCGCCAGCCGGAAACCACAGCGCCCCCGTCGTACGGCGGGGGCGCTGTTGTCGTCTCGGAGCCTCAGTCGGCGTCGGCGAAGCCGTTGCGGCTGACCCACAGCACCGCCTGTGCCCGACTGTGCACGCCGAGCTTCTGGTAGGCGCTGCGGATGTGGCTCTTGAGCGTGTTGGGGCTGATGAACAGGGCCCCGGCGATGTCCGCGTTCGACAGGCCTTCGAAGGCCATCCGCAGGATCTCGGCCTCGCGCTTGGAGAGCGGCGAGGCGGAGCCGCTCGCTGCACCGTCGAGGCGCTCCCCGGCGGCCACACGGTCGAGGGCGTGGGCCAGCTCCGCCGGCTCGACGTCGAGCGCGACGCAGCCCGCCACTCCGTGTTCGACGGCCGAGCGCACCAGGCCGGAGCCGGGACCGTTGGCCAGCGCAAGGACGCGGCCACCGCTGCGCTCCACCAGCAGCGCGAGCTCGGAGCCGCCCGTCACCGCGATCAGACTCAGGTCGTAGAGCACCACGTCGACCTGGGGGCCGAGGGTGCGCACGCTCGGCATCACCGTCACGACGTACCTCTCCGGGACGTCCGACAGGATCGTCACGATCCCGCGATAGACGATCTCACGGTGACTGACGACTGCGACGTGGAGAGGGGTGACGGGGCGCTCAGCCGACACCGGGCTGGACATCGTCGTTGTGCTTGTCTACGAGTCGACGCGCCACCTCGGCGAGCCGCACGTTGAGACGGCTCGAGGCATCGCGCAACTGGTCGAACGCCGCATCGTCGCTGACCCCGTGAGTCGCCATCAGCAGGCCGACGGCCTTGCCGATCTCGCGGTTGCTGCCGAGCGCCTGACGCAGGGTCGCGGCATCCTCGAGATGGGCCGAGGCCGCGAGTGCCACGGAGGCGAAGGCCGCCACGATGGCTCCTATTCCGGCGGACTCGTCCGTGAGCTGGCCAGGGGCGTCAGCAAAGAGGTTGAGCGCGCCGGCCTTCCGCTCCCCCACCAGGATCCGGAAGCCGAGCATGCCCCGCACCGGCGTCTCCGCGAGAACCCGTCGGGCGAGGTTCGGCCAGGCCGACTCGTGGCTGATGTCGGGGTCGAACTCGAAGCGCTGGCTCAAGATGGCGTCGAGACAGGGGCCCTCCCCTGTCTCTCGCTCCAAGTCGTCCACGCGGCGGGCGATCTCGTCCGTCGCCGCCTCGCAGACCGGCGGCGAGCCGGCCCGCATCGTCGTCACACACGCGCGGTCGCACCCCGGGACGACGTCACAGGCCGTCTCCACGATCGCCGCGTAGATACCTTCGAACGACTCGCCCTTGTAGATGAGTTCGGCAAGTCGCTGGAAGGTGGCAGCCGCCTCTTCAAGCGGCGTGGGTGTGCTCACCTGCTGGAGTCCTCTCAGCCAGGTAGGCCCGATCTTCTTGAGCCGGTCCGAATTATGACACGGGCCGACTACCGAACCCCGTAAGGGTGTCCGGTAGCCGGTTGAGCCTTGCGACATGCGAGCCGTGCGGCGAGTCGGACCGATCTTTGCCTGGCGGAGCGGGGCTGACGGGGTTACGCCGAGACGTCACTCTGTGACAGTCGAGAAGTCACTGCCTGACAGTCGAGAAGTCGCCGCCTGACAACTCCCCCGGCTGCGTCGGGGTGCTGGTCCCTTCACGGGGTGACGTCTCGGGTGTCACGGGGCGACCTCTCGGGTGTCACGGGGCGACCTCTCGGGTGTCACGGGGTGACGTCTCGGGTGTCACGGGGTGACGTCTCAGTGCACCAGCGCCGCGTCGATGAGTACGCCGGCGGCGGCATGTGCCTGCTCGGCGACGGACGATGCGTGTTCGGTCCGAGCCACCTGCTGCGCGCCGTCGTAGAGCAGATGCAACTGGCAGGCCAGCGCGAACGGATCGGTGGCCCCGGCCTCCACCGCCAGCTCGCGGAAGACGCGCCGCACGTAGCCGCGGTAGTCGGCCGCGACCTGCTCGAGGTCGTCACCGATCGGCACCTCGGCTGTGGCGGCAGCGAAGGCGCAGCCACGGAAGCCCGGCGTCGCGAAGAGCTCGGCCTGCGCGCCGAAGACCGCCAGCAGTCGGGCCCGAGGATCGTCGCCGGCTCGATCGAGCGCACGGGCGATCCGCGCCTTCTGCCGCTCGTGCCGCCCCTCCAGGTAGGCCTTGACCAGGCCGTCCTTGCTGCCGAAGCACTTGTAGAGCGACGCCTTCGCCACACCCGCCTCGTCGAGGATCCGGTCGATGCCGACCGTGTGGATGCCCTCGGCATAAAACAACCGGTCCGCCGTCTCCAGCAGCCTCTGGCGCGGACTGCGCTCGTCGACCCTCGTGCTCATCGCGACCTCCTCGTCGTACTTCATCGAGAATAGCACTTGACTGAACAGACAGGTCTGTCTAGAGTCGTGGACATAGACAGACCTGTCTGTTTTGCAAAGGAGACCATGATGCCTACCACCACGGCGTACGTCGCTCCCCCGGCGCCCCAGACTCGCGAGACCCGTCGACGCCTGGCCGCCCTCGCGCTGCTGGGGTCGATGGCGGTCTCGTTCCTCGCCGCCTCAGCCGCGCCGACCCCGCTCTACCAGCGCTACAGCCTCGAATGGGGCGGGACGGCGCTGACCACCACCGAGGCGTTCGGGGTCTACGCGCTCGCGGTCCTCGGCGGGCTGCTGGTGCTCGGCGAGCTCTCCAACCACGTCGGGCGACGACCGATCCTGCTCGGCGCGCTGGCATTGCAGAGCGTGGCGCTGCTGCTCTTCACGACGGCGGGCTCCTACGAGCCGCTCTTCCTCGGACGCGTGCTCCAGGGCATCGCCGCCGGTGCCGCGCTCGGCACCCTCGGCGCCACCATGATCGAGTTGCACCGCGTCCACGGCACCGTCGCCTCCTCGGCGGCACCGGTCGCCGGCACCGGGTTGGGGGCGTTGGCGGCCGGCCTCGCGGTGGGCTACCTGCCCTGGCCCACCCACCTCGTCTACGTCGCCCTGATCGGCGTCTTCGTCGCACAGGCGATCGGCCTGCATCTCCTGGTCGATGCCAATCCGACGCGCCCGGGGGTGATCGCGAGCCTGCGCCCCACGCTGGCAGTCCCGGTCCCTGCGCGGCGGGCATTCACCGCCGCAGCACCGGCGCTGTTCGCCTTCTGGGCGCTGGCCGGTCTCTACGGCTCGCTCGGGCCGGCGCTCGTCCGCAGCCTGGCACCCGGCAGCAGCGTCGCGCTCGGCGGCATCGCGCTCTTCGTGGTGGCGGCCGCGGCCACCGTGACGACGTACCTTCGCCGCAACCACGATGCGCGGCGCCAGCTCCTGCACGGGATCGCGGCCCTGGTCGTCGGCGCGCTCGGCTCCATCGCCGCGATCGAGGCCGGCACGATCTGGGGCTTCCTCGCCATCAGCCTCGTCTCCGGTGCTGGCTTCGGGATGGGCCTGCAGGGCTCCATCCGCAGCGTGGTCGGCCTCGCCGAGCCGCAGGAGCGCCCCGGCCTCCTCTCGGCCGTCTACCTGGTCTCGTACGCCGGCCTCGGCGCGCCTGCCGTCGTGGCCGGCTGGCTGGTCAGTCGTGGCGACGCCCTGACCGACGTCGCGGTCGGATATGCCGCAGCGCTCATCGTGCTGGCACTCGTGGCTGGCGTGCAGTTGGTTCGCCGCAGCCAGCAGTGAGGCCCCAGCCCCGCAGATCGGCTCCCCGAACAATCGGTCGGGGAGCCGATCTGCGTTGGTGCCGCCGAACAACCGTTCCGCGGGGCCCGGTGAAGTCGCGGGTCCCGATGAGGCAGGGTGGGTACCAACGATCAGAGGAGGCGCGATGGACGGCGAGCGACCGCAGGTACTGGTGGTCATGGGTGTCTCGGGCAGCGGCAAGTCCACCGTGGCTCGTCTGTTGGTCGACAGGCTGGGCTGGGACTTCGCCGAGGGCGACGACATGCACCCGCAGGCCAACCGGGAGAAGATGACCGCCGGCATCCCCCTCGATGACACCGACCGCTGGCCCTGGCTCGACCAGGTCGCCGCCTGGATCGCCGAGCACCTCGAATCCGGGCACCACGGAGTCATCACCTGCTCCGCCCTCAAGCGGATCTACCGTGACCGTCTGCGGGCTCCAGGCGTGGTGTTCGTGCACCTCTCGGGCGCGCAGAACCTTCTCGCCGATCGCATCGGCCATCGACACGGCCACTTCATGCCGCCGAGCCTGCTGACCTCCCAGCTTGAGACCCTCGAGTCTCCGGGACCCGACGAGGCGGCGCTCACCGTGGACATCGCTCTGGACCCGACCGAGATCGCCGACACCGTCGTCGAGAAGCTCGGTCTCACCAAGGAGGCGCTCTGATGACCGTTCTTGCCGCAACGACGCCGTGGAACAGCCACGACACGAAGCTCATCATCACCGCGGTGCTCGGCATCGCGCTGATCATCGCCCTGATCGTCTGGGCCAAGCTGCATCCCTTCCTGGCCCTGGTTCTGGGCTCGGCGTTCGTCGGCCTCGTCGCCACCTGGTGGGCGCGACCGACGGCCCTCCCGACGCCTCCACTGACGGCCCAGAGCGTGATCGGCAGCTTCGAGGACGGCGTCGGCAGCACCCTCCAAGAGGTCGGGCTGCTGATCGCGCTCGGCGCGATGCTGGGCAAGCTGCTGGCCGACTCCGGTGGAGCGGATCGCATCATCGACACGCTCCTGGCACGCGCCCCGTTCGGCGCCGTCCCCTGGCTGATGGCGGTGGTCGCCATCATCATCGGGCTGCCGATGTTCTTCGAGATCGGCCTGGTGCTCCTGCTGCCCGTGATCGTGCTGGTCACCCAGCGCAGCGGCCACAAGCTGATGCGGATCGCGATCCCCGGCCTGGCCGGCCTCTCGGCGCTCCACGGCCTCGTGCCACCCCACCCGGGGCCGCTGCTCGCGATCACCGCCATCAACGCCGACCTCGGGCGCACACTGGCCTTCGGCATCCTGGTCGCGATCCCGTCGGTCCTCATCAGCGGACCGCTCTTCTCCTACCTCGCCGCCCGCTGGGTCCCCGTCGGTGCCCCGGCGATGGCTGGCGGCGTGGACCTCGCCGCCCGCCAGCAGCCCACCGCGGTCGAGCAGCGCCCGGCCTCGGGAGCGCCCAGCCCCGCCGGAGCCGGCTCCACCGGCACGCTTGGCCAGGCGGGCGCCGCCGACAGCGACGTGCGGCGTACGCCGTCCTTCGTCGTCACGCTGTGCACCATCCTCTTCCCGGTGGTGCTGATGCTCAGCAAGGCCCTGGCCGACATCCTCGGGAACGGCGACAAGCACAAGCCGGAGGCCCAAGCGTTCTTCGACTTCATCGGCGAGCCGCTGGTCGCCATGACGCTGGCCGTCCTGCTGGCCATGGTGACCTTCGGGTACGCCGTCGGGTTCTCTCCCGCGAAGCTCAGCGGAAAGGTGGGCGCCAGCGTCGGCCCGATCGCCGCGGTGATCCTCATCGTCGGCGCCGGCGGCGGCTTCAAGCAGACCCTGATCAACTCCGGGGTGGGCATGTCGGTCGCCAAGTGGGCCAACGGCGCCCACATCTCGGTCATCCTGCTCGCCTACCTCATCGCGGTGGCGCTGCGGCTCGCCACCGGATCGGCGACCGTCGCCACGGTGACCGCGGCGGGCATCGTGGCGCCACTGGTCACCGCCGGCACCGGCGCCAGCATGCACTCGACCCTCCCGACCTCCCACGCCGCCCTGCTCGCGCTCGCGATCGGCTGCGGCTCGCTCTTCTTCTCCCACGTCAACGACGCCGGGTTCTGGCTGGTCAAGGAGCTCTTCGGGCTCAGCGTCGGCCAGACGCTGGCCACATGGTCGGTGATGGAGACGCTGCTCTCCCTGGTCGGCTTCGGATTCGTCGACCTGCTCTGGGTGCTCACGTAGCGCGTCAGGACGGCGCGTCAGGCGCTCAGGCGTTGAGCTCCATGTCGTCACGCGGGACGGCGGACTCGGCGGCCGGGAGCCGCCTGCGGCGTACCAGCGAGGAGATGAACGCCAGCCCGATGAAACCGACGCCGATGAGGCCCGTGATCACTTCGGGCACCTCGCTGCGGATCGAGATCAGCAGGATCACTGCCAGCGCGCCGATCGCCCACATCGCGCCGTGCTCGAGATAGACGTACTCCCCCAGCGTCCCCTTGCGCACCAGATAGACGGTCAGCGACCGGATGTACATCGCCCCGACGCCGAGACCGACGGCGATGATGAAGATGTTCTGCGAGATCGCGAACGCCCCGATGACGCCGTCGAAGGAGAACGACGCGTCCAGGACCTCCAGGTAGAGGAAGAGGAAGAAGGCCGCCTTCCCGAACGCCTGGACCGGATGCCGTCCGGCCACCTCGTCCTCCTCGAGCCCGCCGCCCTGCTCGAAGAGATCGCCCAGACCATCGACCAGCAGGTAGACCCCGATGCCGATGGCCCCGGAGCCCAGCACCGTCGCGGCGTACGGGTGCGCCCACGTCTCCGCCGCGATCACGAGCAGTGCGAGAGCCACCACCGTCGAGACACGATCGAGTCTGCCGACCCGCGCGAGCGGCCGCTCCAGCCAGGCCAGCCAGGCGATCTCGCGCTCCTCGAGGACGAAGTCGAGGAAGAGCATCAGCAGGAACATCCCGCCGAACGCCGCGATCGCCGGATGCGCGGCATGCAACAGGTTGGCGTACGTGCCCGGCGTCTCGACCGCACCGCCCTGGAGCGCCTTGTGCACCACGGCGATCGGGTCGAGATGCGCAGTGAGCCCGACGATCACCGGAGGGAAGATCAGGCGCATCCCGAAGACCGCGATCACGATGCCGACGCTGAGGAAGATCCGCTGCCAGAACGGGTTCATCCGCTCGAGCACGGTCGCGTTCACGACGGCGTTGTCGAACGAGAGCGAGATCTCGAGTACGGCGAGGATCGCGACCAGGGCCAACGCGCCGGGCCCACCGACGACCAGTGCGCCGACCAGGGCAAGGATCGTGACGCCGAAGGCCCACCCGAAGGTCTTGAGGATCAACCGCGGATCCTTCCCTCTATCGGTTCCGGTTGGCGGGGTCAGCCGACGTTGACGCCGTGGTCCTTCGCGATGCCCGCGAGGCCGGAAGCATAGCCCTGGCCGATCGCCCGGAACTTCCACTCCCCGCTGTTGCGGTAGATCTCCCCGAAGACCATGGCCGTCTCGACCGAGGCGTCCTCGGTCAGGTCGTAGCGCGCCAGTTCGGCTCCGTCGGTCTGGTCGACGACGCGGATGAAGGCGTTGGCGATCAGCCCGAAGCCCTGCTGGCGGGTGTCGGCATCGTAGATCGACACCGGGAAGACGACCTTGTCGACGGTAGGCTGCAACGCCGCGAGGTTGACCTTGATCTGCTCGGCGTCGTCGTGGCCCTCGACCGTCAGGCGGTCACCGGTGTGCTCGACCGCGCCGTCGGGCGAGGCGAGGTTGTTGAAGAAGACGAAGTGGGAATCCGACAGCACCCGGCCGTCGGCACCACAGATCAGCGCCGAGGCGTCCATGTCGAAGTCGCCGCCGGTCGTCGTACGAACCTCCCAGCCGACGCCCACCGTGACGGCCGTAAGGCTGGGAGCGAGCTTGGTGAGGCTGACGTTGCCACCCTTGGTGAGGGAAACAGACATGGGTTCCTCCAAGGCAGTAGGGCTCGAACGGCTCAACGCTAGTTCGCGGTGCGGAGTTCCGTGAGAGGCCCGCGGCCGGGCCCGACCCGGCGGCCTGCCGCTACTCCTCGGCGTTGCGCTGGCCGCGCGCGCGAAAGTCTCGCGCGCCCCACCGCAACCCGAACTCGACGACTCGACTGAGCGCATAGATCACGACCAGGACGGCAAGGAGCGACAGAACGATGAGAATGACTGGGTTGCCGAACATCTGGCACCTCCCCGCCGATGTTGTTGTTTCGAAGCGGTGCTGACCGTCCGACGCGGTGGTGACGCGACTCCGACGACCAACCCCGGCCGGCGGCAAACAAGAGGCGAACGTCTCTCGACGCCGGGCGCACGCACTCGCCACGCGACACCGCCCGCAGCATGGGCCAGACTGGTCGCGTGGACGCCGAAGCCTGGAACGAGCGGTACGCCGCCGCGGAGCCGATCTGGTCGCTCGGCCCGAACGTCTTCGTGGCCCGCGAGCTCTCCGCCGTCGCGCCGGGCACCGCGATCGACCTGGCCGCCGGCGAGGGGCGCAACGCCATCTGGCTCGCGCGCCGCGGCTGGCGCGTGACCGCGGTCGACTTCGCCGAGACCGGCCTCGCCCGCGGCCGCGGACTGGACGACACCGGTCACGTCACCTGGGTGGTCGCGGACGCCACGACCTGGACCGCGCCGGAGCCCGTCGACCTCGTGGTCGTCGCCTACCTCCAGCTGCCGGCCACCCAGCGACGAGCGGCCGTGGAGCACGCGTGGGCGTCACTCGCCCCGGGCGGCACGCTCCTGTGGGTCGGGCACGACAGCTCCAATCTCACCCACGGGTACGGCGGCCCGCAGGACCCGGCCGTCCTCATGACCGCCGAGGACGTGCTCGCGGACCTCAACGCCGCCGGCGCGTCGTACGACGTCGTGGTGGCGGGGCGCGAGGAGCGGCGTACTCAGTCGGGGTCGCTGGCGTTGGACTGCTTGGTCAGGGTCTCGCGCTCCTGAGCCTCGCGCGCCTCCTCGGCCTCCCGGGCCAGGCGCTCTTTGCGGGACTCGTCGTAGAGCCCCGCCTCCTTGGCGGCGTTGACCTTGTGGAACTGCTTGACCATGCTCCAGCCCAGGAACGCGACGAGCACGATCAGGGCGACGAAGATCAAGAACGCCACCTTGCCGGCGACGACCTTGTTGTCCGGCGGGGAGCCGGGGATCGTCGAGTTGAGCGGGACAAGGAGGAGCAGCAGGCCGTGCATGTCTCCAGTGTCGCACCGCGGCCTGAGAATACGCCGTCCGGGTCTAGCTCTCGATGCCGGCGAAGAGGTCGTCCTCGGGCAGGCTCGTCTCGACGTGCGAGGTCACCAGCTCGTAGTCCTCGGTCGGCCAGGTCTCCTTCTCCAGCTCACGAGGCGTGGCGAACCACCAGCTGTCGGGATCGATCTGGGTGGCGTGGGCGAGCAGGGCCTGGTCGCGCACCCCGAAGTAGTCGGCGCACGGCACCTTGGTGGTGACGCGATCGTCCCAGCGCTCGTCCTTGTCCCAGCGCTCGAGCCGCTCGGCGTAGTGCGACTCCAGACCGTGGGCCAGCATCGCCTCGTGCAGCGCGACGGCCTTCGGGCGGTTGAAGCCGTGGTGGTAGTAGAGCTTCAGCGGCTGCCAGGGCTCTCCGAGCTCCGGATGGAAGTCGGGGTCGGCTGCCTTCTCGAACGCGACGACCGAGACCTTGTGACACATCACGTGGTCGGGGTGCGGGTAGCCGCCGTTCTCGTCGTAGGTGGTCATGACGTGCGGCCGGAAGCTGCGCACGAGCCGGACCAGGGGCAGCGCTGCCTCCTCGACGGGCACCTGCGCGAAGCAGCCCTCGGGCAGCGGCGGTCGCGGATCCCCCTCGGGCCAGCCGGAGTCGACGAACCCGAGCCAGTCCTGCGTCACGCCGAGGATGTCGCGGGCGCGCTCCATCTCCTGACGGCGGATCTCGTGGATGTTCTCCAGGATGCCCGGACGGTCCATCTTCGGGTTGAGGATCGAGCCGCGCTCGCCGCCGGTGCAGGTGACGATGTGGACGTCGACGCCGTCGGCGACGTACTTGGCCGTCGACGCCGCCCCCTTGCTGGACTCGTCGTCGGGGTGCGCGTGGACGTGCATCAGGCGCAGTCCGGAGCGCGGCAGGTTCGGCATGGAGGAATCCTAAAGGGCCACCGCTCGGCACAGTTTGGGCGGGCGACGCCTCGGGTGCGACCCTAAGCCGGTGAGTTCCGTGGGTGAGCGCTATCGCGCCTCGTCGAGTACGACGGCCCGGCTGGTGGTCGCACTCGCGGCCGTGCTGCTGCTGGCCCTGATCGGTTGGTTCGTCTGGGCGCTGTGGTTCAACGTGCACCCGAAGGTGACCTCGTCGGCGCAGACCTTCCCGCACATCAGCGAGACCGAGTACAGCGCCGTCGTCGACATCCAGCCGGCCAAGGGCGTCGAGCTGGCCACCATTCGCTGCACTGCACAGGTGATGGGCAAGGACGGCAGCATCGTCGGCCAGACGACGTACACGCCGACGGCGGTAGGCGCCCAGACCGTGACGGTCAGGACGCTGCGCCTCGGCGCGTACTTCAACTGGGAGGGCTGCACGGCCCCGGGGCAGACCGACGCCCGTTGAGCCGCCGAAACAGGGGTTGCGGCCCACCGAAACGGGGGTTGTGGCCCGCCGAAACGGGGGTTGTGGCCCACCGAAACAGGGGTTGCGGCCCACCGAAACAGCAGAAGTGGCCCCGGTACCGGGGCCACTTCTGGCGTTTCGGTGGGCCACAACCCCCGATTCGGATCAGTCTTGGAAGACCTCGGCCTTGAGGATCTGCACCTTGATCGTGCGGCCCGTCGGACCGGTGAACTCCACGGTCTCGCCGGCCTTGTGGCCGAGCAGCGCCGAGCCGATCGGCGAGGCGGGCGAGAAGACGTCGTGGCCGTCCGCGAAGGGTTTCATCTCGATCGAGGCGAGCAGGAAGGTCTCGGCCTCGTCGTCGGAGTCGCCGTCGTACTTGTAGGTGACCACGGCGCCCGGGGCGACGGTGCCGTCGCCGCTGGGAGTGGTGGTGTCGGCGTTGAGCAGCAGCTGCTCCAGAGCGGTGATCTCACCCTCCAGGCGCCCCTGCGCCTCGCGAGCGGCGTGGTAGCCGCCGTTCTCCTTCAAGTCGCCCTCATCACGGGCCGAGCTGATCTCGGCGACGATCTGGGCGCGCTGCGGCCCCTTCTTGTCCTCGAGCTCAGCCGTCAGCGCATCGAAGGCGCCCTTGCTGAGCCAGATGGTGGCCTGCTCGGTCGGCTGCGTCATATCGAGATACTCCTGGTGTTGCTGCGGGTCACGGGCCGTTGTCACGATGCACCGGAAACCCGGCGAGAACGCCGGGCGGGCGCGTCGTGGCCGACGGCCCGGCGGACTGTCAGATCGACGATCTTAACAAAGGTACGCCGACAAGGCCGATCGAGCGGGAATTTGGGTGTCAGCCGGGGTTCGTCGTGTAGCCGCGCTCCTGCAACCGCCCGATCACCTGGGCAGCATGGGGCTCCCCCCGCGTCTCGAGCTGGAGGATCACCTCGACCTGGTCGAGGTGCAGGGCGGGGTTGTTGCGTGCGTGCATGACCTCGACGACGTTGGCGCCGGTCTCCCCGACCTCCATCAGCAGGCGCGCCAGCGAACCAGGGGCATCGGAGATCGTGACGGTGACGACGAGGTAGCGCCCCGCCGCGGCCATGCCGTGCCGGATCACCTTGCCCAAGAGCAGCGGGTCGATGTTGCCGCCGCTCAGCACCACCGCCACCGGGCCCTCGAAGGTGCCCGGCTCCTCGAGCAGCGCCGCGACGCCGACGGCGCCGGCGGGCTCGACCACGAGCTTCGCGCGCTCCAGAGTGGCCAACAAGGCACGGCTGATTGCGTCCTCGGAGACGGTCCGGACCTCGTCGACGTACCGGCTGATCGCCGCGAACGGCACCTCGCCGGGGCACCCGACGGCGATGCCGTCGGCCATCGTCTTCATCGCCGGCAGGGCGATCGGGTGGCCCGCCTCGAGCGAGGCCGGGTAGGCGGCGGCGCCCTCCGCCTGCACCCCGATGACCCGGACGTCGGGGCGCTGCAGCTTGATGGCAGCCGCGATCCCGGCGATCAGGCCGCCGCCACCGGTCGGCACCACCACGGTGCGCACGTCGGGGACCTGCTCGAGCAGCTCCAGGCCCGCGGTGCCCTGGCCGGCCACGATGTCGGCGTGGTCGAACGGATGGATCAGCACGGCGCCGGTGCGAGCGCTGTGCTCCTTCGCGGCCGTGAGCGCCTCGTCGACCGTCGTTCCGCTGAAGACGACCTCGGCGCCGTACCCGCGGGTGGCGCGCTCCTTCGGGATCGGGGCGCCCTCGGGCATGAAGACCGTCGCGCTGATGCCCAGCATCTGGGCGGCGAGCGCCACTCCCTGGGCGTGGTTGCCGGCGCTGGCGGCGACGACGCCGGCAGCGCGCTCGTCCGCATTCAGGCCGGCGATGCGGACGTAGGCGCCACGCGACTTGAACGAGCCGGTGCGCTGGAGGTTCTCGCACTTGAGCCAGACCTGCGAGCCGACGACGTCCGAGAGCCACCGCGAGCTCTCCACCGGGGTCTGGCGCACCACTCCGTCGAGCAGCTTGCGGGCCGCGTGGAAGTGCTCGAGGGTCACATCGTCAGTCATCGTCTTCCTTGCCCAGCGGATCCTCCGCAGGTGTCGTGAGTGGTTGATCGTCGAACTCCTCGGCCGGCACCTCGGCCGCGAGGTGCAGGGCGACCGCGTTGATCGCGGCGGCCAGCGGGACCGCGACGAGCGCGCCGGCCACGCCCGCGACCAGGACGCCGGACGCGATCGCCAGGATGACCGCGAGCGGATGCACCTCGACCCAGCGCCCCATCAGGAAGGGCTGCAGGCCATGGGCCTCTAGCTGCTGCACCAGGATCACGCCACCGAGCATGATGAGCGCCGTCACGATGCCGTGGTCGACCAGCGCCACGAGGACGGCCACCGTGCCGGCGATGGTGGCCCCGATCAGCGGCACGAAGGCGCCGAGGAAGACCAGGACGCCGATCGCGGCGACGAACGGGACCCGCAGGATCGCGGCGACGATCATGATGCCGATCGCGTCGACCGCGGCGACGATGACGGTGGCACGCACGAACTGGGTCAGCGAGATCCACGCCACCCGGCCGGAGCTGTCCACCCGTTCGCGGGCGATGCGGGGGGTGAGCCGTACGACCCACGACCAGATCCGGTCGCCCTCGGCAAGGAAGAAGTACGTCGAGAAGAGCACGATGAACAGGCCGGCGACGACGTCGAGGGCGGTATGCCCGACCGCCGTCACCTTGCCGAGGGTGATGCCTTTCTCACCCCACTTCTGCAGGGAGCCCTGCACCGAGTTGAACCAGTTGTCGATCTGGTGGTCCGACATGTGCATCGGCCCGACCTTGAGCCAGTTGCGGATCTCGCCGAGACCCTGGCTCGCCGAGTTGGCGAGGTCGCTGGCGCCGTTGGCCACCTGGTTGCCGGCGAACGTCAGCATCGTGGCAACCACGGCGACCACGCCCAGCAGGCAGAGGAGTGCCGAGACGCCGCGCGGGAGACCGATCCGGTGCAGCAGGCCCACGACCGGCAGGACCAGGGCGCTGACCAGCAGCGCGATCACGACGGGGACGACGACCACCTCGAGGAATCCGAGTGTGCGCACGATGAGGTAGCCCGCGGCGGCGATCACCAGGAAGCGCCACGCCCACGAGGCGGTCAGCTCCACGCCGTACGGGACGGCGGGACGGCGGCCCGTCACGGCGGAGGCGACCGGCAGGGGCGAGGCGAGCTGCTCCTGGCGCTCCTCACGCAGTCGCGTCCACTGGTCGAAGAGTCGGGTCGCGAAGCGCTCGGTGTTCTCGCGCTGGGCCTCGGGGGGCCGGCGCGTCCTGGAGCGGGCGCTGTGGTCGCCGGCAGCGGCCTCGTCGCCCTCCCTGGCAGGCGGCGTCGGCGTTGGGTCGTCCGTCACGGTGTCAGGCTAACCAAAACTCACCAGGGAGGCGGCCAGGCCAGCCGCAGCCTGTGGATGGTCGGCCGCGAGCAGGCCCGCGGCGGCGAGCACGTACGACCGGTCGACCACGACGCGCGCATCCTCCGGCACCAGCCAGCCCTGTGACGCATCGCTTCCCAGCCCGGCCAGGACACGCCCCTCCACACCGGCCGCGCCGTGCCGGAAGACGCCGCCGGAGGCGACGAGGAGGCCGACCTCGCGGAGGTCGACGCCCTCGCGTTCGACCACCTTGCCGCCCGGGCCGAGGACGACCCGAGCGCGCCCCGCGTGACGTCGCAGGGCGAGGCCGGCGGCAAGACCGGCGAGCTGCTCGTCGTACGCCGCGTCGCGCTCGTCCGCGGGCAGGGAACCGGGATCGGTCGCGACCCGGTCGGCGTATTCGCCGAGCCCTGCGCCCGCCGGGAGTACGGCCCCATCGCCTGCCGGGAGTACGGCCCCATCGGCCGCGGCGAGGGTGGCCGGGGCGCTCCAGCGCACGCCGAGGTCGCCCTCCACGGTGCGCGTCGCCGCGGTGGTGGCGACCACCTCGCGGCCCACGGAGTCGGCGTCGAGCTCGACCACCGAGTAGACGTCGGTGGTCGCCCCGCCCACGTCGACGACCGCGACCCCGCGCCCCCTTGGCGCGACGAGCCGGGCGAGCACCTCGACACCGGTCAGGACGACGTCCGGGGTGGCGCCGCGGACCAGGCCCGCGAACTCGGGCCGGGCGGTCAGCCCCTTGCCGCCGATCACGTGGGCCAGGAACATCTCCCGGATCCGGCTGCGGGCGCTCCCGGGAGCCAGTACGCCGATCCGGGGGACGACGTTGTCGGCCAGCACATGGGCGTGCCCGGCCAGGACCCGGGCCACCTCGTCGCGGGCGTCGGCGTTACCGGCGACGACGACCGGGCCACCCCAGACCTCGGCCAGGAGGCGGGCTCCGGTCAGCAGCGCCTCGCTGTTGCCGCCGTCGGTGCCACCGGTGAGGAGGACGACGTCCGGCTGCGCGACGCGGAGTGTCGACTCCAGCTCGTCGCCGGAGCCATCCGCAGCCAATGCCACCACCGCCACGACCTTGCCCCCGCTGCTGAGCGCCACCCGACGCCCGGCCTCCGCGGTGACCAGCTCCTCATTGCCGACGACAGCGATCCGCAGGCCGCCGCCGGCACTCGAGCAGGCGCGAACCTCGGCTCTGCCCGCCCGGGCATCGGCCGCTCCGAGCTCGGCCAGGCAGGCGTCGTACCCGACCATGACGTCGTCGAGCGTGGTGGGGTGGCTGGCGGTGCCGAGGACGGCGCCGTCACAGATCGCGACGTGCAGCGCCTTGGTCCAGGTCGAGCCGAAGTCGACGCAGACGGCGGTCTCAGTCAAGGGTCTCAGTCAAGCGCGCGCTCGAGGTCGGCGATGAGGTCATCGACGGTCTCGATGCCCACGCTGAGCCGGATCAGGTCGGCGGGCACCTCGAGGTCGGTGCCGGCGACGCTGGCGTGAGTCATCCGGCCGGGGTGCTCGATGAGCGACTCGACACCGCCGAGCGACTCGCCCAGCGTGAAGACCTCGGTCTTCGCGCACACCTCCAGCGCCTTCGCCTCGCCAGCCCGAACGCGGAAGCTCACCATGCCGCCGTACCGAAGCATCTGGCGCTGGGCCACCTCGTGGCCGGGGTGGGTCTCCAGGCCGGGGTAGATGACGTCGCCGACGGCGGGGTGACTGGCGAGGAAGTCGACGATGCGCTCGGCGTTGTCGCAGTGCCGGTCCATCCGCACGGCGAGGGTCTTGAGGCCGCGGTGAGTCAGGAAGGCGTCGAACGGGCCGGGCACGGCGCCCATCGCGTTCTGGTGGAAGGCGATGGTCTCGGCCAGCGCCAGGTCGCGGACGACGACGGCGCCGCCGACCACGTCGGAGTGGCCGCCGACGTACTTGGTCGTGGAGTGGACCACGATGTCGGCGCCGAGGGTGAGCGGCTGCTGCAGGTACGGGCTGGCGAAGGTGTTGTCGACCACCAGCAGCGCACCGGCGTCGTGCGCCACCTGCGCCAGGGCCGCGATGTCGCCGATGTTGAGCAGCGGGTTGGTCGGCGTCTCGACCCAGACCAGCTTCGTGCGACCGGGCTGGATCGCGGCGGCGACCCGCTCGGGGTCGCTGACCGGCGCCGGGCTGTGCTCGACACCCCACGGGCCAGCGACCTTGTCGACGAGGCGGAACGTGCCGCCGTAGGCGTCGTCGGGGATGACCACGTGGTCACCGGGCTTGGTCAGGCCCCGCAGCAAGGCGTCCTCGGCGGCCAGGCCGCTGGCGAACGCGAACCCGCGCTCCCCCTCCTCCGCGGCGGCGAGGGCACCCTCGAGGGCCGTGCGGGTGGGGTTGCCCGAGCGGGAGTATTCATATCCTCCGCGCAGCCCGCCGACGCCGTCCTGCTTATAGGTCGAGGTCGCGTAGATGGGCGGGTTGACCGCCCCGGTGGTCGGATCGGGCTCGTAGCCCGCATGGATGGCGCGGGTCTCGAAACCGGACTTGTCTCGGTGCTCCTGGGTCACGGAGCCGAGCCTATCCGCCCGGTACGACGGAATACTCCGCGGTGATCGCCGTCCCTACTCGGCCACCGTGAGGTCCTTGTGCCAGGACTCGGTGACGTAGTCGGTGCGCCACCCCATCGACTCGTAGAGACGGTCCGCTCCGGTCGGGCTGTCGGCGTCGACCTCGAGGCCGACCCGGTCACGGCCGCGGGCGGCGGCGTCGCTGATCACGCTGTGCAGCAGCGCCTTGGCCACGCCGCGGCCGCGGGCCAGCCGGCTGACGCCGATGTAGTCGACGTAGCTGCCCTCGACGCCGGCGGCGTTCTCCGGGAGCACGGAGGCGACCCGGGCGCCCGCCGGCTTGTCGTCGACGAACGCCAGCCGCCAGTGGTCCCAGCGGTGGCCCGGGTCCTCGCGCAGCCGGGTGACGAACTCCGGGAAGCTCTCCCGGTAGGAGTTGAAGTGATCGGCGAAGGACTCCTCCAGCATCCGGTGAACCGTCTGCAGGTCGGCTGCCACGGGGATCCCGTTCGGGTGGGTGTCGACCGCGCGCACGACGACGCCCTCGCGCGGGCCCGGAAGCGTCTTGGCCTCCTCGGCCGCGACCGGCCGGGTCATCTGCAGCCAGGTCCGCTTCTTCTCATAGCCCGCCCGGGTCAGCCAGCCCTGCTGGACCTCGTCCTTGGCGAACGGGCTCGCGTCGAGCTGCGTCTCGCGGAGCCCTCGCATCCGGGAGATCGCCCGGGCGCGCGCCTCCATCCAGTCGTAGAGCCACCCGGCCACCTCGCCGGCGTACGGCGTGGACCGGTCGACGTAGAGATGGACCATGGCCCGGCCCGCCGCCCGGTCGTGCACGGTCGCCCAGGCACGGACGACGTCGTCCTCGTCGAGCGCAACCGCCTGCTGGCGCGTCCATGACGCGAGACCCGCGATCTCGTTGACCACCATGTCGGGGTCGACCCGGTCCGAGCCGGTCGCGGGCAGCCGGTCGGCGCCGCGCAGCTCGACCAGCCGGTCGAGGTCGGAGATCTCCGGCGGCCGGGTCCTCCACCCGGACGGCAGGTGAGCGGGTCTGATGGAGGCGTCGTCGTTCACGCGCCCCATTCTGGCAAAGTGGGCCAGCCGGTCACCGTCATCGTCCGCGTGACGTCGCCGCGGTGGGGTCGCGATCCCGGGAACGTCTGGGGGTCCGCGGGTGTTGGACCGGGTGCCAGACTCTGCCTGAGGAGGACCCATGTTCGGACGCCCCATGTCGCTCTTCCCCGCCGAGGCCACGCTGCCCGGCCACGTCGAGCCGATCTTCGACCTGCCGTCCACGCACCGCGTGCTCGGCACCCCGCTCCTGGCCGACCCCGCCGACGGCAGCGCGCCCGCGGGCGCCGAGGTCGCGTACTTCGGGCTGGGCTGCTTCTGGGGCGCCGAGGAGATGTTCTGGCAGATCCCCGGCGTGTACTCCACCGCGGTCGGCTACCAGGGCGGCACGACCCCGCATCCGACGTACGAGGAGGTATGCAGCGGCCGCACGAATCACACCGAGGCTGTGCGCGTCGTCTTCGACCCCGAGGTCGTCTCGTACGCCGAGCTGGTCAAGCGCTTCTTCGAGGTCCACGACCCGACGCAGGGCATGCGCCAGGGCAACGACGTCGGCACGCAGTACCGATCGGCGCTCTATGTCCTCTCCCCCGCGCAGGAGGAGACCGCGCGAGAGCTGACCGCGGTGTACGGCGAGGAGATCGCGCGGCGCGGGTACGGCGAGATCACCACCGAGATCCGCGAGGCGCCGGTGTTCTACCCGGCCGAGCCGGATCACCAGCAGTATCTCGACCGCGTGCCCAACGGCTATCGGTGTCACGCGAACACGGGGATCGCCTTCCCGGCGTAGCCGGCTCCACTTCGCGCTGGTTTACCACGGTAAGCGGACGAACCTGTGCTGGTTTACCACGGCAAGCGGACGAACCTGTGCCGGTTCACCACGGTAAGCGGGTGAACCTGTGCTGGTTCACCACGGTAAGCGGGCCACCCCGCGCTTCCGCGGGTGCATTAACCCGGTGAAGTGCAGGTTGGCCCACTTACCGTGGTGAACCCGCAGTACGCTGGCCTGACCCGTCCCTCTGGACGATGCCGAACTGACCGGAAGACCGATGTGTCAGGTGCCCCGGCTGCGTAACCTCTCGACGTCAACAAAGGTAAAGGACGTCGGATGGCACACAAGAAGCTGCGCGCTTGGCTGGTGGGGGCGGCGGCGGCCGCTCTTCCACTCGCCGGGGTCACGGTCCTGACCGGTGCGCCGCCGGCCTCGGCCGATGCCGTGATCGGGTCGGTGACGAACCTCGGCGCGCACGACGTGGACGTCAATGGAACGCCGACGGCAGTGAGCTTCTGGGCGGCGACGTTCGGCCCGAGGTACCTCTACATGACCAGCCTCACACCGCAGGGGACCGCACGCTTTCTCACGGCCGTCGATGCGGCGTCCGGGAACTACGTCCAGGACTGGCAGCTACCCCTCGACGAGTCGCCCAACGACTCCCTGGTCGCCGACGGCGACACGGTGTGGGTCTCCACGACCTTCCCAAGCTTCGACACGCGAGTCTTCAAGGTCGGTCAAGCAGATCCGATCGCCGATTTCCCCGATGCCGGGAGTGTCGCCGTAGTGGGCGGGCGTGCATATGTCTTCGGAGGCGACGCGAACGTCCCGGCGGTCACCGTCCTCGACGATGACCCGTCCAACTCGGGATATCTCACCCCGGTCGCCACGCCGACCCCTCCCTCCTCGTTGGACAGCCCGACGTCGTCGGTGACGTCGGGCGGCGATGACCTGTTCGTCGATGACGGCGCCTCGATCGAGGTGGTCGACGCGGATCCGGCGTCGCCGACCTACCTCACGATCACCGGGACTGCACCGGCGCCATCCGACAACTACTGGATCGCCACCGACGCCGGCGGCGATCGGCTGCTCTCCTGGGGCTTCCCCAACGCGATCTCGGTCTACGACGTGGTGGACGGGCGGCCGGTGCCCGACGGTGAGTTCGGCGAAGTCCCCAGTACGTGCTCGGGCGTCGCGGCGAGCCTCAGCCCGGACGGTCGGCGTGCCTACGTCACCACCTGCGACGTGCCCGACGAGGTCCGGGTCTATGACATGACCGCTCCATCCCACCCGCAGATGGCGGCCATCGAGTCGTTCGCGGGCGCTGGGACGATGGCTCTGGCTGTCAGCCCCGACGGCACGAAACTGACCACAGGTGGCGATTACCCCAAGATCGCCGCGCTCACCGGCTACGCCTCGACGCCGGTGATCACGGCGCCGAAGCTCCCGCTTCCCGGCGACGATCTCACCGTCGCGCTCGGCGACTGGTCGACCACGCCCACGTGGCAGTGGCTGCGCAACGGCACGCCGATCCCCGGCACGACCAACGCGTCGACGTACTCGGTGACCAAGGCCGACCTGGGCGCGAAGCTGACCGTGCACGCGCTCGTCGATGGGCTGGGCGACCGCAGCTCGGCGCCGATCACGGTGGCGAATGGTCCTCGGATCACCGCGACGATGACCGGTCAGCGCCGGACGGGCTGGTACGTCGGGCAGGCCCGTGTCACGTTCATCTGTACGCCCGGCACCGGCAGGATCATCCACTGCCCGTCGGCCTCCGTGCGTCCCGCCGGGACGAACCAGCGGGTCGCGGGGACGGCCGTCGACCAGTACGGCCTGACCGCGACCGTCGTGAGGTCCGGGATCGACGTCTGCGACCGCTGCGTCGCCGGTGCCGGGTACGCCGGCGGCCGCTGGGTCGTGCACCGCGCGCAGCACTACACCGTGGCGATCGTCGGCGGTCCCCGGCCACTGTCCGCGGGCCTGGCCCGCCCCGGATCCACGACAGCGTTCCACCGGGTGACCACCCGCCGCGGCGTACCCGTCGGGGGCCGGACGGTCTGGTTCGCCCGCGTCGCTGCGCCCGCCGGACGCGGCCTTTGGACGCTGAGCTACCGGCAAGGCCGAAGCACCACTCGGGTCCCGCTCATCGTCCGTTGACAGCACCACCGCTCACGCGACGAATCGACGCCATGTCGAATCCCCCTGGCGCCGTTCGTGGAGAACATGGAGGGTGGTCGGAGGATCGCCCGGCTGAGGAGGAGTGATGGTCGAATACCTCATCGCGTTCAACGACGAATGGGTCCCCGAGTTCACGATCGATGAGCTCCGCGAGAAGTCGAGGAACCTCAGGCCGCTGATCGCGGAGATGCAGGCCGAGGGCGTGCTCATCTTCACGGGCGGGCTCGACCCCGATTCGCCGGTCTTCAGCGTCGAGCCCTCCGGGGGTGCGCCGCTGTTCACCGACGGACCGTTCGTCGAGACGAAGGAGGTCATCGGCGGATTCGCCGTCGTGGACGTGGCCGACGAGGCGGCGGCGCGGCTGTGGGCGGGGAAGATCGCACTCGCATGCGGGTGGCCGCAGGAAGTACGGCGCTTCCACATCCGGACGCACCTCGACGAGACCGGTACGGCGCCCGCCAGCCGCTGACCCTTTCGGCGCGCGGGCACACTGGTCGGGTGCCGGAGGGAGACAACGTCTATCGGGCGGCGCGGGAGCTCGGCGCGGCGCTCACGGGCAAGACGCTGACCGTCTGCGACGTACGGGTGCCGTCGTACGCGACCGTCGACCTGACCGGGGAGACCGTCGAGGAGGTGCTCAGCCGCGGCAAGCACCTCCT
>Ga0131853_10004395_pt1 | contig 25287 bp, 18 predicted proteins | sample TergutLab28metaG_FD_92764 | JGI IMG/M metagenome (GOLD analysis project Ga0131853, IMG submission 92764) | Labiotermes labralis P1 segment gut microbial communities from Petit-Saut dam, French Guiana - Lab288 P1 (version 2) (version 2) | ecosystem: Host-associated > Arthropoda: Insects >... | reverse complement strand
GTTCGGTCAACATGCTGCAGATTTGTTGCCGATGATATTTGCGATGCCGTTTTTGGTTCACCCGTTTGTGTTCTATTTCTTTGGCAAAGCCATGGACAATAACAACGAGATGCCAAAAAAACCTGTATTCATACTAGCTCTGATTGGTCTTGTGGGTATTGTGTTCACGTTATTTATCATCTAAGGAACATCATGACATCCAGAAAAACCACGTCGTTCACAAAAGGGGCACAATGTATGCCCTTTTTCATAACCACAGCAACGCATTAGGAGATTTTCCCAAGTTTGACACTTGAAATGAACAGAGGCTGAATAGTTACATATATTATATACAGTTCTTGCAATATCTTACTTACTTCATCCAGTTAGTATTCTTAATTCTATGGGTGCGTAACAAAATTAAAAAAGATAAGCTTGCTAAAATAACTGCAACGACATAATTTTAAGGGCTTGACAACAATTTGTCAGCTCTTTTTTTGTACACAAAAAAACTGAACCACAAGGGCTCAGCAAACAGATATGACTATGAACTCTTCTTCCTAGCAAGTTTCTTTTCCTGAAAAGCCAAAAATACAGGAACTGTGGTTGCAGCAACAAAGCCACCCATCCAACCGTTATTATAAAGGTTAAAACCACCTTGGAAGTTACCACCAATCACAATGACCATCATATGATAAAAACCTGCAATGACACCAGCTTTCCAACCAAATTCTTTTGATATAGGTGCAAGTGTTGTTGAAAAAAGGATAGCAGCGGTATAACCATGAATCCCAAGGGATGAACGATAAGCACCATCAGGATTGCTACTAGGTAAGAGATTTGTAAAAGGTGAATCAATCAAACTAATCACAATAAAGCCTAAAACTGTCCCTGCAAAAATCGGCAAAACATTCAGAGGGTGTTTTCCAAATGCACCAAAGCCAATAACGGTGAAAATACCTGCAACCAAAATACTTAAAAGGGGAATGTCAACAATCAGTAAAATAGGGAAGACTAAAATCAAGCACATTAAACCTAAAATTCCCATATTCAACATCGTTGCTGGCTGTCCGCCTATTTGAGAAAAATTCGATGGCAATTGCCCAGTGGCATTGAGAATTGATTTATATTTTTTGATAACATCTTTGTCAAAAATAAACGCCAGAACGATCATCCCAATGGACAAAGCTGCAATGGAGATCATCAAAAACCATGTATAATCTGGATAATCCTCAAGTGGTGCCACCACAGGCTGGACATGAATCCCAAATGACCTTAAAATCCCATGTGCCCCTACAGCGGTCAATCCCATGGTAAAACCGACATTATAAAGGTTGAATCCCTTATGAAAATTAAAAGCATGGGCAGCGATAATTGGAATAAGGAATCCGCTAACAAGACCAGCAACAAGTGCTAGTGGCATTCTAATGGCGAACGCAATATGACTCATGCCTTGTCCAAACATTAAATAAGACACTACAGGTGCAAATCCAGAAGCAAGCAAAAGGGCAATCATCGAATCTTTCAATTCAGTTTTTCTAAATTTCGCATACAACATGACCCCTAAATAAACAGGAATTACATTCAAAACATTTTTCCCGATAAAAGTAAAGCCGGCTACTGTGAAAATACTGGCAATAACACCACCTTCAAATGGCGTTTTAGAAAGCTTGACAATAATTAAACTAAGCCCTGTTGTCAAAAAAGTATTAATGATCAAGCCGTTCATATTTCCGCCATAATCACGATTGATACTTAAGTGGTCAGTTAATAATAATCCTGGTGCCTCTAAAAGTCGCATCACTGCGCGGAGATTATCCCCAATGTCTCCAATAAAAAGTGCAAGTAAAATGACCACAACAAAGGCGATTGTTGTTATCATTGTTTTTAAATTGTTTTTCATTGTTTAATCACCTCGAACATTGTAACATAAAACCTATGAAAAAAGCAAGGGAAAAGGTTGTATGCAATAACAATTGTGATTGCAAGAAATAAATTTCTCCAAGGATAAACTTGTCGTAAAATCTGAAATATTCTTAATAGGAAAATCCATACCCCTTCCCGAAAAATGACACATTTGATTAATAAAAAAGTCAGAAAATCCGAAAAAAATTCTTGATAGGGAAGCCTATTTCTGATATACTTAATCATTATGTTTCATCTATGAAGAGAGGTAATGTGTATGGGACTAGTTTCTAAATTCGGTGGTTCTTCATTATCATCCGCCGACCAGTTTGAAAAAGTAAAGAACATCGTTACTTCAGACCCCGAACGACGTATTGTCATCGTGTCGGCTTTAGGAAAAAGAACACCTGCTGATAACAAACTAACTGATTTATTCTATTCTGTCTATGAAAATACCTCTCAAAGCTCCTACTATGAGGCACTTTGGCAAGAAATTGTTGCGCGATTTGTTGCGGTTAAGAAAGAATTGAGACTCACATATCCTGTGGAAGATGAATTGCGAAAAATCGCAGATGGCTTGGCTGCGCGAAGTTTGACTGTTGATTATCTGGTTAGCCGTGGTGAGTATCTAACAGCTAAATTGATGAGTGAGTATTTGGATTATGATTTTTATGATGCAAGAGATTTAATTATTTTCGCGCTAGATGGCACTGTTGATTTTGAAGAAAGTTACGCCAGAATAGCCAAGCTTCCCAAGGACAGAAAAATGATCATTCCAGGTTTTTATGGCGCAGATGCTGATGGGAAAATCAAGCTTTTTAGCCGTGGTGGCAGCGACATTACAGGTGCCATCATCGCTGCTGGAACGAAGGCGGATAAATATGAAAATTTTACTGATGTTCCAGGTGTTTTAATGGCCGACCCTCGCATTGTTGATAACCCTCTGGCGATTTCAGAGCTTACCTACGAAGAAATGAGTAGCATCGCTTATATGGGTGCAGAAGTCTTACATCGAAAAAGTGTCTACCCTGTCAAAAAAGCAGGCATTCCCATTCACATTAAGAATACCAATGACCCGTCAGCCTCTGGGACTTTGATTTGCCATGAAAAATCTGAGGATGCCCCTTGCTTAACAGGGTTCTTTGGTAAAAAAGATTATACCTTTTTAACCCTTTATAAAAATCGCGTTTCAACGGAAATCGGGCTGATGCGCAGGGTGTTTGAAATTTTTGAAAGTTATAAAATCAATATTGAACAATCTTTAACAGGGATCGATCAGGTTGGTATTTTGGTTTCATCTATTGATATCAAATATTGTATAGAGGGTGTCTTGGCTGATTTAAAGGAAAAGCTTGGTATTGAGGATGTTGAAATAAAAGAGGCATTTTCTTTGATTGCTATTTTTGGGCGTAATGTTATTAATGAACCTGAATTTTTGGCAGATGTTTTTGACGCCTTAGGGGGAGCTGGAATTGGGACATCGCTGATTGAGCAAAGCCCCCGAGGGTTGAATTTGGTGCTTGGTGTGGCAAGTGAGGATTATGAACAAGCGATTTGTGCGTTATATAAGAAATTGGTCAACCGTTTGGATCGGAGGTTAATGAAATGAAACTACATGAATTAATGAAGACGTTACATGATTTTAGGGTGATGCCGACAGAAAATCCAGAAATCACATCCATTGAAATGGATTCGCGTGAGGTCGTTACTGGAAGTTTATTTATTTGTATCAAAGGGTATACTGTGGATGGGCACAATTATGTTAAACAGGCTGTAGCACGTGGGGCAGTTGCCGTTATGGTTGAGGATGATGTTGAGGTGGATATTCCTATTGTTAAAGTGCGTAGTACCATGCGCGCCATGGGAATTCTCGCCAATGCCTTTTATGACAACCCTACGGCGAAGATGCAGATGGTGGGAATTACCGGTACCAACGGGAAAACATCTGTTTCCCACTTAATTGAGGAAATTTTGCGTAAAGCAGGGAAAAATACTGGACTTATCGGTACCATCGGGATGAAAATCAATGAGGAAGCCTTTGAAACAAAAAACACAACACCTGATGCTTTAACGTTGCAAAAAATGTTTAAACAAATGGTTGATGCAGATGTTGATGCAGCCATTATGGAAGTCTCCTCTCATGCCCTTCATATTGGGCGGGTGCATGGCTGCCAATATGATGTGACGGTGTTTACCAATTTGACGCAAGACCATCTGGATTACCATAAAACCATGGACAACTATCGGGCGGCAAAAAGTTTGCTGTTTTCTCAATTAGGAAATGGTTACGACCCTGAACATCCAAGGTATGCCATTTTGAATATGGATGATCCTGCGACGGCTGAATACATTGTGGCGACCCAAGGCATTGTGCTAACTTATGGAATTGATAATGACGCTGATTTAAGGGCGCGTGACATTAAGACAACTAGCAATGGGACACAGTTTACCCTTGTCTTTAATGAAGAAGCATACCCTGTGAAAATGGGGCTAGTTGGGAAGTTCAATGTGTATAATATTTTAGCAACCATCGGTGCCACTTTAGCATGTGGCTTATCACTGGATTTTATCATCCGTACTGTGGCTGAATCATCAGGTGTTCCAGGTCGATTTGAACTGGTTGACGCTGGACAAGATTTCAATGTGATTGTGGATTATGCTCACACACCTGACAGCTTGGAGAATGTTCTAAAAACCATCCGAGGCTTTACAGATGGGAAGATATACTGTATTGTTGGGTGTGGTGGTGATCGAGATAAAACAAAACGCCCGATCATGGCGAAAATTGCTAGTGACTTGTCAGATTATCCTATTTTCACCTCTGACAACCCTCGAACAGAAGATCCAGTTGCGATTTTGCAGGATATGGAAGCAGGTGTGACAAAGCAAGCCAAGCATTACAAAATCATCATTGACCGTCGTGATGCTATTGAATATGCCATTGGTGAGGCGAAACCTGGTGATGTCGTCTTAATCGCTGGAAAGGGTCATGAAAATTACCAGATCATTGGCGAAAAAGTGTTGGATTTTGATGACAAAGAGATGGCAGAAAAAGCTATTAGAGCAAATCCATAGTGAATTTGAAATAAGCGAGCTTAAAAATAAACCAGTTTAAAAAATAAGCAAGCTTATTTTGGAATAAGCTTACCTACAATAATCGGATTTGCTTTACTAAAAGACTTAAAAGAACAGGAAGGATAGATTTAACATGTGCGGATTCGTTGCCCTAATGAATGGGAAAGTAACAGAAATTGAACAAACATTTATCAAAAAAGGAATTCAGCTTATCGGTCATCGTGGACCAGATGATCAAGGGTTTTATTTCAATGAAGAGATTGCCTTTGGTTTTACAAGATTGAGCTTAGTTGACTTAGAAACAGGGGCACAGCCTTATACGACAGAAGATCATCAATACACCTGTCTCTTTAATGGTGAAATTTATAACCACAATGAATTGCGACAAGAACTTGTAGACGCGGGCATCAACTTTCAAACAAATTCAGAAATTGAAGTCATTGCTAAACTATACGCTCATTTTGGTGATGAGTTCGTCAAAAAGCTACGCGGCATGTTTGCCATTGCCATTTACGACCATGTCAAAAAACGAATCGTTGCAGCGCGTGACTCTTTCGGAATCAAACCATTATACTATAAGCTAGATGGTGATACCCTCTACTTAGGGTCGGAACTAAAGATTTTTAAACCAGAAGGTGGTTATACAAGAGACGCTTTAAACGAAGATGCCCTATCTCATTATTTTACTTTCCAATATGCACCAGAGGATGACACAGTTATCAAAGGCATTAATCATGTGCTTGCTGGTGCGTTACTAACTTACGATTTAGAATCAGGATTAAAAATCGAACGCTACCGTCCTTTTAAAGTTCTTACGGGACAAGCGACCTCTAACACACCTATCACTAAAGTTCGCGACACCATCATTGAAGCAATTCGCTCTCATATGAATGCAGAAGTTGAAATCGGAACATTCTTATCTGGCGGAATTGACTCAACCATCGTCGCTAGTGTTGCCAAGACTTTTAATCCTGATCTCAAGGCATTTACCATCGGTTATGACTTAGCATCTCATAGTGAAATCAGTGATGCTCAAATGTCTGCTGATGCATTAGGGATCGATTTAAGAACGCGCAAAGTATCTGCTCGTGAATATATGGATGCAGTTCGACAATCAGTTTATCACATGGACTCACCACAAGCAGATCCATCAGCAATTATGTTTTATTTATTATCAGAATTTGCCTCACAAGAAGTGAAAGCATGTCTTTCAGGAGAAGGTGCTGATGAATTATTTGGTGGTTATCCCATCTATAAAGAAGTCGATGGCTTAAAGTTGTTCACGAAAGTACCAGCAGGTTTGAAAAAAGGGTTGTTATCAGTCTCGAAATCCATGCCAGCAGGAATGAAAGGGAAAAGCTTCTTAGAACGCGGGAGTACCCCTTTGCGCCAACGTTATGCCGGAAATGCTTTTATCTTTAGAGATGAAGAAAAAGCTGAACTCCTGAAATTTAAAGGGAGTTCATGGCGCACTGTCACTGACCCATTATATGATCAAATCGGTCATCTAGCCCCACTTGAGCAAATGCAAACCATCGACATTCACACATGGATGAAAGGCGACATTTTCCTTAAAGCCGACCGCCTATCGATGGCTCATTCTCTAGAAGTGCGTGTGCCATTCCTTGATGAATCTGTTTATGAAGTGGCAGTTGGGCTTTCTAAAGAAGAAAAAATCAGCGGCAACACAGCAAAAGCCATTTTAAGAACAGCCTTTGACGAATATTTACCAGACCACATGAAAAATATGAAAAAACGTGGTTTCCCAGTTCCATTAGCGCATTGGATGAGAACAGAGTTATATGAAGACATTCGTGGGATTTTAACGAGCGAAATCGCAACAGAATTTGTGAACCAGCAGATTTCACTTGCCATGCTTGAAGAACATCGTGCAGGAAAAGATCATAGCCGTAAAATCTGGACCATCATGATCTTCATTTTGTGGTTAGAGAGTTACATGCAGTAAATAGATATTTGAAAAAATTAAGCCATGGGAAACCATGGTTTTTAAGTGGGGAAGAGAAAGTTTCATCGACAGAATGTGAGCTTATACTAAGCATAATTGAATTTTACATAAACTAAATGCATTTTGTGCGTGATTTGTGTATAATGTAAACATTTTTATTGACTTCTTGGCAGGTTTAATATATACTTTACGATGGGAGGTTTCTGACCTCTTGACAATAACTAAGAAAAAAAGGAGTGAAAAATATGTTTAAAAAAATAGCAACATTGTTACTTGCTATTGTCCTCATTTTGCAGACCATGCCACTATCGGCAATCGCGCTTGCAGATGAGTACAGCAGAAGTGACCCACCTGCAGAATATGAATTGCCATATGATGTAGAAGAAGCAGAGCATGAAGTTTCATATGATGCAGAAGAACCAGAATATGAAACCTCATATGATGCGGAAGAACCAGAAGAGGAGGTGGAAATTTCAACTGAACCTTCTGATTGGACGGATGATGATCTAACTGAATGGGAAAATCTTGTGAGTCGTTTAGGTACACGTGCAAGCCTTGTCAATGATTTAGTTGTACATGCAGGTGTAATGGGGCTTCTTGATAATTCAGATGCATTAAGAGAACTTGAAAGTGAATTCCTTGAGAACTTCGAGAGAGCATTTGAAACCCTGACTGCATTAGTCGATAGCGAGCAGATAAGTTTTACTGATGCATGTGCTCAAATAAATGGATTATTTGAAGTTGCTGATAGCTATGCAAATAGATTTGAAGAAGTTATCTGGGAACACCAAATTGGACGACTAGATATAAACTTAAATCGAGCAAGACAAAGGCAACAAGAAGCACTTTCATTCGTTACTGAACCTGAATTATTAGATTTAATGGGGGACTTAATGCAGGAATATTATGATGCTATCGCATGGATAGAAGCTGTGACAGAACTTGATGCTGATCGAATTGTTCCACGAAGCGATTTGAACTTTATTGAAGAAGCACTAGAAGGAATAGGGTTAGCTATTCATCATGCTGAGAATAACTTCATGTGGTTAGAGCAATTGATTTGGGAACAACAAACTTTGCAAATAAACGAATCCCACAGTGAAGCAGAAGCATTATATCTACAAGCTATTGAATTATACGAAGGAAACAGCACGCCTTTAGCAGCAAGATTCATTGCGCCATTGGTTGATCAAGGTGCTTTGGCTGATTTGATTGCAGAATACCGTGCAATTGTAGCCGACTTAGAGGCAATAACAGAATTTGATGATGCTGGTCGCCTAGTGTTAAAAGAAGGCATAACGCATGAGGCTGGTATGGACGCAACAGATATAATCATTGAGCAGTTTTATGATCTTAGCTTAAGATTAGAAGAATTGCTAGAAAACGATAGTACTGAAACTGTCAGACTTTATGACATTTTTGAGTGTCCAATCTTAGCAGAAATCGTTTCTAATAGCTTAAGTCAGCAGTTGAATCAATCAATCAATCCAGCAGATGACATTTATTTAACTCAACTTCAGACTCTTGCTGAGTTAAATGTTCCGTGGTATCGTCGAATAGAAAGTTTACAAGGAATAGAATATTTGACAGGGCTAAATATCCTTACTTTGAATATAGAGGATCCCTTAGTCAGTAATTTAAGTCCGTTACAAAATTTAACAAATTTAACAGGGTTAGTTATATGGGGGAATTTTGAAATTACTGATATAACCCCGCTAGAAAATTTGATAAATCTCACTACGCTAACTTTAGGAACTATCTTCATAAACGACATCACACCACTTGCTAACTTAACTAATTTGACAAATCTAATACTATCGGAAACTCATATTGATGACATCACACCAATTGGAAACTTGACTAATTTAAGAGTATTAGATTTAGGAGCAAATCAATTAACTGACATCACACCACTTACTAATTTGACAAACTTAACAACGCTACATATGCATTCTAATCAAATTTCTGATATTACTCCACTGGTGAACTTAACCCTACTGACACAGTTAGACCTATCAGACAACCAAATTACTAATGTAGATTCAATTGAAAACTTGACTTTACTAACACAGTTAAACCTATCAAACAATCAAATTACTGATATAGATTCGATTGGAAATTTGACTCTACTGACGCAGTTAAACTTGTCAGCAAACCAAATTACTAATATAGATTCAATTGGAAACCTAGTTGACTTGCAATGGTTAATGCTAGATGAGAATAAGATTGAAGATATTAACTCTTTAACAAACTTAGAGAGTTTAGAATGGCTCGATCTTAACCATAATCAAATCAGTGATTTACGGCCAATTCAAAATTTAAGCTTAAATAGTATTTATGCACAAAATCAAGTAATCTATTTGGATTCGGTTGATACATGGACAGGAACAAACCTACCTTTATTTGCTTCTGATGGACGAATGCCTTCATTGAGTAGAGTAGTAGGAGCTTTCTTTTTTGATAATCAAAGATTAACATGGACAACAGAAGGAGATAACTCTGCGACTTGGATGTTCCATATAGATCAAAATAATCTCTTCTCAGGAACGGTATATCAAACTGCGTTGCCATCTGATACAGTTCATGATTTAGGAGACTGGACGAGTGGGGATTATGCACTTTGGAATGAATTAATTGAAATAAATTCCCAAGTGCAAGATCAAGCATTTGATCTTTGGAGGGAGACAATTTTAATGAGCGGGACGGAGGGATTAGCAGAACAATTGTGGGATTTATTTAGTGAGGCATTAGATATTATTTTAACAGGTCCCGCCCTCCTGTCTCCACCAACCTTATCATTTGATGATGCTTCTGCACTTTTAATTGCTAATACAATCGCTTTTGAAGATTTAATCGAACAATACGAAGCTTTTTTGGCAGGTGAAACACCACCAAATGGTTGGACAGATAGAGAATGGGACATCTGGTTCGAGCTTGTAGATGAAAATGACGACGCATTTTTCCTTGTAGCTAGTCTTATTGATCAAGCTCTTGAAGCAATTGCAGATGGGTATGTAAATGATGATTTGTTTGCTGTAATTGAAGAGCTCTGGGAGTTGGCCTTGCAATTAGATAATGAGTTTGGTGAGCTTATGGCACTTCAAGGGGAAGCACCTTTTGAGGAACTTTCAGTAGCTTTAATTGCTAATACAGAAGGCTTTATTGAAATTGCTGCAACCTTAAACGAATTACTTCAAAATCAAGAACAACTCTTCACACTTACCGTGATTAACGGAACCGGTGGTGGAAGTTTCGCTCCTGGTACAGAGGTGACGATTAGTCCAATAGAGCCACCAGCAGGTTATGAATTCGGTAGTTGGCACTCATTGACGCTAACATTTGACGATATTCATCAAGAAACAATAACGTTTCTAATGCCATCACATGACGCAACTGTTACAGCTAACTTCTGGCCAATAGAGTCAACAGAACCACTACCAACTGCTCCAACCGATGCAACAGAAGCACCAACTGCTCCAACCGATGCAACAGAAGCACCAACCGCTCCAACTGATGCAACAGAAGCACCAACTGCTCCAACTGAGACTGCTCCAGCACCAACAACACCAGCTGATGCTTGGGCAGCGGCAGTAATCGCTAACGAAGAAATGATCGAAGAAGTAGATGAAGCATTCTATGCATTATACCAAGTATTATCAAGCGGAGATTTTGCTGATAAATTTTTATACAACTTTGCAGTATTATATGACTTCTTCTTGGAGCTAATTGGAACATCTGCAGACATCATAGCTGCACTTGAAGCAGGAGATCTCACTTATGATGAAGCAATAGAATTATTAAATGCAGCAACAAATTCAATATCATCTTTCTTGATAGAGATTGAATATTTCTTAACTGGTGAAGGTGACGTAGATCCTGACCTTGCAGCATTGCTGGAAGCGATGATGGCTAACATGGAAGCAATGGAAGAAGTAGACGAGGCTCTCTATGAGCTGTTTACAATTCTAGATGATATGTATAACAACGGACTTTTAACTGAAGAAGATGCAGCTAATTTCGTAGAATTACTAGAAGCTTTCATAGCGTTAGTAGAAGAAGCAATCGCGATTGAGGAAGCACTGATAAACGGAGACATCACCTATGCTGAAGCAGCAGAATTATTTGATGCAAACACAGCAGCATTATTAGCCCTTCTAACTGATATCGACAACTTCTTCGAAGATGAGGAGATCCCAACCACCCCTCCAACAACAGCTCCGACAACGCCTCCAACAACTACGCCAACGACCCCACCGACAACAACCCCAACTACGCCATCAACGACAGCTCCTCCAAGTGGAAATAATAACTTACCACAAACTGGTGCAGCTGTTGCAAACCCAGCATTCGCTGGACTTGCACTTGTTGGAATCGGTGCTGTAGCATCAATCTTTAAAAACAAGAAAAAATAATTTGTTAGTTTAACAGCAAATTCGAAAAGCTAATATCGCCAACTGGAGATATTAGCTTTTTGTTATGACTCAAGTTGAAAAAATCAAAATTTTTCAAAATAGCTCAAATTTTGGGCTGTTTTTTTACTTTTCTTGTGGTATAATAATAAGGTTGACCTATTACAGAAATTAAGGTGATTTTTTTGTTAAAATCAAAGTTTGAATGGAAAGAATTAACGCATCTTGCATATGAGTCGGCTGGAAGTGATTTGCACCCAGAAATTGAACGACTCTTTTTAGTGCGTGGTCTAGGAACGATAGAAGACTTAAAATCAATTTCAAAAACAGAAGACATTTGGCATGACCCATACGCATTCAAAGATATGAAAATAGCGGTGGAACGAATCAAAAAAGCCATTCAAAATCAAGAATCAATTTTGATTTATAGCGACTACGATGCCGATGGCGTAACTTCAACGGCCATTTTAATGCAGTCATTGAGGCAATTAGGTGCTGATGTGGACTTTTATATTCATCACCGCTTTTTTGAAGGATATGGCCCCAATGAAGATGCATTTATGCAAGCCATTGGTGAAGGTCATCGGCTGATAATCACAGTGGATTGTGGCATTTCTGGTGTTCATGAAGCAGCACTTTTAAAAGAACACGGTATAGATTTAATCATTATTGACCACCATCATCCAAAAGAAGAAATCCCTTATGCCATCGCTATTATTCATCCTGAATACGATGAAAATTACCCTTTTAACTACCTTGCAGGTGCAGGGGTTACCTTAAAAGTGGTTGAGGCTTTAAAAGATGGAAAATTGGAAGCTGATGATTACATGCTGGCTATGTTGGGAACTGTAGGTGATGTAGTTGAACTGATTGATGAAAATCGTACCATCGTTAAACGAGGATTAGTAGCTTTGCAAAAAACTACTTCACCAAGTATACGTGCCTTGCTTGCAACCAGTGAAGTTAATCAATATGAAGCAGACGAAACCACAGTCGGATTTTCTATTTGTCCGCGCCTGAACGCCCCTGGCAGAATGGATGATGCCAGCATGGTTGTAGAATTGCTCCTTGCCGAGGACGAATTTATGGCAACTGAATATGCCACTTCCATTGACACGCTGAACAATGAAAGAAAAGTGGTAACAGAGGCGATCAGGGAGGAAGCCATCAAATTAGCTGAGGCTAAACCACTAGCTGAACTTAAAGCGTTGGTGCTATATGCCTCAGATTGGCATGAAGGTGTACTAGGAATCGTCGCTTCCAAAATGGTTGAAAAATATGGCAAAGCCGTTGTCATCCTAACAAATAGTGATGATGGCGCGCTCAAAGGCTCGGCCCGAGCACCAGAAGGACTCAATATTTTAGAAGCATTAATCGCCAATGAAGAGCTCCTTGCTAAGTACGGTGGACATGAAGGTGCTGCTGGCTTAACTTTGGCAACTGATGATCCTAGTGAATTAGAAATGGGATTAAACAACGCTCTAAAAAACAGCCAAGTGACTAAAACCATCCCAGTCGACATGTCACTTTCCTTAGAAGAATTAAACCTAAAATGGCTATCCGACCTCTCTCACCTAGCCCCATTTGGACAAGGTAATAAACGCCCCATTGTCAAATTTACAGGTATTACCATCAAAAATGTCAAAAGAATTGGAGCGACCCACCAACACCTAAAATTTACCATGCATAAAAACAAACAAACCCTCGATGCCATCTTTTTTAATGGTGCCTCAACCTTCATTTATCTAACACCGACTGCCCATTTTGACGTGTTATGTGAAATCGAGCTGAATGAATGGAATGGGAATAAAAAATTACAAGCCCGTATTGTTGATATCAAATGTGATGAGCCTCAGTTATTAGACTTACGCAATCAGAAGCTGGATGCAGTGTTCGCATCATTCATAGAAGACGGCTTTATAATAGATGGTGCTTCCCAGTCTAAAGAGGCATTGAAGTCAGCCTATCAAACATCTAAAATGCCAAATATTATCTTAAAACCACTTGGCACCATGACCATGCCATCTCGAGCGCAGTTTGTTTTTATTTTTAAAACGGTAAAAGAACATGCTCCATTTAGTTTAACCACTGAAATCGTGGATTACTTTGAAAAAAATGGAATTTCTAAAGCCATGTTGGGATTTATTATACGGGTATTTACCGAAGTTGAATTGATGAGCTATGAGGGTGGGGTTGTCACATTAAAAGAAACCAATGAAAAGCAGGATTATACATTGGCACCATCTTATGTAAGTAGGGGAGCCAAAGTGGCAGTTCATGAATTTTTAGAACTTGCCACAGCAGATGAAATTTTGACATATCTATTAGACAATGAATTGAGTGAGAAACATTGAAATCAATGATGATTGCCCACGTAACAGGAGCATCGCGCTAAGTGTGATAATCACTAAGGTGACAAATTCCTACTGTGTTGAAAGATGAAAAAGGAGAAGTTTAATAATGAATTTAAAGAAGTATATTGCAGAGGTTATGGATTTTCCAAAAGAGGGGATTAGTTTTAAAGATATTACACCAGTTCTACAAGACCCAACAGCATTTAAGTATGTGATTGGACAAATTACGGATTATGCAAAGAATTTAGGTGTAGATGTGGTTGTTGGACCAGAAGCACGCGGATTTTTATTTGGCGTACCAACAGCACTTGATTTAGGCGTTGGCTTTGTACCAGTGCGTAAACCTGGAAAATTGCCACGAGCTGTAGAAATAGCCCATTATGAACTAGAATATGGAACAGATTCACTATGTATTCATGCGGATGCCATCAAACCAGGACAAAAAGTCTTAATTGTTGACGACCTATTAGCAACAGGTGGAACATTAAAAGCAACCATCGAATTAATCGAGCGTCTTGGTGGAGAAGTTGTAGGCTGTGCCTTTTTAATCGAATTAGTAGGGTTGCCAGGTCGTGACGTTTTAAAAGGTTACGATATGCTAGCTTTGACCCAGTATGAAGTAAGTGAATAACTTGATAAAATATTAAAAAAGTAGGCAATTGCGAAAATGTAGCTAAGCTATCGTAAATGACCCCAAATTTCCTTTACTTACAAATAGCCTGCCTATGGGAAAAGCCAACTAAACGGTTTCTAAATTCTCGGGTTTTTCAAACAAGCCCGCTATTTACGGAAAAAAGCCAGCTAAATAGCTTCTAAATTCCCGGGTTTTTCGAATAAGCCCACTATTTATGAGAAAAAGATAGTTAAATGATTTCCTAGACCTTGAAAGCGACATCTAACAACAGGGTCATGTCACAACTGTCTATTTAAAAAAAGAAAAGTGAGGGGTCAAATATGTCAGCAAAGATGGTAGGACAACGCATATTAAAAAAACTAAACGATGCAGGCTATGACGCCTATTTTATAGGTGGCATGGTGCGAGACACATTGCTTGGGCGTGATGTTTATGATGCAGACATCACAACAAGTGCCACACCAGAAGACATATTAAACCTGTTTGAAAAAGCCATCCCCACAGGCCTAAAGCACGGTACTGTCACTGTAGTTGCAGACGGCGAAAACATTGAAGTCACCACCTTTCGCCTTGACGGTGATTACCTAGACCACCGCCATCCAGAAAAAATCACATTTACAGATTCCTTATATGCAGATCTAGCCCGCCGTGACTTCACTGTCAACGCCATCGCAAAAGATGTAAATGGACGTATCACCGACCCTTTCAATGGGAAAGCTGATCTTGAAGCAGGAATCATCCGGGCTGTTGGCACTCCAGAGGCACGATTTAAAGAAGATGCCTTACGCATTTTGCGCGGGATTCGCTTTGTTGCAAAACTAGGTTTTGATGTTGAAGAAGAAACATTAAAAGCGATGAAATCCTGTCGCAATCTGTTGCCAAATCTCTCTTTTGAACGTATCCGAAAAGAACTAGAAGGCATTATAGAAGGGGCTCACCGAGTCAAAGCACTAACGATCATGCGTGATTATAATTTGTTTAAATCACTTCCTTTTTGGGATACATTTGACACATTAAAAGATGAAGAAATCATTAAACTTGATGACTTTAGATTAATGACCCTACTTATCCAAGAAAAGGATCGTGCTGCAAACTCTAATGCATTTTTCAGAAAATTCCCTTTGACGCGTCATGAAAAAAAGCTGATTGAAAATGTTGAGAAGGCATTAGATTTTAGGGAAGTTGGAAATGCTCGGAGTAAACTAGTACAGTATTATTTCGGCACAGAAACACTTGAATTTTTGATGAAATATGAGACTTTTCACCATACCCCCTCCCATAACAAAGAAAATTTAAGCTTATCATTTAACTTGCCCATTCAAAACCGTCGTGATTTAGCTCTAAAGCCTAAGGAAGTTATCAACCTATTTGACAGGGAATCAGGACCTTGGGTCAATCAATTATTTACTGAAATGGAAAGAAAAGTTGTCCTAGGTGAGTTAGCAAACCGATCAAAAGAGTTACTCACCTTTATAAAAGAGAGTGTGATTTTTGATGTTAAAGAAAATTAAATGGATCATTCTGATTCTCCTGTCTACTGGGATTATTTTTCTCACTTTCATCGTGACCTTATTAAGGTATGCTGAGACAGAGGCGGAATTGTTAGAAAATTACCGAACATCACTTATGGCTTTGCCAGAGGTGGCTAGCGTTGGAGATGTCCGTCGTTTTAATGGTTTGGAATCTTACATTGTAGCTAATGTGATCTTAGAAACTGGTTATGAAGTTTATTATTTTGTCTTCCAAGAGACCGTTCAACATTTTTTCTTTGCTTCTCGGTTGATTTCTGAAGATGAAGCTCAAACCATTGCGGAGCGTCTCATTCGAAATGGGGAAATTAGTCGGACGCAATTAGGTATTTTAGATGAAATGCCAATTTTCGAAGTTCAAATCCAGGTAGAAGACGCCATTCATTACATTGTTATTGACGCTCAAAATGGAGAAGTTATCATGAATTTTCAGCTCTAATTTACCCTAAAGGCTTTTCACTCTACACGAATAGAGGTGCACATGATGTATCAATTATGGAAACAAGGGGCACTTAATTTCGGGGAAACATTGGCCATCACTTACAAAAAACTAGGCCTTGATGAATCAACTTACACCTTTTTGATTCTTTTTGCTCGACTTATTAAAGAAAGACCGTCAGCATGGTCGTTGGCAGAAATTGCAGAACTAATGACACTTGATGCCCATGAATGCTCCCAAATTTTCATGGCACTGATTCATGATGGTTTTCTATTTGTGGAAAGTAAAGAAGATGAGGAAGGACGTCGCAGTGAACATTACTCCCTTGCACCATTGTTTTTAAAAATTGAAGCATTATTCAAAAAAGAAGCAACCGTCAATCGAGTTGCTGAATTAGAATCTTTATCTGCCAAAATTGAGCAGCTTTTTGGTGTGTTATCACCAAAAGACATTGAACTTGTCGGGTACTGGATGAGTGATGACGGTTTCGATGCTAGCCTAATTGAAATTGCCCTTGGGGAAATGCAAATGCATGACATTCGCTCACTAAAATATGTTGATAAAATTTTGTTAGATTGGAAACGTAAAAACATCTACACAGTTGATGAAGCCAAAAGGAGTTTGATTGATTTCAGGCGTTTGCGTTCTGGAAATGGAGAATTCACAACTGAAGAACCAACTAAAAATCCAAATACTTATTATAACTGGATCGAAAAAGCTAAACAGGAGTTGAAATAAATGATTTCAAAAATCCGTGCCACAGAAATGGTAGAAGTGATGTGTGGGTTGTTCCCAGATGCCCATTGCGAACTAACCCATTCAAATGCTTTTGAATTGACCATCGCCGTCTTATTGTCAGCTCAAACAACAGATGTTGGTGTCAATAAAATAACGCCTCATTTATTTTCTAAATACAAAAAGCCAGCTGACTATTTAGCTGTTGCGCTAAGTGAGCTGGAAAATGATTTGCGCGCCATTGGGCTGTACAAAACGAAAGCGAAAAATATTAAAAAGTTATGTGAACTGTTAATTGCTGATTACCAAGGTGAAATTCCAAGTACATATGATGATTTGATACGATTGCCAGGGGTGGGAAGAAAAACAGCAAACGTGGTGTTATCTGTCTGGTTTGGCGTGCCTCGGATTGCAGTGGATACCCATGTAGAACGCATTTCAAAGCGTTTGAGATTTGCACGTCAGAAAGATAATGTTCTTGAGGTTGAGCAACGTCTTATGTATTTGTTGCCTGAAGAAATGTGGTCTCATGCGCATCATGCTATGATCTTCTTTGGGAGATATCATTGCACAGCAAGAAACCCAAAATGTAGTGATTGTCCTTTAATTGAAAGTTGTGGCTATAAAGAAAAAGCCTTACCGTCTAATGACCCCTTTCGGTGATCATCATGCGATCGTCTTTTTGTCTAAACCATCACAAATAACTACCGTATAGTTTGGGGTTATTGGTAGGACTTTACAATAATAAAGATAAAAAAGCTGATTTAATCGTCAGCTTTTTCTTTCTTTTTTCTTGGATTTGCAGGGGGAAGGGGAGAATCAGCAATGGTTTGATACTGGATTTTGGCATTCCCTTTAACAGAAATCAAATCACCATCAAACGTTAATTCTTGTCCGTAGAGCGGGTGCTCTTTATCTAAATTAGGCAAAGTAAAAACAATATTACTCGTTTTAACAGGGATACTTTTAAAGGCAGCGATCGTTTGGGGTAATGGAAATTTTTGAATACGTTTAATAGATTTGATGGCAACTTGCGCACAAGCAATGGCATCTTCCATGGCATTATGATGATTATTCAGCTTAATACTCAACAAATGAGAGCAATAATCGAGAGAAGCTTTTTGATGGGTGGGATAAGCGGCTCTAAATAGGTCAATACTATCAATGTACTGAAAATGGGGAAGTGGGAAATTATAATGATTGCAACACGCAATCAAAACAGAAATATCAAATTTAGCAGAATGGGCAATCAGGAGAGAATTTTTGGTTAACGCATTGATCTCAGGCCAAATCTCTTCCCATGTTGGCGCGTCTGAAACGTCTTTTTCAGTTAAACCATGAATTTTAACATTATAAGACACAAACTTCCCAGGAGGTTTGATTAAATAATATTTCTGATCAATAATTTTCGAATTTTTAACGAAGGCAAGACCTAAAGAACAGGCACTATTATATCTGTTAGATGCTGTTTCAAAATCAATGGCGATAAAGTCATAAATCATATTTTATTCCTCTTTTATGTAATTTCTTAACTTCTATTATACCACGTGAAAAGTCATAAGGCAATTTTTTGTTTATTCATTTTCGAAATTTGTTGAAATTGATGAATTATTTGTGGTATAATAGCAATAGTTGTAAACTTTTTCGAAACGGAAAGGAGTGAGTCTTATCAACGCTACAACAGAGAAACAAGAAACCATTAAACGCATGATTAACAGGCAGTATGAACAACTGTTAGAAATGTGTCAAAAGTCGGCATCAGAAATTGAATACATGAAACAAAATTTATTAAAGGATGACCCTGATCAACAATTAGAAATTGAGAAAACGGAAATGCTTATCAATTCGATTGTTAACGATATTAACCTTAAAAAGAAAGAGATGCAAAGTCTTGAGTTAAAAAACAGATATGATCAATTGTTGAACTTATATCAACAAACGCAAGATGAAGTGCAGTTACTTGAAGCTGACTTAAAGAAGAATGAACAAGATACCAGAAAAAGCCAAATAAAGATTTTTGCCCAGTCACAAGTGGAAAAAAATCCAAACAATGAAGATCATGCAATAGAGGCTCCTTTTGTAGTACCAAATCAATTTGGAAGAAAACCGAATCATTTCGGTCAAAAAAGAGGACGATTAAACTTAGGTGAAACCTCTATGGCATCTACCAAAGATGCTGTGGCATCCACTGAAGATGAAGAAGTACAGTATGAAAATATGATGGATAAATGGTATGAATCTTTGGCTCAAATAGATGAGATTGAAGAAGAAAAAATGCTGGAAGATTTCACGCTACCACCTAGCCCAATTGATGTGGTTGATGAGATTGATATGATGCTTTTTGACCTTCCAGACGTGCCAGAGCTTCCAATAGAACCCGTACTAACTCAAGAACAAGAAGAGGTAGAAACAAACTTACAACCTCAAACAAAAAAAAAAGCACTAAAAACATCGCATAAAGCCATTAGTGGGATAAATGTTTTCTTAAACATTACCTTTTACTTGGTTTTAATTACTTCAATTTTCTTTGCATTTGTTTTCGGTATGGACAACCACAACCATAATGCTAATGGGATGCCAAGGATGTTCTTAGGTCATTCAGTTATGCGGGTAGCAACTGGAAGTATGACGCCAGGTTTACCCATCAACACAGTAATTGTTACCAGACATGTAGAACCTTCAGAATTACGCGTTGGTAATGTTGTTACTTTTCGAACCAATGAAGAACGAACAATCACCCATAGAATTTATCATATTTATGAGAATTACCAGAATCATGGTGATTATGGATTTAGACTAATAGGTGATGCCAATGGTGGAGTAGCTGACGATGTGGTTCATCCTGCTGAGGATTTAATTGGTCGCGTTATCTATTACAGCTATCCACTTGGTCGGGCATTAATGTTTATTCATCGTTATTTTTTGACGATTATGTCCATTCTTGTTTTTAGTTTTGTGGTACTTTTGGTTGCAAAGATAAGAATTAAAACGAAAAAACATTTAAAAAATGGTTAAAAAGACCAATATTAAAGAAAATGGGTGGTTTTTTTTGAACAAAACTTAAAAAAATTTGAAAGTTTTTCTGAAAACCATTGATTTTTATAATAATATCGGTTACAATATTGATATTGACTTTTGTATAGCGTTTTTAAAGGAGATGAAAAGAATGTCAAGTAAAATTACAATTTATGATGTAGCAAGAAAAGCGGATGTATCTTTAGCAACAGTCTCTCGGGTTTTAAATAATCCGACACGTGTTAAAGAAAAAACAAGAAATCGCGTATTAGAGGTAATCAAAGAATTAGGTTATCGCCCAAATGCGATTGCAAGAGGATTAGCCAGTCGTCGTTCGACAAATATTGGGTTAATCGTACCAACCTTATCACGTGCTTCCATTTCAAAGATGACAAACGGAATTGCCGATATTGCGGATAAATATCGTTATTCAGTTTTCTTAAATGTGACTCACAATGAAAGTGAGTTACAGACTGACTCTTGGGAAAATATGATTGCTTCTCAAGTTGACGGTGTTTTATTAGCAAGTGATCAAATGGGTGAAGATCAGGTAGATCGCTTATTAAACGAAACAGTCCCAACGGTATTACTAGGATTTAGAGATAGCCAAGATCGTGTTCCAGCAGTTCTAATTGATTATGAAGAAGCGGCATATGAAGCAACGAAAAAATTAATTGAAAATGGAAATAAAGACATTGCATTTTTAACGGCTGCAGAAGAACTTGAAACTAATCCAGAAAAAGAAGCTGGTTATACAAAAGCACTTGAAGAAGCAGGTTTAAAGCCAAGAGTGCTTAAGTTTACTAATAAATTTGAAACTTCTCTTGAAGAATTTAAAAACTTCTTTGCAACTGAAAAAGCACCAGAAGCAGCATTAGCTATTCGCGATTCAATGGCAATTGGATTTATGAATGCAGCAATTGAATCTGGATTATCTGTGCCAGATGACATTGAAATCATCGGCTTCCAAAATACACAATATGCCTTGATGTCACGTCCACAATTAAGTACAGTTGTGGTTCCAACTTATGAGATCGGTGCGGTAGCCATGCGTTTATTAACAAAGTTAATGAATAAAGAAGAGGAAGAGGTTGAAGAAGAAGTGGTTATTTTACCTCATTCAATTGTTTGGCGCGGTACGACGAAATAATGTGTTAAAAGATCGAGTTTCGATCTTTTTTTGTTACAGTATAGTATGTTGGTTTGCCCTTTCGGCGATCAGTTTGAGAACTGCTTCTAAATTTGTTTGAGTTCATTGCGAAAGTGCCGTGTTCTTAGTACTACCCCAAGGGCACTGGTTTAACTAATGCTCATACAACGCATCAGGTTTCACTGGTACATCAACCACTACCGATAAAAGGAGGTTAGGTTATGGGGGAGGTCTACCTCCCTATTAGCAGAACTTTAGGAATTGAGACAGTTTGTTGGTTGAAATCGTCAAAAACTGTCTCGAAGTCGCCCAATTTCAAGGAAACGAGACAATTTCACCGTTTGAACCTACGAACTGTCTTAGAACAGCTGACTCTTAAAAGCTATTTTTTTATATGATTGTTCTATTTTTCATTGTTAGATGCTAGTTAAAAAAGGGTGAATGTGATATAATGAGTGATAAATGGGGTAAAAGATTGGAGAGTGATTAACAATGAATAATGAATTGTTAAAAGATTTAGAGTGGCGCGGTTTGATTAATGATTGCACTGATTTTGAAGGGTTAGAAAAGTTATTAGATGAAAAAGCTGTTTCTTTATATTGCGGGGTCGATCCGACAGGTGATAGTATGCATATTGGCCATCTTTTGCCGTTTTTAGTATTGAAAAGATTTCAAAATGCAGGACATAAACCAATTGTAATTGTTGGAGGTGCGACAGGAACAATTGGTGATCCGAGCGGAAAAACAGCCGAACGTCAAATGCAAACATTAGAAACAATTGAATACAATGTATCATGTCTGCAAAAGCAATTGAGAAATATATATGGCGATACTGTGATATTTGCTAATAATTACGATTGGACACATGACTTGAGTATTCTTGATTTTTTACGTGATTTCGGTAAAAGTTTCAATATCAGTCAAATGATTGCGAAAGATATCGTAAAATCTCGTCTTGAAACAGGAATTTCATATACAGAATTCACATATCAAATCCTGCAAGCGATGGATTACAACCATTTATATGCCAATTACGATTGTCAACTGCAAATTGGTGGTAGCGATCAATGGGGAAATATTGTTTCAGGACTTGATCTTATTCGCAAAAAACAAGGGCATGAAGCAGTAGCCTTTGGCATGACATTACCACTTATTACAAAATCAGATGGAACGAAGTTTGGAAAGTCAGAATCAGGCGCAGTCTGGCTTGACCCTGAAAAAACAAGCCCATATGAAATGTACCAGTTTTTTATTAATACAGCAGATGCCGATGCAGTTAAATTTTTAAAGTTATTTACTTTCTTGAGCAAAGATAGGATTTTAGATATTGAAATGGCATTTGACGTTGCGCGCCATGACCGTTTAGCACAAAAAACACTGGCTTATGAAGTCGTGAAGCTTATTCATGGTGAAGGTGCTGTCAATCAAGCAATTCGCATTACCGATGCCTTATTCTCAGGAGACATTGCTGATTTAACAAGCGATGAAATTGAAGTTGGATTTAGAGATGTTCCAGGAATCGTATTGGAGGAAGATTTAAATTTGATTGATGTCTTGGTTGCCACTGGTGCAGCAAGCTCTAAACGTGAAGCACGCGAGTTTATTAGTAATAATTCAATTTCGATCAATGGCGAAAGACAGAATAGCCTAGAGTTTATGGTTGAGAAGAAAAAGGCAATTGACGAAAAATTTACTGTGATTCGTCGTGGTAAAAAGAAATATTTCTTGGTAAAACACACATAAAATTCAATCTAGGGGTTTAAATATTTTAAGGGGGATTTAATGATGAGCGCGAAGATAAAGATTTTTGATGAAGAACATGAGAAAGATTTAGAAGAAGCAGTGAATGGATTTTTAGAGGATATTGCCATTGACAATTTGATAGATATTCAATATCAACTCTCTCATTTTAGCGATGGTCCAGGTCAAATTTATTCCTATTCAGCGATGATTCTTTATAATGATAAGGATGGAGAATAACTTCTTGATTCTTAAAATAATATCAGATACCTGACAGAATTGTAAATATGCAATTTTGTCAGGTTTTTTGATTGTCTCATTTATCATCAAATATTAAATAAAAAACCAAATAAAGGGGAACTATAAATAATGAAAATTAAGGCGTATAATATGACAATGATAACACTTTATTCTAATATTTTGGGCAGAAATGTTTACTTCTTTGTACTATTGTGATAAAATGTTCGAGGTTCTAATTAAAAATTCGACAATTGCTACAATGTTTCAAAAAAATTATATTGTTAAACTTAAAAAAGAGGCGATGAAAATTGAAATTTAAAAAGAATAAAAAGGCTTTGAAAATGATTAAAAACCCTGTGATTACTACCAGTAATCCTAGATCACCTATTTCAGAACGGTATCGAACCACTCGAAGCAATATTCAATTTTCAATGGTTGATAAAGCTTTTAAAATGCTGGCATTTACATCACCATCACCAGGAGAGGGGAAATCAACGACGATTGCTAATTTGGCGGTAACTTTTGCACAACAGGGACAGAAAATTTTGCTTGTTGATGCAGATTTGCGTAAGCCGACGCTTCATCAAATGATGGAAGTTAATAATCGAAAAGGTCTTACTACCTTAATCACAAAAGGAGCAACTGCCCAAGAAGTTATTATGTCGACTAAAATCCAGAATCTATATGTTTTGCCTTCCGGTCCCATCCCACCGAACCCATCGGAATTGTTGGGTTCAAAAATGATGACAAGTGTGATGGAGGCATTAGTGAAGAAATTTGATTTAATCTTATTTGATACACCGCCTGTGTTAGCCGTTACTGACGCACAGGTTTTAAGCAACCGTTGTGATGGGGTTGTTCTTGTTTCAAGAAGTGGTCAAACGGAAAAGAAAAGCTTAGTCAAGGCAAAAGAATTGCTAGAACGTGCACAGGCCAATGTGATCGGGGCAATTATTAATGGTGTTGATGTTAAGTCAACTGAGTATACTTATTATGGTGAGGAGAAGTAATCGATAGCATTTCAAGTGAGGATGTAAATGATCACCAAGCTGTTTAAGCCTTTGATTTCATATTCAGGATATTTTCCAAATTTAGCCCTTTATGGGGTGGATATATATTTTTTTGGTTCTTGTAGAGATCACGTTTTTCATGATAACGTTAACTCGCCCCAGCTTATGAGAGATGAGCCTTGACTTGAAATAAGCGGTGTGGTAGAATGTAAAAAATTGTAACAAATTAGCAATTCAAATATTAATTGGGAATGAGAAAGTGATGATGGTTGAACGAATAAGTATTATAGGATTATATGCTACATATTTTGGAAAACAAAATCAAGAGAAATCCGCAACAAAACCACAGGTACATCTCGGGTATCTTTAGTGGAAAAACGTTGCGGTTTTGTGTTGGAGATTTTGGAGGTGAGATAGAAATGTCAATATTAGTTACAGGTGGAACTGGTTATGTTGGAAGTCATACGGTCGTTGAATTAATTGACGCTGGATATGAGCCTGTTATTGTAGATAACTTAATTAATAGTAATGAAGAGGTTCTTGATAGAATTAAAGAACTTACAGGAATCAGGCCTAAATTTTATAAGAAAGACTTGACAAACCTTTCAGAATTAGAAGCTATTTTTAAAAATGAAAACATTGAATCAGTTATTCATTTTGCAGCATTAAAAGCAGTTGGTGAATCTGTTGAAAAGCCGTTAGAATATTATAGCAACAATTTGATTGGAACTTTAAACTTGTTGCAAATGATGAAAAAGTATGATGTGAAGGATTTTGTTTTTTCATCATCTGCAACGGTTTATGGAAGTCCTGAAACGAACCCAATTCTTGAAGACTTTCCTTTGTCAACGACAAATCCTTATGGTGCAACGAAATTAATGACAGAGGATATTTTGCGAGCTATTTGCAAGGCAGAACCAACATTTAATATTGCGATATTGAGATACTTTAATCCGGTAGGTGCTCATAAAAGTGGTTTGATTGGAGAAAAACCTAATGGCATACCAAACAATTTAATGCCTTATATTACAAAGGTTGCAACAGGTGAGTTAAGCTGCTTGAATATCTTTGGTTCCGATTATGATACCCATGATGGGACAGGGGTTC
>Ga0131853_10004393_pt1 | contig 25290 bp, 14 predicted proteins | sample TergutLab28metaG_FD_92764 | JGI IMG/M metagenome (GOLD analysis project Ga0131853, IMG submission 92764) | Labiotermes labralis P1 segment gut microbial communities from Petit-Saut dam, French Guiana - Lab288 P1 (version 2) (version 2) | ecosystem: Host-associated > Arthropoda: Insects >... | reverse complement strand
GTTTTTGGTAGGATATTTTTTTATTTTTTATTTTTCATATATTTCAAATATCTGTTTTAGAATCGAATTTTTTTCAATATTTTATGTAATTTTTTTTTTTTTTTGGTTCTTTGTCTGTAAATCAGATTGTTGTTATTATGCAGATGTCCTTCAGCCATTTTAGAAGGGAATGATGATGTTTACTCTTATGTAGTAAATTTGAGGACAAAAAAATTAATTACGAAATTAACGATTTGATATAAGATATATGTACTGTTTTCAAGTGAAAATATCTGGTTTCTTATCTTGGTTTATTCCAGTGGTATTTCAATTGACTGATCCTTTCTTAATGTGCATATTTTAATACTGTAGTTGAAGAGGAGGGCAATTTTCAAACACCAGGACTTAGAATTTGTATACTGTATTGAAAAACAAAGATGTGTCATAATGTTGAGTCTTTCTTGAGGAATATTCTATGAGGGACGTGAGAAAATTTATGTGTTAAATGAAAAGCACTTTTTTTTTTGTACAAATGGTGGGTCATGCTGATGAGGCCTGAAAAGTTTATCCATGTTTGTGCACAGGTTGAGTATGAACAGTGTTTCTGTAGCTTTTCTGTCTGAGAAATCTTAACTGTCTTGAAATAATGTGGAACACCAGACTGGTGCTTCTGTGTAGAATCTACAGGAAGGTTAGTCTAATTTTTGGACTGTTCCATTAGCCAACAAATTGTTCATTGCAAAGTATGGAAAAGAACTTTAGACCCAGGAAGTGATGGCTATTTGGGAAACACAATCCAAAAATTATGGTATCATTATTTGTTATCTTGGGTATTGTAATTAAGAAGCCTTTATCTTTAGTTATATCCAGTTGATGTTAAAAAAATTGTAGGTTCAGAGATTATTTGAGAATGTTTGCGTTCCACCCACTCAGATTTTTAATTCCATGTTAAAGGATATGCCATACCTGGAGAGAGAATTAATGCATGTTATTATGCCCCCCCAACCCATACTATTGCTGGCTTCTTTCACAAATAAGTTGGTTTTTTCAGTCACTAAATGTCAGGTGACTTGCATTTCTTTGGAGTTTTAAATATCCATTGTCGAAGAAACATCACATTTGTAGATAGTTTGAGGCTTTCATGGTAGAAATTAAGACTGTAATTTTTATATGTGATGCTGTGTGTTTTTGTAGGTGGTGAAAAGCACTGTGTAGGATTCTGATGGTTTTGTCTTCAGGACAGGCGATGTTAATGTCTTATTAAACTGTATGCTACTGCACAAGGGGCTGCAGTCTTCATCACATTTGTACCTGAAAGATTGATACACAATTAATTTTGGGTTAGTGTTCATATTGAAATGTAGCCATCAAATGCCAAGCAGTCTGTTTAAGAATGTCAGGGTTCTGTTGAATATGAGTGATCAGGAATGATTTGAGATGCTGAATATTTCTCACATGCCTCATAGTACTGAGTACATGATACTGGGGAGCAGTTTATGAAGATTATTCTGATTATCTTACATGCGATTGGACTTTGATATGGATATGTAAGCTGAAATTACTACCTTCATTCTATAAAATGGACCAACCTGTAGATGAAAAGAAGCTGAGAAATGCTAGGTTTTTATATTACTCAAGTAGTCTAGAATTTTTAACTATACTTGTTCTTAAACTTTGTATGCTATTAATTGTCTGAATATGTTGGTAGTCCACATAGTTGTAATTGGTGTTTGTTTTATATTGTTCATTTATCTGAATGTAAGAATTGAAAGCATGTATTGAAAGAAGCAACACATTCTGTATCATATTATGTAGACATGTCATTCAAAGGCAAGTAAAAGGCATAAGTTTTGAATAGTTGAAGAATGGAAAACATTTGCTGAGGCATATGGCTTATGTTGGGTGTTTCTGTAGACTGTGAATTTTTCCCTTGAGAAGCTAATTCGAAACCATTTCTAAAGTGGCAAGATTCCTTCCTCAGGGGTAGTAACATGTATTTCAGGCCTTTAAATTTCAATATTGAATTCCATTGTGATGAAGTCCAGTACTTTTAATTCAAAAAGGTGTACATGCCAACTGCCAACTAAGAACTTGTTTTAACCCTTCCCACATTAGCTGCGCTACTTCTGTCAGTACATTGTCTATTTTGTATGATTGAAACAGCAGAATATATATTTCTGTCACTCATTGTGTAACTACACCATAAATCCAGGGACGAAGGCCTAGTGATTTTATGAGTTATATTGTGCTGAGGTTGGGAAAAGTATTCCTATTAATTAAGTGACGTGTAAGTGCCGTTTATATCCTAACTGGGATTGCCTGACAGAACACAGGTGTCACTGAATTTGCCAATTCTGGTATTCTGTGCCCAGAGAAAATGAAGTAATTACAAAGTGAACTTGTTGGGAGCAAAATGTTGCTCTTCATTACTTTCACATACTGCCCCAGACCCTTTATGTAGCTCTGATGGTCCACAGTCTGTTCACCCTTCCTGTATAGTTGACACATTTCCTCCTCACACTCACTTCAGCATACACCTGAACCAAATTCACTCATCCAGTAGATGGAGACAGCATGTGCATCAGAATAACGGATCATGCTTTTTGTCCCAAAGACCTTCATCTGAGCAACCCCTGCCATAAAAACCTGAAAATGTGTGTTAAGTAAAAGTCAGTGGATCTTGTATAACAAGAGATGAATGAAAAATGTATGCAGAATGTTGGTGGGAGAAACTTCATGGCTTGGAGGAAGATGGAGGATAGGAAAAAATTACATTAGAATATGTTCCAGTAGCATATGGTTGAGGATGTGGAATGAACTGAATTGGTTCGCGATATATCCCTTAGGGGGGGCTTTTGTATTGGAGAAGTTGAATCTTGGGGTTCTGTAGAAGAGTTACATATTAGGGAATTTAAGTTTCAGGGTTCTTTAGAAGAGTTAGATATTTTCCTCCCAGTATCAATCTGTCTACTCTATGCTAAGTTTGTTCACATTTGGAAGTCTGACAACATGTCTGTGACCCAACTCCCTAACTCTAGTAAGTGTTTCTCTTTTTCTTGCTCATTCAATATAAATGAAGTCATTGAACACTGAATATGAAGACGTTTCACAGATATAAATAATGCTATTTTATATTATAAAGATGGTAGTTTGTGTAGTTTGCCAGTGTGGCCAGTGTATATTTTATATACCAGATATGTGATACTTTCAGTGTGTGTTGTCGAATAAAATTTGTTTGTGCAATCAAGTTTGCTTTCAGTTCTTTACATTTTGCTGTGTGTATACTTATAAAAACCAATCCATCCACAAATTAGCAAGTTGTATAAGGTGTGTGAGCATGGTGTTCTTGGTTAGTGGACGTTGTGTGTCTATTAAAGTTTTTCCATGTGTATACAACCAGCGCAGTGTGATGACTGAGTAAGAATGGAAATACAATAATAGTGATACTTCCTTGAGTAGACAGTGATGTTGGGGTACAGTTGGTGTTCAGAATAGTGGAAATATTCAATTCCATCCATTCATTCCCAGTAGGTTTTCCTAGCATGTACCATTATGTAATTTTGTTTCTTTTTATTGTGCATTTTGCATATTGAAGCACAAGAGTGCTGCTTTTATATCATCTGTTAATAATGAAATCCTTAGGCACCCTGGGTGGTTTAGATGTTTTTGGTTTTATTCTGTTCTTTCTCAGCTGATTCACTTGATAAATAGTTTATCAAATTTATAATACATTCTGTTCTTGTGTATGAAACAAAACATGTATAAAATTTTCATCACAAGAAGTCTGCAACAGAGAGGGACAGATATCATGTCAGAAGTGAAAAGGGATACATGTTGCAGGATGGTGCACAGAATGTTGAACCATTTCAGTTTTGTGTAGCATTTGTATTTTGTAGAAAAATGTTTCATGTTACTACACCATTTGTGGCACAGATGTTAGGAGAATTGGTTCTAGTGCACAGGTTGTTTAGTGTGACCACCAGCCTCTCTCAAGACCTCTTGAACACAAATATGCATTTTTACAGACAACTTGCTACACAGATGTTAAAAATTTCTGCGGTGCATTTGGATGATTAGGTCCAAAGTTCCCATTATTGTGCTGTGCTTCGTCATGAACAGTTTTCTCCTACAAGAAGTCCTGCCAGGAAAAAGTTGCAGGGTTTAAAGATGAGAGTTACGAGGTAGCCAAATGTGTCCGTCCTTGTGGTACTGTTGAAAATGGTGCAGCGTTACTCTGTCACATAAGGTTGCATGAAGGAAATCAAGGACCATGTCTTGAACTTTGTAGCACATAAACCATTGTGTAGGCATTGGCAGTCTAGTAGCAGAAATTGGGCATGAAGTTGTTGTGCAGCATGGCCAAGTAAGAATTAGGGGTGGACATGTTGTCAAAAATAAATGATCCATTTATGGTGTGGCTTTACGCTGCAACCAATACACAGGCTTTTCATTTTTGATTGTCCCTCTTTTGTAGCTGAATTTGATCTTTTGTAGCTGAGAATTGAATAGTATGTCTGTTGATAATTCCATCCAAATGAGAATGTGGTTTATCAGAGGACCTTATGTTGTGGATTGCACCTTCTTTGTGTGTTGCAGAAATGGCAAAATGCACCCTTTGTTCCTTGTAATATGAAGCAGGTTTATACCATACCATTGTTTTGTATAGTAACAAGTGCAGATTGGAGTTTTAGAATTGGCTGACCTTGGTAGCATGAAATTCGCTTTTGTATTGTGGCTCTTTCCATTGTTTGGCTGCGGCTACACTGAGTGATTATTCTACACTGTCCACTTTGTTTGGAGACTGAAAGCTTGGAGTACATTGGTGTTTTAGTTCCAGAACTGATCCTTGCAGTTCAAACTGCTCCAGCAGTCTGTATGTACTGCTTTTAGCAGGAGCCCACCTGGTGCCAAAATGCATGTGGAAGTGCCTGCATTTCAGTAACACTCTTCATGTCCACATAAAACACCATAAGGTTTGAAAGTGAAGCAACCTTTTATGACATATTTAGAAACTGCCTTCATCCCTGCATAAATGGGAAAATGGCATTGTGCTGCACATGAGAGCCATTGTCAAGAACTACTGCAAATTTTAAAATTATTTAGTCACATGATGTAACTGATGGGCACAAAATAAGTGGTTCGACATTTTGTGTATAGTTCTGTATTTTTTGTAAGTTTGTGAGAGTCTTTCTGTCTTGTTACATGTCACAGTTTGTGGTGTGACTTGCAGCCATCTGAATGCAGCAGGTGAGGTGATGTTCCATGATAAAGGAGTGTGTGTGTGATAGGTTGAAATGCAGTTGACATGAAGGCTAAGTCATTATCAAGTTTGTGTGAAGAGTACAGATTTAAAAAAATCTGCATTTTTACATTGTAGGACCATCACAGTTTATGGAATAAGGCGTTCCACTTTTTGGATCTGTGAAACTATATTTTCCATTATGTATTTTTGTAAAATACTTTGGTTCATGTTATTTCAGAAGGTAATCTCCATTCAATGTTTTCTTACTTGTTCATCTATTATTGTTAAATTTGTGTGCTCTTGGCTTGATTAGCTGAGTATTAAATACCCTCATTTTAAGGTTTTTGTCATTTTGAAGTTAGATCCCTTTTTGCGTGGAGAAACAACAACAACAAAAAAAGTATTTTATTGTTTTTATTTCATTCACATTTTGGAAAGTTAATGTTAGTCAATTCTTGCTTAAATCCAAATATATGACTATGAATATGTTTTTAAGAGGATTTAGAAGTAGTATTTTGTACTGTGATCTGATTTTGGTTGCTGAGAAATTTCTTTTTATTTATATTTCACAGGTTAATTCCATTTTCCCCATCATTTTTATTTTATTAATGTGACTGATGATCTTCACTGGCCTGACTCTGACACTTTAATACAGTATATTACAAACAGTGGAGTGAAATTTCCATTCATTTGAGTGTTGTGGTAAAGTATTGCTGGGTTGCAGAATGCATGAGGTGACATGTGTAGACTCTTTTTTTATTCAGGCCTGCCTACTCAAGTTTCATTTCTTGAGACAGGCAATAGAATTGCAGATTGTGTGGTCTAGAAATGAAATAAAAGAGTCTACAGGAGGAACTTTTATATGGCTAGTGTTTGAACCAAGTTGATGCAGTGATTTATTGCCGTAAATATTGTGGAATCATGTATATTCCATCTGTTTGTAATGTATTTATCATCACTGGATAATGGGTCAGAACTGAAGGGCTGATTTTTGTGTCATGTGCTGTTGTGTTAACTATACAGGTTATATGATGTCAGAGAGTATGGAAGATGATCATGCCTGAGGAGAGGGTAGGGATTTGCAAAGAGGCACTTGTGGCCTCTTTGCAGGTGCTGTGCCAGTGATTACATGGAGAGACTATGTAAAACCATGCCATTCTCACACAGGATTGCTGCAGTTCAATTACCATTTGAACCAGGGCCTTCTGAATTAGATTCTTGAGTAGCATGTAATGAACCTTTTCATGTCATTTACTTCTTGGTCTTATAGTGAAGCAACATGTTACCATCTTTTAGTAGTGACTTGATGTTAATCCTTATCTACATGTTATCATGCTTTATAAACATGACAGTATAGAGAGACTTTAATTGTAAGCAACCTCTGTTTATTTCATATACAGAAAAATTGTTACAAATGTGAGTCCTCAAGGTGTGTTAGACCCTTTTGTCCTGTGTTAGATGATGTATCTCACATACTTCATTGTGCAGCTGCATGTATCCACTGGTATTGTACCCATTTCTGGTTCAGAACTGCTGGTCTGCAACTTTACTGATACATCATTGCGTCCAAAATTCATAGATACAGCATAGATGTGGAAGGTTTTCTTCCTTCCTCTCTTTTAATTATTCTTGTGACAATATCTTAGAATCTGGGACTGGCCACTTGAAAAAACAGCCCCACCCCAACTGAATTCACACGTCAGAATGGTTGAAATGTGTAGTATAGAGGAGTGCGTTGGAGTACCTCCCACTTTTAGTCCCTTCAGGCCCATAAGGTTCCCTGCATAACTTATGTTACTTTGCCCCTCATCTTCATGACAGTTTGGCCAGAGCCTAACACTGGCACACCCTGTGCATATATCCAGTCTTGTTCAGGGAGGCATTGAGTACCTCTGAAATGTCCACACATTTTTACCATCCTACATGGTGTTATTCCAGAATATGGCTATATTCATAAACGTGCTGTCCTATTTATGTAACCAGATGCAGCTTAGTCACTATTGATTGTGCTGTTGGTTGGATGCCTTGGGTATTGGAATTAAACTCGTGTTAGGGATAGGGATTTTTCTGTTCGCGGCATCCGGACCAGTGTTCTGTCCTGTGGGTACCGGCATTCTATGGTGACGTGGTTAGGGTGTGTAGCTGACTACCAGAAGAAACTGAATAGAATAAAATAAAGAGAAAAGAGTAACACTTTGTAAATAGTAATGATTTTTGAGTAATAGTTCTGTAAGTAATGGTGTACATTTACAGAAAGTAATTTTCTGTTTAGCTCATTTTGTTCACTTGATTAAATCATTCATATGGGTTTGTATGTGCTGATTTATTCAGTTCTTGGGCCATTGTACTTTGGAAAAGGCCACTGTTACCTCTTTCCATTTCTGTGCCTACTCAGCATTGTCGGTCATCTTCCTGTCACATTCAAACGAGTGTAACTTCTGTTGTTAAAAACAGTGTTGTTTAATAACCTACGAATCAAACAGTTGCAATCATCCCATACATTTAAACATGTGATGTGATTTATACTTGACAACAGGATTTTGTATTGTATGCCCAATGAGAATGTTTCACTTATGTACATGTAATTTTTTTGTCTTAGTATTTGTGCATAAAGAAAATTTCTGAATTTGTATAAATGTTCCCATTCATTTTATTAAATATTAATATTTTTAATGGCCATAACTTTGGAACATAGTCATTTTTCATGGTAATTTCCTATACTTTTCTTCCAAAGATGACTCTTTTGTCTTGGTATGCTTAATTAGAAATCAGCCAGAAAGATGAAGATTTTTTACCTGTTACATTAATTCATGTAACATGATTCTAAACTGTCGGAATGATTAAGTTCCTTGCCAAGTCCAGTTGTGTGGACACAGATGTCTTTGCTGAGTGTCTGAAATTACAGTAGCACCATTGACAGGCATTTGATTTACAATTTTCATATTGTAGAATGAATGGGATTTTTATATATTAAATATCCATCAGTGAGTAAGTTTAATTTGAAAGAAACAAAAATGCAAAAATAAACAATGTAATTTTCGTGAGCATTTTATAGCAAATATAGCATGTGATACGTATTTTAGAAGATTATGTTATAGCATGTAAGAGGTAGGTAGTTTATGGAAGGCCATAAGTGATAGGTAATGCAGAGTCCTTTTTTCCTGCATTTGAGAATATTTTTGTTGAAATGTAATTCATGTGATAATGCTGTATAAAACCATGTAATTAGCCAAGAAGACTTGAATTCAATTTACAGAAATGTTTCTCATGTTGTAAGGTGCAAACTTTGTTACTCAGTCACTGTCCTCTTGATCACTTTGCTGGTCAAGCAACTTGGTAGTTTTAGAAGGATCCCAGAGCTGCACTATTGTGTTCACAAGTCAAGCTCTGGCTCTTATCCTTAAGGCCATGGACTCGAGCTGTCACCCCACTCCCAATTTCTGTGTGATCTAATTGAGTGTTATCTTATTGTCTAGGTCTGTTTTGTTCATGCTTTTGACTAAAATTCCATGTGTTTTATATCTGCCCATGTGTTCTGTATGTTTGACCCATCTGATCCTCTGATGGCATTGGGTAAAGAGCGTAGGTCAGGTAAGTCTTCATGATGCTCTTTTTCTCTCTTCTCTCTTCCCTGTCAAATGCCAGGACTCTTCACAAATATCCCCAGTCTGTTCCTAGGTGGGAGAGGAGATAGTATAGGCAGTATAATGACTAGGCTATGGGCTGGAAGGTCCTGTCCAAATTTCAGCAGGTGTAAGAGGTTTCTCTCTGTCTCAAAACGTCCATTCTGGCTGTGGGGCCCACACAGCCTCATTTGAAGTTTACCCAGGTTCTTTCCTGGGGTTAAGTGCCCAGGGTGTCAAGTTGACCACTTACCTCCATCTAGCGGCAAGGTAAAAAATGAGTGGAACTGTACCTCTGCTCTTGCCTGTGTGCCATCATGTTGTGGACAGGGACAGCTTTGCCATTTTTTACCTTTTATGTTTTAAGCTGTTGGAGATAATTTGGTTAATACTCCTGCTTCAGGTGTGCGAGGTCCTCATTTTGATTCCTGTACTGGAAACTGGCTGTCATGACTCAGGTTTTCTGGGATTTTCCTCATTTCCTGCAGGCAAATGATAGCATCTTGAAATCAGCCATGGCTATTTCCTCTCTTTCCCATTATAATCTTTCTGTGATCAAATGCTGTACAGCTAACACAGTTGAGAAAAAAACATAGTTGTTACATGGCAAACAGTCTGGAGTACAAGCTACACTTAATATCTGCTTGACTTGTTGCATGGTTTGTCATAAGCATGATTGTAGTAGTTTTAAATTAAGTTCATTCTGATAAAGTCTTCAAAGAATCTCCAGAATAAATCTCAGGTGTTTCAGGGACAGCCTCAGTTTTCTGTATTAAAAATTGATGTGAATAGTGGATCAGTTGTAGGAAGAACTGTGTGTGGAGTGAAGTGGTCACCAATTCCATAACTGACCCAGCTTATTGTTTCTTAACTGTAATGTAATGAGAGACAGCAAGCAGTCACCCATCGTCCAGTTAATGCTGCATAAGTTGAATGTGATTTAGTCTTAGTTGAATGTTTGGAATTGTTTAAACGTGCTAAGAACTGATTTTTGTAATTGATTCTTGTTTTATACATATTGCCCAATTTGTGTTGTTGGCCCCCCAGTGATGGAGACAGTCTCTGAAATGTGAGATTTTTTATTCTGTATTTATGTGGCTCATCAGTTGAGAAGTTGCTTTCAATTCCTGTAAGAACATTAGATTTTTATAATATGAACCTTTTTCTAACGTACTTTGGAACTGTACTATTAGGACATTGTGCCAAAATGAAGTTCGCAATGCTGACAGCTTCAGCTCTTACTGCCAGTAAATCTTGTTACCAGACACTAGGGCCAGTTTGTTTTGTGTTCCTTTTTATTAAAGAGGGAAGTATAACTGTGTTAATTCCACCTTCTGCAGGTAAAAGAGGTATATTGCCTGAGGTTGTGTGTTTTTTCAATGTAACGATTTGTAATCTCAGTAGATTGCTGAGTTGGAATGACTCTTATGTAACATTCTCTCATTTTTACATTACAACTACAAAGATGTCATGAATTTATATGTAGAAGATAAAATCCACGACTCGAAAAGCTGTGAGATGTATTTTATCTTTGTAGTGTGTTTCATGTTCTTCCATGCATTGATCAGATGTATAAAATTTTTAAAGGCACCAGCACTTGCACTTCGGTTTATGAATGTAATAAAATTATTGTTTTATAAAGTTACATTCATAAAGCCAAGTGCATGTGTTGTTTCCTTTAAAAATTTTATATCATGTATGTTATCTGGTTCAGTAGTTTTTTTTTTAATCCTAGGTTATGTAAAACAGTCCAGTGGTTAACAGGTACTGTATACAGAATTTATGCATTATATTTTGATGTATATTAGTTGCCTTCTAGCAATGAATATTATGCTCCTGGGTTGGTGGTAATAGTTTAATCCTCTAGTCAGGGGTTTCTTGTGCTTATGGTGCTACCTGCTGTTAGTGCATCAAACTGTTGTGTTGTAAAAGAAATTTGTTTGTTGTAATGTTTGTGTGTTGATTGGTTATTTCTTTACAGTTGGAAAATGGCAAGAAATATAAATGTAATGCCTGTTTTTGATGGCTGAATGCAGAATGGAGAAGTACTTTGCAGGGTTTTAATTCATAATGTTGCTAAGTTATGTACATTGTTTGGCTAGATAAGCCATACATATTCCTTTAATGTTTCATGACTTGTGTATGATCTGAAAGGTAGGGGTTATACAGCATATTGCATCACCTAGTATTATTAGAGGAAGGAAATGTAAGAGGCTGTGATGGGGAGGACATTTAGCAAAAAATGTAAAAAAAAAAAAAAAGATGTGCGTAACACATTACATTGGAAAGTTGGTTGGAAAGACGCTAGTTGAAAGAATGATAGGGAGAATTGTTGGGTAGTGTTAAGATACATATTTCAGGGTTCAGGAGAGAATCTTTTGGTGGGCTTTGGTATTAGCAATGTTGAATGTTTGTTTGGGGTTTTTCTACCACAGAGGTGGTTCTATAACATTCCAAGGTATGGTTTTCATAATTTAAAATTTGTTTTATTATAATTCTTGGCATCTGGGGTATGCACACCTGAGTACATCCAGTTTGTATTGTTTGAATTTTAAAATTGTCAGTCTTAAAGATGAGTGGGGGAGGGTTGAAATATTCCTTATGTGAATCAAACACTTCATCTGCATACAGATATATATATATATGCATTGCTAGAAGCTGCTTTCCTAGTCTATGATACTTTATTATATGCTTTGATATAATCTGCTTAAAGATATCATAAATTCATATTTTTATTATATCAGGTATGTAGTATTTATTTGATACTTGTGTGATGTTTATATTGATTGTACTGTATTACATATTTCACACAGCATATACATTCTTTTAATACTCTGGGTCCCAGCTAAAATGCAGTTTTGTGTTGTACAGTACCCCCAGCATGTTGTTAGTGGCTGGATAAAGTCTGTGTGGATCAAATTTTTTCACGTGTTACCTGAACTGGCTGAACCTGGCCTGTGGATGACATTCAGTATGCTACCTATGCCTAACTGGTGCTCATTTTCCACACTAATCTGGTTTATGCATACATCACCATCCTGCAATAAACATTCTCCATAGAAGTTTATTTGATTTTGATAAATAACATAACGTTTATTGGCCAGAGGATGTCCATTATTCAATAAATAATGTCTCATCAATATTTCAGTGAAGCCTTAGCATGAGTACTGTGTGTCCTACTGGGTCTTTGGGTTGAGGACAGGCACTGTGACAAAAATCTCTACTGGATGGTGGGTTCTGCTGTCCATTTTTCAGCCATGCATTACAGTATCACACTAGTGCATGTGCATGGTGCAACTGGCGTAGCATACTAATAATGTTGTGCGTGTACCCAGATAATGAAAGTTGAATGAAAAACACATGGACTGCATTGTAGTGGGATTACAGTTTGCATACGTTCCCCACTCACCTCAAGAAAGTATTTGAAGTAATTTCCTCTGTCCTTTCCATTCCGTCATACATAACACTCCTCATTTCAGTTGATGCTAAGTAATTTCTGCAGTTCATATTAACCATTTTCTATCCTGTGTTGGAAGACTTGTGACATAAGTTTCCAAATTCCACTGGAAGCCTTCTGTGGCAAACTCTGATACTACTTCATGGGTGTGCAACCCACAGCCATCCAGGATGTGTTACGTAGCCCATGGCCACGTTTGTAAATTACATATACCATAAAGATGGCAAGCAGTGGCGCAGTTGAGTCACTGCGCTACATGCCAGGTCGCGGATTCGATTCCTGGTGGTGTCATCGGAATTTTTCATCGGCATAATCTTTCTGGCTGCACTATGACCCTGGGGTTAACAAGGCCTCAAACAGAAATGAGTACCAGGAATAGTTCCTGGAGGGTAAAGGCAGCCGGTGCGTAGGGCTGACAACCGTACCATAAAATTATACCACTTACTGTGGTTTTTACATATGTGGCCCAATAACGGCTGTGGGTCTCTGCAAAAAAAGGTAGGACACCCCTGATTTACTGCCACATTAATAATCGCCTTTTGAGTGTTACGTCTTTGTTGTACACTCTTTGACAGTTCATAGGGATAACAGCTGGCAGGAATATTATATTTCTGTACCAAAGAGTGGTTTATTTTAATTCTTGCACATATTCAATTGCACCTGATTAGAAATAAAGAATGGGAAAGAGTGAGGTCTTTGTAACTCTTGCCTGGTGAATCATTCCTCTCAGGATTGTGGTATTGGGACCAGGGATTAAATTCATAAATGCAGATATATTTGTTGCATTTTGTGACTTTTATTTTTAGCCCTTTTCACTTTCAGCACAAGTGCAAGAAACAAGCAAGGTTTGTGGAGTGAAGAGCATGTCACAAACAGTTACAATTCATGTCTTTATGAAATCCACTTTTCATTTGTTGGGCATGACTTCAAAAACATCATACCATGCGAAGTAAATGTTTGTAACATAAAAGTGTTAGTTTACATGCAGCTCTAATTCTTTCAGGTCACCTGTTGTAGTCATACAGAAATTATATTCTGGTTCAGTATAAAGCTTAATTAAACAATGGCAATACATGAAAAAAAAAAAATGAAATTTACTCTTGTGGTTTGCCATGTTTTTGGACATACGGACTTTCAAATGAGGTCCTCTGTTGAGGTTTCTGTTCTTGTGGGATATGATGCCACATCACCAGATCAAGGGTCAAAAGGTTTGAAAATTCAGACCTCTGCATTATCTAGAAATGTTGGGAATGGGTTACCCAGCAATGTATCATATCGCAGAAGAATGAAAACCTCAGCTATATCACTGCAAAAAAAAAAGTTAAACTTACAGGTCCTCTGTAGAACTCAGTTGTAACATGAAGAAAATCATCCATTTTGACATTCAACAGTCCAGAAAGTCAAACAAAAAAACTATCTGTTGGAATATCATATTGAAATATACAAACCTGAAAGTGCTAAGTGCAGTTTTTAATATTTTTACATAAATACTGAGTACATCAAAAGAAGTGTTAGACTAAAGTTGAAACAATTGAATATTACACAGCAACAGAGCTTTTTGTAAGTTTTTCCCAGACAAGTCATGTTGTTTTCCTTAAACAGAACTACTGAGGTAGAAATATAGGTGTTTGTTTAATGATGTGTGACTTGACACTGCTTATGTTAATATAATATTTCTTATGAATAAAACATATCTACCAGTGAAAATAGTGAAGTACATATTATCAAAAAGAATGACCACATTTTAAATGGTGGTTACATATAATTAACTAATTCAATTACAAATGTTCCATTCTTTTCTTTTCATTGTGGACTTGTCACACACCAGTACCTAAACCTGTGATCAGGCCCTCATTTCACCTCAGCATGTTTGAGATGCCTCCTGGCGCCACATTCGTAAGCCAGTAGAATGCAAGAAGGGAACTAATTATTTGGCCCCATAGAATCCTAATTTAACCTCATTACATTTATTTTTGGAGTTGATACTTTGGGAATGTTTTCTATTTTGTTAAAGTAACTTTGAGTGCATACAGGAAATAATCACTTTGCCCATTACTTGAAATAGAGACATGTAGTGACAGGAACTGTGAATATTATTTTGAGTTTAATGAGGAAGAAATTACGTCTTCACTGAGCTCTGTTGAAATATTTGGTAAATTTTGAGAGTATTTTTCACAAAAATAAAGTGCAACTGAATAAAATGTAACCCTTTAAAATGTGGTAATTATTTTCAATGGCCCTGTGTATTACCCAACTCAAAAAGACATCAAGGCTCAATAAATACACCATTATTTGTACTCTTGATATTGCTGTCATGTTCCATACATCTGTGGAAGCAAGCTGACCATAAATAAGAACAACAGAATTGTTTCAGTTCAATATAATGTTCTGTTGAGTGGGGTCACCATGAAAGGTATGTTAAATCCCAGCAAGCCACCTGTTTATGAATGTGAAATCTTGTATTTTTAGTTTCATAACTTCTGATTTTTTGGCTTTATTCTTAACCCTTTCCATGCTGTGCATAAGATAACTTGCTTAAAATCTTGTGGTTTTTGAGAAGGGAAAGAAGCCATACCTTTACTGTTCATATTGTAGTGAACTGTGTGTGCCTTTTTAATAACATGAAGTGTATGCCACATTCAAAATATGGAAGATAGGTGTTTGGAAAAGGTTAATTGTTCTGATGTTTAAATCTTCTGTGATGTGACACCATGCAGTGTTACAGTTACCAACATCTTAGAGGAAAGTAAATTTACTCTTTTAGTAATGTCAAATGGACTACATGATGTCATGTCTTTGACATGAATCTTCACAATCATCACTTTGAGAACCTGTCATCCTCATGGTTAATTGGTTGTAATTCATTCATGTATCTCTTGAAATGATAAGTAATGCTCATTAAATTCTATAATTACATGAGAATCATTAATATTCATATATAAATATTGTATTAAATTACAGGTATTGTTAATGTAGATGTCAGTCTTTTTATAATAACCTGGGATCAGGAAACCAGTATTGCTTACAACAATCTAAAATATCAGTTCCATATGTTTCTGTGGGAATGTTTCATGGACGGATACAGACATGGGTATCATTATGTCGTACACTTTGTTCTCCACTGTCTGTGGTACATATACCACAAGTGGTTGTATCTACAGTTACAGGTATTATAAATCGACATGTGATCAAACAGTATTCATTTATACTTGAGTTCAGGAGGTACAAGTACATTTAGTCAGCAGTTCAGACAGTACAGTTGGTTAGTGGTACAGTGTCGTACATTATGATAATATGTCAATGCTGCAGTACTGTTCTGAATGTACATATCTCACAAAATTACAGTGCATCAACTAGCTTTCATGAGGAGAATTTTGTTAGAGACTTCAATCCAGAAGGAAAGAATATGTGTTATAAAGTGGTAACTGGGAAATGGAGTGAACATGAAATTAATAATAATAATAATAATAATAATAATAGTAAATGCATTTAATACATAATCCAATAAATGCACTTAATGAAATACAATTCATGGCAAGTATTAAACTCTTACATGTTTCAGCACCAGGTGCCATCCTCAGGGAGTTTTTTTTAGTACAAAGGAATGTAAGCCCAACATGTTAATCAAATTAACTTGCTGGGCTTATATGCATTTGTTCTGAAAAACTTCCCTAGGATGGAACCTGGGTGCCAAAACATCTAGCAGTTTAATACTTGTCATGAATTGTATTTCACTAAGTGCTTTGTAGGTTGATGTATTAATTGGATGAATATGCACAGTATGAGTAACATAAAAACAACAGTGCACATAATGTACCAAATAAGTGTTGCAGGTGTTCTTTGTCATGGGTGTGCAGAATGTAGTTTCTGGGTTGTGGAAAAGTGCTGTGTTGGAGGTACATATTACCATTTTGGAGGAAGATGATGCTTGTGTCTGAGTTCAGAGTGCTTAGGATGGGAGAATATGGCCAAGTTAGGTAGGCAGGATGACAAGGAATGCAGTTACTCTGGATAGTGGGTGGAATAGGGTGCTAATAGTCTAATCTGGGCCAATAGGAACAGTGCAACAGAAATGTGACAAACCACCGTGTTATAGTAATGGCCAGATGACAAGGTACAGTGTAATGGAACTGTAAGAAGCTGCCATTTTGCTAGAATGGCCAGGCAGTATGGATGGAATGACTATATGGAACTGTGAGGAACTGCCTATGTGCATTAACAGCCTGGTGACATGGATGGAATGGTGAAACAGATGTGATAAAATGCAACAGTCTGGTGATGTGGATGATGGTAAGTGAGAATCACAGTAGTAGGAAAGGTAGCAGAAACCTGAGCTAGAGTTACATATGTGTCGGTACATATGTCAGTGGGCAGAATTCTACCTGTTTATAGGGTAGAAAACCATTCATTGCATTTGTGTGAGGAATGTTATGGGTGTCTGAATTATGACATCAAACATGCCAGTGTCTGAACTTGACGAGAGGACAGGGAAACATTCTGTCATCTACTAATGAAAATATATCCATTTGAACCTAATGCATGTGTATGTCAGGGTGGGAACTGTGGGTCACACATTGTCTAATTAAAGTAATGTTATCAAGAATTCATAGATTTATAACTGAAGAATTTTGTTGCTGAAAGCTAGAACATTATTTATTATATGAAGAGAAAAAAAATGTACAAAACAAGGTTATGAAGACTTCTGAGGTCCTTCTGACCTGTGTTTGACAGTGTATGGAGTATATCTCATGTACCCAGCCACCTCACCTTATGGGACTTCATGTATATGCCTCATGGGGGCATATACATCCTAGTTCAGAACTGCTGGTTTAGATATTACCACTCATTTAGTTACATGATATGTCATGCATTTTATGTGTACTAAAGGCAACTTCCAAAAGGAATCACTTTTTGTTGAGATATTAACAGACAATACGTAACTTGCATTTCATGTAAGTGCATGGAACACAGTTTACTGTTGTTAGTGAAGGTACTGTACGTTGTAGGATTAACTACTGAACCAGGTTGTTTATGTGGAACATCAGCAGTTATTTAGCTCTCCTGCTTTATGGATGTACAGTTTTACTGCCTTATGCAGGATGTACAGCTCAAAGCAAAGTTTGCTCACAAAATGTACAAACCTGCTCATAGGCACATTGCTGCATAGTGACTGGTGATGCCATGTGTTCTACAGTACGCCAGCCTAATTTACATGGGACTGCCACAAAGCCATCAATCATGGCTGTACTCTGCAGTACTCCATCCTAAATTGACATGAAACTATGTGCCACAGTGCCCAATCATGACCCCGCTATGCAATATTCAGTTCTGTGTTAAGGCAACCACCTGTATATGCCAAATATCACGTGTATGTATTTACTGCCACAAGAATCTGAAAGCTCATATGTAGTCAACTATTTGGCTTTTAAGATATATTGTATCAAATGGATGAGTAGCTGTGAAAATAACTGGAGAGGATGTAGATAGGTACAAAACAACTACTATTGCAGCGTTTATGTAGAAGAACTGGGGAGAATCACAAAAACTACAAGTCAAAAAAGCTGCTTTCTGAGCTAATATTTGAGTGCCAGACCACCCAAACATAAAACAGGAGTGTAACCACTTAACTGCAATGCTGGTATATAATATCTAAAAGTGGATAATTTTATATATCTAACAGCAATTGAAGGACAATAGAAAAAGTACATTTCACAACATGACAATAGATATTGTTATATGGAGGCAAAATGTGGCCACTGAATGAAAGCTCTGTAAATTATACAGCTGAAATGGTCGAGTAAGCCATCTTCAGGTGATGAAAAACAGACTGAGGAACGGAAAGAATTACATGTAACATTTTAAGTGATAAGAAACCAAGAAAATATAGCTCTAAGATGGTATGGCCATACTGAATGAATGGAAGAAAAAATACTAGAAATTGTGGTGGTCACCATAAGGAAAATGCACTAAAGAAAGATCTAGCACTGTGCCATGCACATTGTGAAAGCTCAAGGTTTGGAAGGTTGAAAAATGGGAGAACAGATTGCTGCCAAAACAGAAGATGGCAAATCAATGGACGGATAAAACCAACAAAGAAAGCTTGTTTTCATTGTTGTGATTATCATATACCATACTGAGTTAATTATAGGTCAAAAATACTTTCTACAAAATGATACAAAGAGTTGCTTGTGCACTTCATGATGTGCTTCCAAACACACCTGAAGTGGTATTCGGTTGATTTTGCACATACAGTCTGCTTTAGTGGTTATTCCATACCATAATAATACTTATAATATAAAACTGTACTTACCAGTATGTAATATCTATTTTTTGTCATTCAAAATTTTCCCTGAAAATCACTGTGTAAGTTTTCATAAACAAGACTTCACAATTGCTGTTATACTCAACAACAAACCACTACTGATTTTCAGTGTCAAAGACAGCATGGTACTTGGGTGTCTGTTACACAGCAGCAAATGTGTCCAGGAATAAATACTGCTTATGCTAAATACGGAAAAGAAATGTGTCAGTAGAGTTTATAATAAAATACTTTTATCACCAAAATAACACAAATTCATATTATTTTGATGTTAGTGTTTGCAGGAAGGCAGGATAAAGCCACTTCATAAGTCACTGTTTTTTGAACTGAGATTCGTAGCATACACAAATGCAAAGAGTGTATGCCTAACTGAGATTCGTAGCATACACAAATGCAAAGAGTGTATGCCTAACTCATGCTTTTTTTTTTTGTAGCATATTGCTTTTTGTAGCATATTGCTTTTTGCTCAGATTATTTGAAACTCAGGACAATACATTAAATTACGATGTGTTTGTTTTTTGTTGTTTACTTGTATATGACAATGAGGCTTTCCTAAACCATTATCAAGGAATATTAACATAATATAGAGTAGTTATATTAAGTTATGAAATTGGCAGCTGTGAACAGGTACATATGTTTGAATTTGTGAACAAGGCTGTATTTGCGACTTGCCATAAAATCCAGCAGTGCTTTGGATGCACCGGGGTCCTCGTCATCTTCACTCCTGGCCACTCCAATAATATCAACCTGAACTCTGTCAGTGGGAATGGTTTTCAGAACCTGTGGCAACAAAATTGGGAATACAAATAAAATACCCTTATAAATTGTACTTCTGTGCCCATGCAACAGAGAAAATGCACCATTGCACTAAGAAGCACTGCCTTCAGCAATGAAGTTGTTCAGGATGATGGAATACTTGCAGATGAAACTGAAAGTGCAGGGGACAGGATGCATCTCCTGAAACCCATTCTAATGGCGAAGTTTTGACAGACAAGCTTATGTCACCAAAGTGACAGCTGTATGAATGTGGAGGAAATGCCACTACCCACTACTCAAATTCCACACTTGAGTTGTGAATTCATACTTGTGTCACAGTTACACATCACATGGAGCAAATGCTGACTGTAGATCATGTCAGTGTAGGCTAAGTGTGGATCTGGTACATATAATATGTTTAACAGTCATAAATAATCCACACAGCTATGCCAGTCAATAAATATTGGTACCTGTATTTCTGCTCCTTCTGCATCCAAGCTGAGGTAGTTGAAAGCAGTTGCATTGATTGCTAAAAGAAGAGAGAACAGTGGGAAGCATTTGACCCGTGTAAATACATATTCCTGATTCCTGTTGGGACGTTCTATTGCTTCACGAAATGTGACCTGAAAAGAGTGGATATGGAACACAATGAAAGAGACCACTTCTGACATTTCTGTGAAAATCAATGAGACTCGTTCTGCATAGTAGCAATGCAAGTGCTTTCTTCATTGCTCACTTGAATATTTTATGACACTATAAATTATTCATTGCATGTAGCACACTACTGTTTGAATTACTGAATAATATATTTTCACTTGATGAAATCAATATCTGTTGTCTGGAATAATGTTCTGGCATTTTATTTAAATGCAATGCATCTATATTCATCACACCAGTTACTACAGATCCCTGCAACACTATGTGTAATACAATAAGGGAATTTAGTTTTAAAACATCCTGCTCTGTTAGGCATTATTAGTGGCTCAATACTTGCAAAAACAGGGGATGACAAAATAATGGATACACTAAACATTACAGGAAGCAAACTGTTTGTGTTGGCTGTACTGAAAGAACATTATTTGTGAGTATCTTTCACTCTTTTTTATTTGTTTACACAGTGTAGTGTCAGTGTCAACATATTACAGATTGTGTTTAGTAACAGTTCATATGAAATTACTGTAAAATGGAAGGCTTATCAGATTTTCAAAAAGGACAGATTGGTGGTGCACATTTAGCTGGAGCATCTATAACCATAATGGGCACTTTATTAGGTGTATCCAGAGCAGCAATTTCCAAGGTTATGATGGCATACACAAATGATGGGAACACATCATCAGCTGAGAGGAATAGTGGACAAAAACCAAAACTAAGTGAAAGGGAATGCCATAGACTGAATAGAACTGTGTCTAAAAATCATAGAACTACTGCAGCCAAGGTGACAACTGAACTCAATATTCATCTTGAAGACCCTGTTTCCACAAAAACAGTCTGACACAAGCCTCACAAATCCAACATCTTTGGTACAGCTGAAACTGCTAAATCTCTGATTACTGAAAACGGTGCTTAGAGGTGAAAAAGATGGTGTGATGATCATAAAACGTGGAAGTCTGTTGATTAGAAATATGTAATATGGTTAGTTGAGCTGTCCTGCACATTGTTCCCAACATCATTCCAGGTTTATATTTGGAGAACCCCCAAGGAAGCTTATAATCCTGAATGCCTGGTTCCAACTGTGAAACATACAGGCAGATCTGTGATGAAGTGGGCATCATTATCTTAGTATTCTGCTGGTCCTACAATTATTCCGAACGGTCAAATTACTGCCAGTGACTGTGTGGACATACCAGGTACATCCTGTGGTCCAGATGTTTCCTAATAATGATGCAGTTTTTCAAGATGACAATTCACCCATACACACACCCAGAAGTGTTCAGTCTTGGTTTGAGGAGCATGAAGAGGCACTTAAACACCTTCTCTGGCCAGCACAATTACCAGACTTAAATATCAACAAACCACTGTGGTCAGTTTTAGACAGTAGGGTGAGAAGCAGGTTCCCTCCTTCATCATCTCTCCAGCAACTAAATATGTTCTTCATGAAGAGTTGTACAGTATTCCACTATGGACTATTCATAACTTACATGAGTCTGTTCCAAGAAGGATATAAGCTATATTACAGGCAAATGGTGGCCCAACTCCATATTAATAAAGAAATGTCTTTCACAATTGTTTCCATTATTTTGTCCATACCCTGTACACACTTCTTGAATTTGATGCCATGCAGTCTGGTAAAAATTAAGACATATAAGAAACTTACGTTGCCTCCATCATGACAGGTTGGTGAATACCCTGATGATGAAGGCAGCATTATCCTGTGAAATGCTGGTACATACATTTCTACCATACTATACAGTATCACATGAAAAAAGCCATATTCATAGTTACCACCATGTGAACCACAAGTCTTGCACAGCTAAACATTCTGTTACAAAGTCAAATGGTGGGTAAATCTATGAGAATAAAATCAACAAGTGTATATGAAAATATGTGAATTTATTACATTCTAATCCTTGTAAACCTCCTACATGTTCTGGTCACCTTTTGTGGCCATATTCGACGAGGTGTTCTTATGAAGGATACATTACAGTGTGGCCTGCAGACAGAACACCACCACTCCATTTGGATGGTGATAGAAACTTACAGCACATTAACACTTCTTACTGAAGTAAATTCAGCCCACATAATTTTATATGTAAATCACATACTTAAAATTAATATTTTATATTTGTACATGGGTTTTGTTGTCTTTGTAATACATTCTTTGTAAAAATGCCCCCTGAATATGGCCACCAAAGGTGAACGAAAAATGTATGAGGTTTACAGTGATTAAATTGTAATAAATTCTTTCATATGCACAGTTTGGTTTTATTCTCATAGTGCAGCATCAATGCATGGTCACAAAATATTTAGAATGGAAAGGTAAATCTGTTTGTATATCCAGGAAATGTACCCAGGCCAAATATATTATGAAGAAAAATCTTCAGTAAACACACAGACATACTTCTGAGGTTCTCACACTGGTCAGTGACAAAGTACAACACTGATTCTTGAACTATGCCTTATATGAAAGTTCACAGTTTTTCATCACTTGACACTTGACAGTAGCTGACAGCACTAAACAAACATGGTGGTGTCAAAAATCTAATATAAGATTATCCACAGTTAGGCACAAAAAGGGGAACAAAATGTGAATTAAATAAAAACTGCACTATCATCCAGATTATTACAGCTACTAGGACAGCAGGTTTCCCTATAAAGAACCATAGTTCACATGACACCAGTCTATCAGAACCACCAAACATATTACAACATGAGCAGTCCAAATGTGAATAAAACTTGCCTGACAGATTTTACACTATGTTACTGTAAAGAATAAGTGTTTAAATCAAACTAGATTTATTAGTTGAGTTTCCAATACATTTCTTTAGATCTCACTGGTAACACAACTTATTTGTCAGTGCACATCCACTACAGTGACTACTAATGACTGAAGTTTATCTGTACAATTTAGTATGACTTTAAAGGTTTTATTCTCATTTAATTATGCTATACAATAAAGTAATTCTATTTATAATTCCTTCACCTTATTTCTTCGAAACCTTGCACCATTTTTTCCACATGATTTTTCCACTTGCATATTAATTTACATGGAAATCTGCCTAAATTTTCCAATTCTGTTATCTTGGTACAACTGATTACTTTCTTATGTGCAGTTTCTTCATATATATATATATATATATATATAGCCTTCTATCATTATAAAATTGTTCTTTCCATCTCTGTGTCTCCTTATCTCCTATCTAATAGTCTTCTTCATTACACAGGGTGCATCTTCCGTTTTCTTTACCTCTCCTTAAATCTTCCATTTTCAAAACTGACAATTGAAACCATCCTAACTCAATTCTCCCATTCATATTTGACTGAACTATATTATGTTCTCTCCCTGACTCTTGTTTCATATTCCAATATGGGATAGAGATTTATTTTCTGTCATTTCTTCTTTACTCGACTGTCTGAATATCATTATGAGCTCTTATTTAAAGAATAAGTATTGCAGTGTGTGCCACTGCATAGTGGCTGGCTTATCCAGGCAGGCAGTTGCACAAATATCAGTTTGTGAAATGTAGCACAGTAAACATGTCTTACATAGAAAATAGGTATAACAGAAACCTGTCTTTAGTAGAAAAATTTACAGTCCTGAGGATGTAAATTTAAAGCACTTGTATTAAAACAAACCTGCTTGCAATGGGGGAATAAATTAGTCCCTTGCGGTTCTGTTTTATGCAGGTTTCACTGTGACAGTATCTAAAATATCTGATATGCCAAGTTATGAATACAAACCTCTTTGGGATATGGTGTTGGACTGAGACAAGCATGTATGCAGTGTGCACCAATTCTGTTATATGAACGCAGAATAAGATAATCCTTTGGATCTGGTTGAATTAACAGACCATGCCAGTTCAATTCTCTTTCAAGCCATTCTGTGTCAGATGATCGGTTGTGTCGATAGGCACCAGCCTCAACAAAGACACCATCTTTCTGAAAGCACAAAGCTGATCCAGTAAGGGGAATGCCATTAATGTGACTGACTATGGGATGGACAGAAAGAATTCTATTTCCTAATACAGCCTAATGTCAGGGAGTACCGAAGGCTCTTTACCCAGGAACAGGGGGCTAGATGAGCTACAGATACCATGTAACTAACAGAAACCATGTCAATGTAATTTCTGTTCACCAACTTGGTGCTTGTAAACTGTTTATAGTGTGATTGAAGCATATAATCTACTTACAATTGTCTGAGAAGCGACTACCTTAAATTGGAGAAGTTTGGCCACAAGTTTTGTTTGTGGTGGTGGGTCTACGACAAAATTTCTTATTATTCCAGGTGATGATGAAGGGAAATGGAGATGTACTGCTCGAATATAGGTGATGAACTGGGGGTCATCTTGGGCCACATTCCGAAAGTCCAGATCTGTCATATTAAAGGCTCTTCGCCTTGGTGCTAAAAGGATAAACGTCATACAACAATTTAGCAATCGTATAAGTGACTACAAGAAACACTAGTCTATGGGAGATACTCCTAAATGCTGATGTAGTTTTGGTATATATAACAGTGCTTAAACAATCAACAATGAAAAGAAATGCAACGGCACTGCAAGAGACGAATCATGTAATACCTAATATGGACAGAGAATTGAATAACAGAGCAAAAAATAAATAGATGAATCTAAAATAAATGTGGCTATTCAGAAAATATTAATACACTGCCAACATTCTACTCTTCTGGGATGTTAATGCTGTGTCAGGTAAATATTTTCTGACATTTTGAAGGGTTTCACTACAAAAAGAGTGGTTAAATAACTTCTCTCTTCTTGGATTGCTTTAGCCAATGACGCAGTGAACGATCCCAGAAGACTTGAACAATCAGCAACACCACTATAAGAATCTTGTATTTCAAAATAAGTTTATAGAGAATAAATGATTTAATAAAAAGAAGTTTAAAAAATAAAAGTATTATTTATATATAAAGAACACTGTACAGAGCAAAGGCAATATGTGTTCATTCACAGAGATCAGAAAACAGAGCCACAGAAGATGGCCTGAAACTCCTAAAATGTACTTTCTGAGATAAGTGACAGAGTTTAAACCCTGATATCAAAGGAGTAGGGAAGATAATAGGAAGGAATTACAGATTAATAATAGTGCAGACAATCTTTTAGCAGCAAAAAAAAAAAAAAAAAAAAAAAAAAAATTATTTAAAAAATCTTAATAAAAAAATAAAAATTTATAAATAAAAAGAAAAAAATTTTTTTTAATATTTACCAATTAAAAAAATAATTTATAATTTTTTTAAATT
>Ga0131853_10004391_pt1 | contig 25295 bp, 14 predicted proteins | sample TergutLab28metaG_FD_92764 | JGI IMG/M metagenome (GOLD analysis project Ga0131853, IMG submission 92764) | Labiotermes labralis P1 segment gut microbial communities from Petit-Saut dam, French Guiana - Lab288 P1 (version 2) (version 2) | ecosystem: Host-associated > Arthropoda: Insects >... | reverse complement strand
CCCCCCTTCCCCCCAACCCCCCAAAGCATGCCCAAAGGAAAAACCTTGAAACCCACCCCCCCTCCAGGAAACTTCAAAAAAAAGGGGTTTTTTGGTTTTGATGGGGGTTGGGGGGGGGGGGGGTAGAAAAAGAGTAGATTAATTTAAAAGCCCCTTGCGAACGACAACAAAACGTAGGCCTGAGCCTCCAAATATGGCCGCCGCTGCTAGTTTTTCTGTAGGCCTGTAGCTGAGTAGAGACTCATCCTGGTCTAGCTCCATTACCCCAAAGCAGAGGGATATACATTCAGTGACCTACACTCTGTAACCCAACTTCAGGTCAAACGGTCAACCCTCCTGTTTTGACCGTCTTAGTTATACAGAAAGCCCTAAAAATGGTGGGCTACTACACAGGCCTAATCATCTGAGATGGCAGACGTATTAAATGCAAGAATCCTGCATTTATATTTCTGTGAAATCGCTTTTCACTTAAGTGAATTAATCATTACTCTGTTTTCATCATTCCGCAACGTGTCTTATTCTGAGACAGACAATGCAGTGCACGTCCTCCCATTCTATTTCTTTAAGGTCTATTTTATTATTATCCTTCCATCTACGCCTAGTTCTTGAAAGACAGCTCTCCTTCAGCTATCACCATCAAACCCATGCACGCATTTCTCTTCTCCCCCATTCGTGCCATATGTCTTGGCCACCCCATCCTCCTTGGTTTCATGACTCGAAAGATGTATGATGAGTGGGACAAATCATGAAATTACTAATTGTGAAAATTTCTCCAGTTTCCTCTTACTTCCTCTCTTCTAGGGATAAATACCATTCCTCTACATCCTGTTCTCGAAAGCACTCAGCCCATGTTTTTCCCTTAATGTGTGAAGGAACACACTGTACATTTATGCAGAACCAGAAGAAAAATTTTAGTACTGTATAATCTAATCTTTATATTCCTAGACAAGGCAAGGAAACTCGAATGTTTGGACTGAAATGTAGCAGACATTCCCTGGACACAACAAACAGACTTGTTCAAAATTAGACCATTTTTGCAGTACTCTAGCTATACATTTTTTGCTGCAGCTTTCACTAACAGTTACCAGCACAGTGCAAACAAACACATTAGTACTAATACATCACGTAAATTCGGCAGCTCACTAACCATGCTTAGCTTAATCCCGCAAATTAAGTACCAATAACCTAAGCCTTCACAGTTTTATTCACGAAACAACTGTATTGTCAGCTTACGAGCTTTGAGTTTCTAAGAGTGGTGCCACGTCTTCTGGGATATGACGCTGTGCCTATAGGTACATAGGTGTCAGCTTTTTGGAAAAGTTTGCTGCCTTCTTCTTCAGGTAGTTCAAAGACTACCATCCAAGAAGTCTTTGGACTACCCTGCAGATGAAGGTAGCAGTAACAAGAGGAAGACCTTGAATAGGGAAGCTACAAGTTTCTCCGAAACTTTGGTATGTGCACACATCTTACATAGCTTCATAATACTATAGGAAAATAATTTTTATTGTTAATGTAGCTGACACGTGTTATTTACAAGCATACAACATACAGTTAGATCCTCAAGTTTCAAGGTCATGTTTAATTTAAAACAAATACATAAATTGAGCTGTAATATTATAACTGACAACTACTACTGACAATTATAACCAAGAACACTTTCACCCATCCTGAATATTTTGTAACGAAATTCTGTACATGTTTCTTACACTTTTTCATTGTAGCTTAATACACTATAAACATAAGATATAGTGTTGCTGAAATAGGCTTCAGTGATTTCTCACATGGGGCTCAAAACTTCATACAACCATGCACAATTACAAGGTGACAAATGAGAGTTTGTACAAAATTTCGTCTTAATGACACAATAGGCTTTACATTGACTTCTTTATTATTTATACAAATTACTCCAATTTTCGTACTTTAAAAATGCCTGTCTCATATTTTCCAAAATAGATGAGCTATATTTTGTTACATCAGTCTGGGAAACACTTAATGTAACGAAAGTAAGCAGAACTGTCGGTCTGATATGCTGATTTACTATGATTGATTCTGTAAACTTTTTAGTTTCAGCAAGAACTGTCGGTTCCACGAATTAGAAAGATTAGCCGATGCTAAGATTAATGTTGTTTAGTTTACAAAACCAACTTCAAACTGAATTCTTACAAAATCGTTTGTACAGTATCATCCTGGTATAAAATTGTTCGAATTATTCCACTGCAAATTCAAAGTTAAATGGTAGATTGTTAACAAATGGCCTACTTCTGTTGTACCGAATTGCTCGTTGTTGTGTTCACATGACCCCGTCACAGGTCTTGAACCCAGTAATGGCCTCTGCTGTCAGCCAGCTAAGTTCATTCTATATCAACACAAACTATTTACTGCAGATAATTTTTAATATTGTGCTACAATGTAGATCCTTCAATTATTCTGTTTCTATTAACATGGTATTCGCCATATACCTAATATAGAATACACTTTGTTTTTTTCTAAATGTCTTTCAGTATCAAATAATATATACAGCAACTTATTAGTACCATTTTCTGTTCCTGTAGATAAGTACTAGCAACTCTGCTTCACAACAACAAAAGGAAACGTGCTGTATGCAGCATAATGCCGCTGTTGCTAAAGATGCCCATTAAGAGTATAGGCCTACTTACAAGAATGCAAACAAACTCCAAGGTACTAGCCTATTTGACGCTCCTAAAGGTTAACTTTACATGAAGTTGAATTTTGGGGATTTTATATCTCCCATTAAACAACAAACATTTGTCAGCATCTAATTATGAGATTTGAAAAGAGTGAATGTTCTTGGAGTGAATTTAGTTTTTTAGATTTCTTGATGAATAGCATAAAATAAACTTCTAGGTAAACCATCTTATATCTGATCTTCATTAAAAAATTAGCTCAAATCGAGCATTGTTAGCCTTTATATGATGTGCCGAATAATAATTCGAATAATTTTACAGTAGTGGGTGGGGCTATTCAATTGCGTTTGCTTGACTGAACGTTATTTTACCAACTGCTTACAGAGACAAAATTCAATTTCCGTGCAAAACTTTTTCATTTAGAATTTTACATTAACAGATACTGCATAAGTAAAGAAGACCTAATTACACGCGATTTACGATAGTAACTGAATGATATCTTAATTGAGACTCCTAAGTGAAACTGCACACTTTGCACATCGCACAGGTAAAAAGATAAATAACAAAACTATTCATTGCGGCTAACTGAGAAGTAGGATAAACATATTTTATGCATAGCACTTATGAGTCTAGTAGTAAGTGTAACATGCTGCAGTTATTGAAAATTATATCTGCATTTGTTGACATTGATTTCTTCTTTTTTTCAGGTACTTAACACAGATGAGACATTCACAAAGATATTAATTAAAAATCAAATCCAGGAGTTCACCAAGATCTTGTTGCTATAGAGTATAATAGTATGCACATGTTAATTAAGAACACATCCAACACACTATGCACTAAGAAATATTTCATTTAAAATATGAGCCTCTGTTTAAGATATAAATAGAACCTGCTGTAAGTCATGTTAGAACCATCTTTTGGCCAACACATTATGAGAGGCTTTCTCAGCACAACACTGAATCATACAGACCATGTTCTGTAGACCAGCTGTTTTCTATTGTTGGTTTCATATGAGTTACAAGTAGACCATAAAGTTTGAGACAGCTCTGACAATTTTATAAAATATTAACATGACAGGCAATGTAAATATACACATAACATTGAGGGACTTCCAGTAGCCTTGTTGCATTGAAAAGGCAATAAATATTGCATCTAATGAACACCACTAAAGGACATGAACCGAGTTCTGGGGCTTCTGTTTTTTTATTTTGAATCAGGTTAAAGTCAACATGGGAGAACATAAACGTATAGCGTGATTTTCTTCAGTCCCTCCAAGCCGGGATAATACATCAGTTCGAGTCACGACCCTTTTGTTCCTCGTCCTGACAAATTAATATTGTATTATAATCCTGCTGTTGAACAGGTTGTGAAACAAGTTTTAAATATATAAACAATAAAAATAACGCCACACAACTATAATATGCAAAATACATGTAAGGCATACTGACAGATAAAGAATCCTGCTTTATATTGTATTGACAGCTTTCAGGTTCAGATGAAACAATGGTTAAGTATCTGATGTTATACATTTTATGTGCAACAGTCTAATACACAAGAATTTCACTACCAACTAGATGCAAAATATTTTTCTACTTATTATACAAAACTCTTACATGTTTCAGCCAAATATCCTGGCCATCTTCATGGAGTTACATGTTGGTCAATGTGTACAGCATACATGGCAACTTGTCACTTATAACTGGCATATATATATATGAGAATACAATGATGATTGTCATTATATAAGTTGTAAATATATAAATGAGCATTTATAATCTTATTTTAATTCATCTTAAAAATTATAGGCATTAAAAGTATTACAAGTAATGTTCTGTACTCAAACACCTGTGGTGCTGGCATGTTTACTTCATTTAAACTGGATCGGATTATTAGTTGTTATGTACTCTGAATGTACAACATAAATGAATATGCTGTACAGAATGCTCATTTATGGTACAGGTGGTGTAAATGTTAAATCCAGAATTCTATGTAAGAGAGTTATTGAACAAACATCATAGGCTGCATTTCATATAAATACATATAATTATGCTAGTGCACTAATTGTGAGAGACAAACAGTTACACACACACACACACACACACACACGCAACATATATATATCATATATTTTATAGTACTTAAAATGAACATCAGATTGTACTATTGTTCAGTGTATGTTTGTAAAACAAAATGTTGAGTAGCATAGTGCAATTTAATTTCATATAATATACAAAAAATTCATTCATTCTTACAATACTGATTAATGTAAATAAGTGAAGGCTGATAATGATACTCATTTAATTCCTATTGTATTTTTATTTCTGACTGGACAACTATATCATGAAGCCACCATAATTCAAGTGCCAACATTTATATATTCATGGATATTAATTTTCAATTACTTCAGTAAGAAAAGACAATGTTTAAAGCATTATATGGAAAAAGTGGAAGAATTTTTCTGAGTCACTGACAGATGAAAAATGTGCTTGTGCCTCAAAATATAATTTATCACAAAATTTGACACCCCTCATCTCTATGTAGGATATATTTCTGTGAATTTATTTACTGTAATATGCCATAAAGTTAAAGTTGGCCTAAGGGTCATAAGAATTTTGGAAAGTGGGACATTACCTTGAAATTAAAAAAGTGTTAAAGAATCAGATACTGGCAGCAGAAGTGATTCATTCTCAATAACCCTGAAGCCTAGGTCTTAAGGAAGTAAACAATCTAACATACATTATACATATTTGTGAGCAAATTGTTAGAAAATATTAGCTTATCACTCACCATATATGTCTGAGAAGTTACTTTAATAAGAAAGTTAGTATTTAGTAATGAAATATATTTATTTCATTTGCATGCTGTTTATTGCTCTCATAATAAGTGTTGGCAATTTTTTGTTGAAAACCGTTAGTGTGGTCGCATTTTAACTTTGCTGATCCAAGTAAAGTTTTAAAGCGAAGTGTATAATATGCCAACTATTTGATATAAAGAATCTTCACATTTTAACCAGAGATTCGTTTTACATAGCGTGTTTCATGTAGTTCTGACAGTATGTATTCATTTTTACCCTAAACAGGCTTCAGATATTAGCCTCTGTAATGATAAGAAACGTTTTTCCTTAGAGGTAGGAATGGGATTCTCATCTGTTATTCAGTTGTATTCAGAGCTCCAAAGGTCACAATTCAACATCGGCTGTTGGTGTAAATCCCTCGGTGTTCCTGATGGCTATCGACGTCGAGATGAAGCCCCGACGATTATTGTAGAACCCCCTGTACGTATACTGAATGTATCCTGAGTGTATTCTTTTCCGGTATACCTTCAGTATACGTAACAGGAGGCCACACTGAGTCCTTCTGTGCTATGGCGTCGTTTTCCAAGCGTCCAGAAGCGTCAAGACAACTGATGCGCCATCGGTGGTGTCCAGATTGAGTGGATTAACAAGTAATTAATATTATAAGGTTTTCTTATATCCTTGTAAATGTCAATTGGATATTGTTATAAGCAAACAGCTGCAGTGTTCACTAATTTTATAAACAAACGTACTGTACACCCAAATGTAAGATATGGTTAAGGTCGTAAAGTAAGGAACAGAAAATTCTCTGTCACTGTTGTGGATTGAGGTAAAGCCTATGGGGTCAATAAACGGGACTTAAAAGAGATACTCCAGTGTAACGTATGGAAACACAGTGTTTTTATAGACAGGTCTCTTCTGCATCTTTCGACAGAAAGAGCTCGGGTTAACGGAAAGAGTGAAATAAATAACAACGAAGTAAAGTAAAATAAAATAGAATGTGTGCATCCAACCAGGTAGAAACTGTGTTCTGGTGGCGTGATCGAAAATCTGTTGCGTAATAGACGCAGACAAAATTTCATTGGACTATTGAGCAAATAGCTCACAGTCGTTAGACATTATCTGAGACTCGCTCGACCCTACTCAAGGCAGATGATATTCGTTTCTTCTGACATGTCACGGTATGGCGATTGGTAAACAGTCGTCGACTTTTCGGAGATTCAGCATGCTTTCGCCTGTCAAAGAAGTAAGTGTAATGTTTGCGGCTAAAGAACAGTGAACTAAGTTCAATCGTAATATCACTATTTACTAGGCGACACAGCCTAACATCTCACAAGACGTGAGTGTTCAGTAACACCAATGTGAGGACAAAACATCTCGCAAGAACCGGATGAGATTGTACCGTTTAGTGTCATAAAAATGGGTTAATTAACTGGAGTTCATCATATCGTATCCAAAACAGGGGCAAATACTAAGGATTCTTGAAGCAGATAAAGTTGCAAATAAAAAGAAATGCATCTAAGCTAGAGGTATTCTTTCAAAATTTGAGGGGTGTATAATTCTGAAGCCAGGTTCCAACTAAGAGTTAAGCAACGGCAAGCTAAGCATCGCAACTTTGCCTTAGTCACGTGGGATGTAACACGTTGTAGAGTGATATGAGTATAGAAAGGTCTGTGGAACCTACTGTTTTATCTGGAGAGGTGATGGAGGTAGCAGGTTCCTCCGAATATTCTTTAGACCTCTCTCAGACTGCTGCATTGTGTCATATACCAGAAGTCAGTAGTGTTGACAGCCATCGCCATTAGAACTTCAATTCTCAAACTGAAGAATATATAAAACATAACAAGAATTTCTTTAAAATAGCCCTAACTCCGTGTGGTATTTTTGGGGCTGCAATATACATTTGCAAAATGTAACTTAAATTATAGGTTATATGCTTGCTTTAATTACGTGTTTCATGTTGTTTATACTTTAATGATACTCTTTCATGTATATATTTAACTACGCTTTTACTAACTCGGGTTATATGGCATTGAATGTGATTAAAATTAATAAAAAATGAGATGCAAGGACATAGACGTCTTTACGTAATTTTAGGCACTGACGCTATCGCGCCTTTGGCCTTTGGGGAACTGAGAGAAACCACATTAGGTGCCCAGTCAGGAGAGCTGACACATGGGCGTAATTTTAAGCCAGAATTTGTTTTCACTAAGGGTAAAAAGGATTCTCAAAATTATGTGAACTAAACTCGGTATAAAGTGACCGCTTGACATCAAAATATATCGCTGTATGTTGATAACAGTTCCTACCACATAATTTAAAGAATTTTCCCCCTTAAACCTAAACATGCATTTACTTTTGGAAACCACTTAGAGTCTGACAAATATAACTTTTTATTTACATGTAGTGTGCGAGTAATTAAGGTAACTCGAATTGGGAATTGGCCTGTAGCATACTGCAGTAACTGCAACTAGAGCTTAAATAAAATCCGAGTTACTAAAGCGATGTTAAGGAAACTACGAAGCAATAAAGAAACATATTTTTAATACCTTGTTAATTTTTCCTTATATATATATGTGATAATGAAAGTATTGCACTTTCTTTACTTGTAATATTAAGACTTGGACAGGTAATAAATGTCTGCCTCTAGAAGTTATAATAGATCGAAGAAAATTGACCCTTACTGAGGCAGAAGCCCAAATTTATGCCTGATGTTAAAAGAAATAGAAGTCTTCTTTGGCCATTATAATTATGTACACATATGTGCAATTAAAACCTATTGTTTCCAGAATATGTCTATATTTCTTAGACACAGTTTTCAAGAACAATGGGATATAAGTGTTGGAAAGGCCTGAATTCTCCATATTTTCTTTCCAGCTTATATTTAGGGGTTGTAATTTATTTTCCTTAACCAACTCTTTTTTGGAGCAGACGTACTTTACTTTTATGACGTCTGTGCTGTGTAAACTTAAATCCTGGCACAGAAAGTCATAAAACATACCATAAAATGCTGTCAACAAAATACTATCAACGATTTCCGTGTAGCTAAACTGAAAGGGTTAGCTGGTCTTTGAGATACTTCAACCCTTTGAAATTTGACCAACTTTCTCTTCTACAGTGTCAGGTTGTTCGGAAAAAACCCTATATTTTGTACAGGAGAGTTTAGGCTTCAAAAATCGGGGTGTACGTTTCTTCTGTTAGCTTATGAAGAGAAAGTTCGCCAGCTTCGCTATAAAAAAGGGTTAGAAGCACATCATTCAGAGATAATGGTGTAACTCGAAATTCTACTAGAGGGTGAAAAGGTGAATATAACATTCCATGAAGAATGTTTTTAGGTATTCTTTCAAGCATTTTTTTTTTCCAAGGAGTTAGAAAGTTTGCTGACATATACCAGCTTTCCTTGAAGGAACGTCAGTTGCCTCTCCTTATTTCAGTGTTTTGGGTGTCAGTTGAGGTGCTGCATGTTACTGAAAAGAATGAGTTCAGCGTTTAAGTGAGTGAGTAATGTTATTACACAGCCTGTTGTAACTGTGCCTATCAAATTAAAAGTGTGTGACCTGCATAATTAAAGCTAATTAGGTGAGTTATTATTCGTAATTTAAAATATTAAATTTATATAAGACAACCGTTTCTGCCGTCTCCCTTATAATCATCACACATGTAATTAGCACGTATACTAATTATATTATCCGCCATATATTTGTGCAATTATGTTGCATTTGTCGCCCCTTATTTCCACTCTGTAATGGTTAATAATAGAAAGCTTCCTGCGCTTCCCTTTTAGTACTTGCTTTCGTGTCATTAATCACACAAACGCTTACTAATTAGTACAAAATATTTGTCTCAACCGTTAAAACCTACAGCCCACACAACCTTTTCATGTGACTGAAGCAGCTCTTATTTTTGTATGCTTTTCTACCAAACCTTAAAACTTGCAACACAAAGGATATTATTAAACAGATTAAGTAACTGTATGTCGAGTAGCTGATGTGTTTTAAAAGTGTATTTATTACTTATAATCAAACATGAAATTATTTATTATTATTATATATTTATTTTCTAATAGCAGAACATAGAGAACTTTGCTAATGAGGATACTGCATCCAGAAGGCTGGGTTGGTTGCAGTTACATTACTGTGAATATTTCTGTACATATTTAAAAATTTCATCTGGAAATTACAGAAATTAAAATCTGATGAAATGGTGTATGCAAAATAATTCATACCGAATGTGACAGAAACAAACGTTGACTGATTTCGTTAAGATAATTAATTCACTTTCAGTTTCAACGGTAATGTAATTCTTTGCTGTGAATCAATGTGCAAGCTGTTACTTGTATATTGCGTGTTACCTAATGTCTGCCACGTCCCCAACTTACAATGTTCTGATAATTTCCGGAAATAACTGAGATAGATGGGAATTTTGCAGTAACGCGAATCAAGCTTATCAGGTAAGACATATATTCTATATTTCCTTGATGACGAGGGCCACAGGTGGCTCCCGAAACGTATGTTTCCTCGCCGTTCAACCTTGACTTGGCTGCTGGCCAGAAAAAAAATTTATTGAATTCGGTTGCCGTGGCAGGTTTAGAATTTATGACTTAAATTATTCTGCAGATTTCAGTGAAAAGTATTTAAAATTTCTTTTGTGTGAGTAGTACCTTTACATTCAGGCAATTTTCACTGTTTTTCTCTCTATTAATTATCAATTTATCATCAAGAAATATCTGTCATTCAGGAACTGGGAGTTTTTCTTGTAATTTACTTGCGAGACATTAAAACCCATGAAAGGTAAAACAATCCCTGCATAGGCCCAGAGGTTTCCAGGAGTCTGAAGCTCCCATTCGACACATGAAGATGGTGAGGTCAGTCCTACGCACCGGCCACCTTTACCCGCAGGAAATATTTCTGGTACTCATGTCTGTTAGAGCCTGAGTCGATCCCTTGGCCATAGTGCGGCCGGGAGGATTAGGTCAATGAAATATTAGAATGGCACCATCGGGAATCGAACTCGCGACCTTCCGGCTTGTAGCGCAGTGCCTCAACCAACTGCGTCGCCGTGTGACACCTCAATACAACCCATAAAAGTGTCTAAAAGAAAGAAGAGGATGTATGTAAATAACACAGGGATATATTTTACTAGGGTCTGTGACCATAGAACCGAGAATCTTTAAACGTGACACAAGATGTGCTGTAGCGATGAAATTATCAAGTCACTTTTATTTTTTAGATACAAAAGGTAAAAAAAGGTAAAAAATAATTTCGGCATTTTAAAGAATTTTTTTTTTCGTTAGCAGCTATCATTGAAAACATTTATGGCCTTCTCTTCGCGTTACGTAAGTAAAATTAAGAATGATATCCTGGCTAAATCACTGACCTACTCTGCTGAAGTTTTCATAATAAAAATTTTCTTTTTACAATTCACTTCGCCAACGGCCCAGCTGAAGTGCGAACATGTCTCTGAACCACAGGCCTATAGCAAAATGATAAAATGTATCGGAAAATAGCGTCTTTATCTGCATAAAAATAGAAGGAAAATTGCTCATTGAAGCTCTAACTTTCAATTCCTCCTATCCCTTCTAATACCTATATGGCACACCGCTCAATTTGTACAGCTGTGTCTCAAATATAGATCAGAATTATATACAAAGTATAGTGGTTTATATTACAAATATCAGTTGCCATTTTATTACTCTACTGACGGAAGAAATTTTTAGAAATAGCAGGATCTGATGTTCTCAGCAAGGAGGAATAAAGAAGATAGAATCACTAATTGAAGTAAACTGCAGTTGAATTCTTTAAGCGTTTGACTATATGCTAAGAAATTGACCATTATGGGCTGAACAAATGCATATGTTACCGACATCACCACACACTAAATAGTGTAAGAACTTCATATTTTGAATATTAAGGTCAAGAGGTGAAAGTAGTAAAACGAAATTTGCGTGTTCTTCTAGATTATTAACACGAAATTAACAAAACCAAAAAAATAATATTTAGGAAATGGCAGTAAATTTACTCTACTATATACTTCGTTCTTACAATTTTCCACATAGGAATGAAACCTTACATATTTAACCAAGATTATTGTTTTAAATTCTGGAGGTCTAAGATCGATAAGATTTAACTAACAATATACGAAGTTTTATTAATCGTGTTTCATATGTATAACATTAACATTATTCGTATAAGTTGTATAATCTCATCCAGGACTTCCGAGTTGTCGGACATTCTTCACAGTATGACCTGGTATTTGTCCTTTCACTTATGTAATTTCAAATAACCTAATATTTGGATTCTTTATCTTCGTACATTTTATTTACAGATTAGACTGTTAAGACACATTATTATTCCCGAAAATGTACTTTAGTCAGTTAAGAACTCCACAGCTTCTTATATAAATCTCCTTCGCTCTGTTTCCTCTAGGTTTTTCAATTCAAGTATGGCAAATTTCAAACTTCCTATACGTGAAAGGAAGGAGGGTAGAAGAGACCAAATGTTGACTAGGATATGGGTTGGACGACAGAGGAATTGTGATTTGATTCACTCTTACCCATCACTTAACGTTTCAATATCGCGAAAACTGAAACAATTAGGGAAAATTGTATCAGAAATACAATTTGAACAAAATCTTTGCTAAGAGTTTTGTGAAACATTTTTGGTGTTCCTTATTGACACTTATTCAGTGATATGTAGGAGAGGTACTTCCGGGAAGCCCACGAAAAGGCATGCAGGCCTTCAAGCAAAGTGTTCGTGTTGTCCGATTTTAACCAAAATCGGAATGTTTACAGATTTTAATAAAGTTCTACAATGTGAAATTTTCAAGAAATGTTTTTCTCGTTTCTTGATGTGATATAAAAGGGCAAACACGCTAACCTGCTGACATATAGGGCAAATAATAACAATTATAGTAAAAGGAAAGGCTAAGTCCGTGTAAATGATCCCTGGGCCAAGGTTGTAACCGAAGAGCTGAAGAAACAACAGTATTGCTAAGGCAGTACTCCAGGATTTGTGTCTGACAAAGGACTGACTGCATAGAGAATAGCATTTTTTATGGTATTGTGTAAAACGTAACAAAAATATTTTCTATTTATCATGCGTTAATTATAAATATAGCCTACTAATTTGACGAAGTGTTGTAAGGACATATTTAACGTGAATTATTATTATTTTGTCGCAGCCCTTGTAGTACCACTGTAAGGGCTGAACTAAACAGAACTATATTCCCCAGCAAGTCCATACGTATTCTGAGGATGACCAAGTCTTCTCTTCAGTGGGTACTGCGGTATTTTTTTCAGGGATTTCAGCAACTGGTGCCTGAAGTTTTTCGTTTACGTCTTGCTTGTGCCGGGATAAGAATGCACAGAGCTAAACACCTTGTCCCCCCATCTTATCATGGCGTGCAGAGAGACAGTTTTCACTTTTCTTCCAACTTATATTCCAAAGTTCCGTATTTGTAACGTCCTATAAAGTAATACATAACTTGAGCGTAGGCATGTACAGCCTCTGAGGCAGAAGTGTTTATAAACACACGTTTGATACTACTGCCAAATATTTGACCTTAATATCTACAACGTATATCGGAAACGATCCGGCAAATTTAACTGGCTCTTAATTTTCGTGTTTGATGTACCTTGAAGAAGAGTCGCGAAACGTGTACAAACATTGCAGTTCATTTTGACTGGACGTTTATCCTACATTTTTCCTGTTGCTTTCTTCCCTCGAATTTACATATTCCATTGACTGTTTTTTTTAGTAATATTGATATGGCAAGTTCACCTATGTCGTACTGTTGGAACCTGTTTTAGCTACAACTGTTACCATCTCTAGAACATCCGCGGTATTTTGCATGCAAAGATAGATCTTGTTCATTCTTTTCTAACTGAACATATTAAGGAACGGGGGAGGGAATATATTTTATCACCACGTATATTTTAACCTTGACACTAGATTTAGTGAGTAGTTAGCAGCAAGAGCTGGCAGCTTTACTTTACGTTAATTGCCAGTTTAATTGGTGGAAGAGTGGGCGTCAGAACCTGTCTGTTCTTCTGGGGGGAGGAGGGAGATTGCTTGCCTCTACTGGGAATAGAACCGCAATTCTTCAGTCAACCACCCTAGTCAATACACATTCCGGCTAAGGTCAAATGCCATTCAAATAAACAATAACAGGTCGAAATTCGAGATAGATACGTCAGTGCATAGAAAGTAGTTTGTGTTCTTAACAAACACTAACCTGGAACATAAGTAGAGTCGTCCTGACACCTGTTGCCAGCATTCCTACAGGATATTTTCTTTTATAATTGTCGTTTTGCTTATGATTTAAGTACAAGAATGTTTAAGTCTTATCACATAAGTTTATATAACAAAATACCACAACATTGTCTATCGCGAGTAAGAGTCTTGACAATGAATTAAAGACAGGAGTTTTGTATCTCGAAATATTATTAGAGTTCCTAAGCCGTTACACCTTTTACAAGATACCTACTGTAAAAAACTGGTGATTAAGTTACTGTAATGATAATTGGTTCATAATATTACAAGATACACAGCCCAACAATCAGCTTTACGGGTGGCAAATTCTTTCTCAAGAAGCTGCTCTCTTACAGTCATTCAAGAGTTTCACTTAATTTTTGATCCACACATTCTGTCGTGCAGTGTTAATATTAAAAATCAATTTTTTTCCGTATTTAAACAATTTGATGCACAAAATTTGTTTCACAATACGTTTTATTTCATGCCTCTACATGTTTCGAGCACATGTGCTCGAAACATGTAGAGGCATGAAATAAATGTGAAACAAATTTTGTGCATCAAGTTGGTTAAATACTGAGATAAATATACCGAGATGGACGGTCAGCAAAACGTCCCCCTCCCCCCCCCCAAAATAAATAAAATACAGCAACATTACAAAATGTATTAATGGATTAAAATATCTTTGTTTGAATACTGGTTAGGACAAATTTAATGTTTTGTTGACCTGAATTGTTACATATCTGTACAATAAGAACCAACTAGAACCACTATTTACTTTCAATTTATTTCAATAATTAACCTCTACATATTTCGAGCAGGCTTGCTGCTCATCATTAGGAGGCACTACTCCTTGTATAGAGCAGTTGGTATATCCAGAGTAATGCCTCCTGATGATGAACAGTAAGCCTGCTCGAAACGTATAGAGGCTAATAAATAAATAAATAAATTGGAAGTAAATAGCGCGTCCTGTTGGCTTTTATTGTACTGGACAGGAGATTGTCCCCAATTTTGGTGTTTTCATAGCACAGAGTTTCGAAGAGTGTATGTGCTTGTTAATTCAGTGGCACTGGTTTGGGGGGAGGGGATCCAGATTTGGTGGCCACATTATAAAACAATTGCTGATCGTGTGGCTAAGATAAGAAACAAAAATTTCTCCAAAGTATTGGTGGAAAATTCTGTACTTTGGTTAATCTTATGGAGAAGGTGAGGCTGTGAGCTTGGGAAAAGGAAGGGGTAGATTAGGCTTCCCAGGAGATACACTATTTTTTTATAGTGTTCAGGTTTTGGTTTCTGACACCATATTAATAAAAATGCAGTCTTTTTTTATAGGTTATACAGAAATATTCCAGAGCTCGACTATCCTTCAATTTTCGCGACATGACATCAAAATTTGCGCTTGTGTTAGCAGGAATGAATAAGTTCGGTGTGAGATGCTGTAATTTAATACACCCTCCTTATTTACGTATGAGGATAATCATTTTAAATGCAACAGTGCAATGTCGGTTTTCTATAAAATTGCAATGTAGTGTGATGCCTCAGTAGATTTACAGCCGTGTGATTTTGAGTTCGTCGTCCTAATTAAATGCCTTTTCCCACTCGACTCTGATGATAACTATAGATGTTTCCTGCGCTAATTTAATATGCAAAACCTGGTACAATGCTACCAAATTTTATAAAAATAATTCTAAAAAATCAGCAGTGATTTGGAAACTCTTACTTACTTACTCCATGGTGCAGAGTCCTTCTTGAGAAGCTAACTGGTTTGCAGCTAGTCAAGAAATTCCCCGCATTTTATGGAACCCGAAGGTCCATTATCGCACTCACAAGCGTCCGCCACCCGTCCCTATCCTGGGCCAGCCCAATCCAGTCCATATACTCACATCCCACCTTCTGGAGATCCATCCTAATATTATCCACCCATCTACGCCTAGGTCTTCCCAGTGGTCTCTTTCCCTCCGGTTTTCCCTCCAAGACCCTAAACGCCCCCCTCTCCTCAGCCATACGCGCCATATGCCCAGCCCATCTAATTCTTCTCGATTTTATCACCCGCACAATATTGGGTGACGTGTACAGATCATTTAGCTCCTCGTTATGTATTCTCCTCCATTCCGCCGTTACCTCTTCCCTCGTAGGTCCAAATATTCTCCTCAACACCATGTTCTCAAACACCCTCAGCTTCCTTTCCTCCCGCAATGTCAGCGACCAAGTTTCACACCCATAAAAAACAACCGGCAAAATTATAGTTCTATATATCTTAATCTTTAAATTTTTTGATAGCAACGTAGAAGACAAAAGATTCTGCACCGAATGATAGCAAGCATTTCCTGACCTCAATCTGCTCTTAATTTCTTCCGCAATAGAATTTTGATTTGTTAAAGTTGTTCCCAAATAGTTAAACTCTTCCACCCTCTCGAAGTTACCATTATTAATCCTCACACTGTGAATTCGTCCTGCATCCTGATCTCGAAACTCTTATGAAGTTAAATTAACTTCTTTTTGCGATGAAATCCCATTTATTTTTATAACTAAGAATTAGAGTATTAGCTGCGAAACCGTCATGGCTGTGACACCACGTAGAAATTTATGTTGATAAAAATATTTCGGAGAATCAGTTTGGAAATTGGTTTGTCTTAACATACTTTTAAAACCCAATGCAGGAACCTGGAAAATTAATGAACCTCTGAACACAAGAAATTTGCAGATTTATAGTAGCTGAGAATCTCATTACCATCCACAACTGTAACCTTTTCGTCAACGATAAAATACACAAGTAAATTTCGAAGAACTATGGTGTCGCACACAATGAAATTTCGTCTTTTCCTCTAGGTTTTATTCCTCTTTGGTTTCAATTGTATTTTTACTCGCTGACAACAATCTTCTTTGTTTAATATAACGATTGTAAATAGTTTAAAATATTTTTTTTTGTTTACAGGCAGAAACTGAAAATTCTACTGATTTTTAACAATTTGTTTGTTTAAAATACTATTGAGTTGTGATCCCTCAATCAGCAAAGAGGCACACGTGTGTAAAAATGTAAAAACTTTATCTACTTTTGGGAAACTTAATAATCCAGTAGGCACTGCATAAGCTTGCTCTTTGTAGAGTATTTCTGAGGTCAATAACAGCACAGTGAAATACGCCTACATCATATACTGGGTAATAGAAACAAATTAATCATAATAATCATCACCATCAGTAACAGCTACTGGCAGCAAAAGGAACCTCGAAATGCATTAACTTACAATGTAGTGACGGAAATGGTAGGATAATATTTGAAGCTGAAGTTTGGTAGGGTCAGTTGGATTTAACTGCACCAATGAAACGAAGCACTTCTCTTGGATCTCTTCCACGCTTAAGTTACAGTATGAAAGACAGACTCATATTACGCTTTACAATATAAGCCTAATGCACATTCTGTAGGGTCTTACGGACAAAAGTAACGTCAATGTGGTGTAATGAAGGCATATGGGGAGCGGAAATGTTGCTGCCTTTATTGTTAATTTTTGTCACTAGACGAAGATGAGCTTCATCCTTCGGCCGCTTTACCCCCGTGGAAATAACCACCCATACCCACTGAATATGAGGTCGTGAGGGGTCCTGTGAGAGTCTGGACCCTTTGAAACAGAGAAAAATCTCTCGTCGGTCCAGGGAATCAATCTGCCATACCTCCGTTGTCTAACCCACAAACCGGTCACTGTACTGATTATGCTACACCAGACATAAACGTATTGTCATTAGACATTTGAACGTCTCCACATAAATTGGGCCATATATGTTCATGTACATGGGTGTGTACATACATGCATATATATATATATATATAAAACAACGTTTAAAATTTTCGGTGTGTGTGTGTAACATGTAATAAGAGAACGACTGGTATATAATGAATAGGAAAGGATTTGGAAGGAAGCGGTCTTGTAAGGTAATGCAGTCTCCAGTTCCGGTATTTGGGAACACCAAGAGAACGACAAGCCAGGAGAGCGGACTTCGGCCAGGGATTTAAACCAGAGACTCTCAGAACACAATGCAGATATTTCAAATTAAACATAATAAGTGTCTGTCCCGAACCGAACCAAGTCAGAGAAAAATAATACAGTTTCATTGAGCTAACGTGTAAAAGTTTAATTCAACCCAGACCAATAATACAAACATAGGGACAGAATAAACAAAATTTATTTCATGAATGTCTATGTGAGTCTCAGCAACTTTGAAAGTTTTTGCACTGCGAGCACAAACGATACAGTCGTAAAATAATATAGTCAATGGGAGGATAAATATGCCAAGATTGCGTGATTTAATGCTCCCTCCGCCTTGAAAACGACGTCTTCGCCTTTCTGGAATATTTAACGGCATTGAGTAGTTAGTTACCGACGGCTGAGGCCAGCCTATCGGGGAGGATGAGACCGATATCCTGTTCCGAAACGTCGGGAACTGCAAATTAACGCTTATCAATATCCTAGAATTATACCTTATATCTAGGTTCATAAATACGTGACATTTATTTCCACATACGTAGGTATCAAGAATATAATTAAAATTTAAAATGTAATATAACTTTAATTTAAATATGATTTCTTGCTTACATTTGCACTTCCTAGTAGTGATACTTGGCTTAACTATCACGTCCCCATTTAGAATTGTCTTGTTACGCCTACGTATCTACGTTCTTCGACTATTTGGAATTTTGTTTTGACAAAAGATATTATCGGTAAGAGAAATCAGAGAGAGACAAGAGACTTAAAATCTCGTATCAGCGACAAAAGTAAATAATCGTCGTTCTCAAGATTTATTAAATCAAAATATTTTTGTTCATTTTGTGAATTTCGGTTATTTTAAACTTAATAATTTTTGGAGTTCCGTTTTCCAGAATAAAAGTTCGAAAAAGTAGTTTTTCTCTTAAACTTTCAATCACTACCTTTGTTGCTGGGTTTACTATAACAAAACACGGAGGTGGAAAACTCTTTCGTAGCTTGTCTTCATTGGTTGGGTTCCGTGGTTACTATGGCAACGGACAGGCTGGGCGTAGGAACAGTATTTCTTCTGTAATGGTAGAAGGGAGGGCGTCCTGCCCAGTCAGATAATGGTGAGACGCCATGTTGGGGTGGAAAAAATGACAATACAACGATGAAGCGCCGAAAAAAGGAAAGCAAATGCCATCACATAATCCTAAAATATTCTCCTATAGGCTGACTAAAACCTCCTGACCCCGAGACCATCTAGAAATTAACGGATTATACAGAGGGTCTGGTTCTGAAGTTGTCTTATGTGGGACAGAGAAACAAGAACGTGTCTCCTAAGGTAACATTTCCTTTGCTGGTGACCATTGCTGAGCTGAGTACGATGTAAGTAATTTAAACAACTTCGTAATGACTTAAAATTATTACAGCATAAGCTTCAAGAAACGTAATGCCAAAATGATGTACGGTGCAGTGGTTAAGATCTGTCACTTGTGTTTCAAGAATTATGAACGCACAAGTTGCTGTATAAATTTTATAAAGGAAAAAATATCGCCACGCAGTAATAAGGAAGTTTAGTTTTTGATTCGAATAGGAATCTTGGCTTTCCGAAACCATAATCCATTACTGATATTTGCAACCACGAAAGGTGCAGTATGGGTAACAAAAACGAATTGAAATAGCATATTGATTAAGGAAACACAAAAAATAAATACAGTTATCTCAGCAAAAATTTATTAACAAAATATTATAATAAGATGAAATATATAGAACGTAAGTTCGCACGCATGTCCACCTTAGATTGTGGGTGTGAAGAAACCAGTTACGAATGCAGTTTTTCGCTTCTTAACAATTCCGCGCCTAGTTATAGCCTACTGCCATGTAAATACCTGTAGGCCAGTGTTGGCAAATTTCTGCCATGAATGAACCTATGAATTAATATTTTACATCCAAAGAAACCCCCGCAAATGAAAATCCTTACAAGCCAGAAAATAAACAGTCTCGTGTAGCATAAGGATTGATCCAGTACTGTCAATTGCCGGACAAAATTTTCCAGTTATATTTTTAGAGATACTTGAAATATTTCATTCTATTTTCAGATTCGTATATATATAGGTTTATTCTACGATTTTTGGCGGTGCCATTAAACGTGTTTTACGGAACCCTAAATTTCGGCGAAATGCTGGGTGGGAAAAACTGCGGTGATTCTAAAATGAAAGCACAGAAATTGGTTTAATAGTCGTGAAAAGAGTTTCAAGCACTGAAGTGCTTTAATGTGCTATGTTATAATGTACTGTTAAGTCAGGTCAAGGGAGACGACACTGGAAATGTTTTTCTACCTTCTTACAAAACGTAATAAACTCCAGACGCAGTGTTGTATGGTAGGGCTCTTAAGAACACACTACAGTCTCAGTGTTTCATTATTCTAAATACATACACTGTGATGAATGTGGATATTTAAAGAAGCTATCCTGAAGAGCTCTTTATTCAAAGCTTGAGCTTACCCAGTGGATATATACAGAGTGCCAATATCACTGAAAATATCGACTGAACATCAAACTCTATGAAGCCTCTTGTAAAGAAAAACTAACTTGGCGCACAACTTATTCTTAGCATTGTTCGTCAACATCTACAGGTTTCGGGCGAATCTTGACCCATCATCAGGAGGTAAAACCGTATGTATACAACAATTGGTAACTATTATTATTTTTAGATGACTGTCTGTTGTCCTAATTGGATTCCAATCCTAAAGAATAATAAGTACCAAATGTTGTGTACATACGGTTGTACCTCCTGATGATGGACCTAGATACGCCCGAAACATGTAGAGGTTGACGAAATATACTGAGAATAAGTTGTGCATCAAGTTGGTTTTTCTTTACACAATTATATCGAGATGCCCGTTAAACAAAACATAAAATCTATGAAGCCTGAATTTCATATGGATTTTGATCTTTTAAACACCGATATCTCCCTCAAAAAAAGAGGTTTATCTGTAACACAGTTCGAATTCTTAATGTTGTTAAGGGAAATAAGGTTACTGTAAAGAACATTTTTTCTGATAATCGTATGAAACCATAAACACAGTCCGTAGACGAGTGCAGAATTCTTGATGTTACAACAAACCATACATATTGTTAGCAATTGGATTTTAAATGGTTAAGGGTTGTCCTATATGCTAAAACGACGGTTAAAAAATATGACTTCTTTTGGTACAGGATTAAGCTCGGTTAAAATTAACCCTTCAAAAGAAGAAACTGAGGTAGTTATATTGATACATAAAGTTATAGTGGCTCCTTATTTAATTCCATAACTGTTTCACGTGCCTTGTATTTATCTGTTCAAATCTAGCTATAAGTAGTTATGCATTATTACCGCTGTTCTGCTACTGGCAAAATCCTTTTAATGGGTACCTAACTTAAAATATTCTACTCTATATGAAACTCGAACATCTGCCGCAAAATGTATTATATTATAATTTTTTCATTTCTTAAACCAAAACAAACTAATAAAAATGATGGCGCTTGAAATTAATACACAGTTTAATGACACACAACAAAATAGGGGAAAATGATACTCCTTAGCTGTAGAAGAGGATATTCGTGCATTAGGTAGCAAAATGTAAATTGTAAGCCCAAATTTGTTGCTTTCTGAATCTCGTGGACAATATTATCCACTAATAAGGTAGTGCTTCAATACTCAATGCCATTTCCTTTCAAAGAGCGCATTTTTATATGTGTTTATGTTGCTTAAACATTTATTTTGAAGCAGAAATTTAAGTTCCTGTCCATTACTCCTTGCAAAAGGAGTTACGCAATTTCTCTAAATAGTGTTCGAGTGGCGGAAAGTTAGAAGTCCCAAGTTATGGATCTGCAGGTCTTAAATGTAGGATTCCTGACTGCTTTTTCCTTCGCGTACACTCAAAATGTTTTAACGTACTTGGGCCTTTGTAAATAAACTTGGAAAATTATGGAAATACATAAAGAGGAAATTCGTTACCTGGCGTTGCTAGTACAAAATCTCAGGCATTAGTAGGGGATGTGTATAGTGTTAGGAAGCAGGAGTTATGGAATGCATACTCAATTTTTGTGGTTAAACTTCTTGGAAGAAGACCACTTAGAAGACAGAGATGAAAGGGAGAAGTAAATTAGAATGGATCGAAGGCAGACAGGAAGTGATGATGGAAGGTAAGCATGACTAAGTGTGGAAGGAATCCAATGGCGATTTTCGTTAGTAGCTGTACTGAACCTTTAGGTTTTATTATGGCAGTTGACGGAGAACCTAAAGACAGCAAACTTATTCTTCAGAAACAAATAATCGATGATCTGCTGGAGAAACTTCCAGCCTTCTCTGGAAGCTGAAAGTTTATTACTGTTTTTCAAGGGTTCTCAATTTATTCCTTACCTGAGCCACATTAATCCAGATCTCTCCTTCTATTAATGTCTTCCATTTCAGTATTGTTATCACGTCTACTTCTAAGTCATTCTAGTAAGTTATTACCTTCATGTTTTACGACCAAAACTTGATGGACGTCTCTATCCTAACAATTCGGGTTGACAAACCTCTCCTTTCTCATTTTCTGTGGTTTAGTTATTTGAATAAGCTCTAGCGACCGGTCGGCTTAACAAATGCCATTCTTGCCAACGTCTTGTTATTCTTCAGTTCTAATTTCAGATACAAAGCTTAGTCTTCTGTTCTCAAGCACAATCAATCTCTGTTCTCTTTTCTGTATGACAAAGTACTTCCAGACAGAAAAGTGGTGAAATTAAAGTATTAATATGTTTTAATATGTAAGTTCTTAGACAAGGGAAGAGAATTCATTACATTGTGGAAAGCCAACTTGATGCAACAAGGTAATTTTATTAATATATTCTTAGCTCGACATGTTTCTGGTGCCGTGCACGGCACCATCCGCACCGTCCACACGACCTACGCAGCGGCTCTCAAGACCACCACCCATCCAAAAACTCGGCGCAGAAAACCATATGCTGCAACTCAACATCTAATGCTCCTGATGATTGGTGTATGTACCAGAAACATGTCGAGCTAAGAATATATTAATAAAATTACCTAGTTGCATCAAGTTGGCTTTCCACATTATTTCATGAGGAAGATGCACAGTCAAACAACTCTCAAATTCATTACATTGTTGGGACCCTTCCCACGCGTTTTCAGAAGGATGTTTGCCGTTCACTGCCGGCGGCATGCAGTTTTTGTTATTACTGCTGTTCCTCAATATGTGAGTTGCCAGATCTTTAAGGGCCTTATTGACTGCAGTGATTTTGTTCTGGACAGGGACAAAGGGGGCATAAAATTAAGTTGTAGGACTACATAGCATTTTTGTGCATTGTTGCTGGCGTCTAATGCTTTCTTTTTCTCGTTTTATGGTTTTTCCGCTTAATAAAACTCTTTTTAGGATGCCATGAAAAACGTACATTAGATAATCGACAAATAATCTGATTCATCACTAGAAAATCCACAGTGAAAAACCACATTAATTTCGCCCAATCTTATTTATGACATTAGATACAGGTCATAAATATTTGGATATTTATGTCAATGAGATGGTAATACAGTACGCATTTACTATCATCATCGTCGTCGTCGTCGTCGTCGTCGTCATCATCATCATCATCATCATTATCATCATGACCACCATCATCACCATCAATATAAAAATTGAAGCACCATTACAAGAAGATGTGTGTGTGTGTGATGTAGCGGAAAAAATATCAAAGCATTCGACGCTGGATTGTTACATGGTACTGTGAATATCAGGTCGCTTTTCTCACAGCAAAACGTCCATACTAGCCATTGAATGTGAGGTCTAAATAGGCCATCATCTTTTTGGAAGTGGTAGGAAAAATAAGTTCTGACCATTTCACGAATTAAACCGTAGTTACTCAGCCTTTAGCAGTTTAAACTACCCCGTCCGATATTTTGGCAAATTCTTAAAATTTAAAATACTGTACACACGCAAGGAAAACATTTTTTAATATCTAGTGCATTGATAAGTGATAAACTGCCACTTTTCTACACTTTAACAAAGGCCAGCAATGACGAAATAAAACCGTCAGCCAAAACTATTTATGGCCACTTTGTTCACATGAAATGGGTTATTTTTATGAAATTACTTGTAATATTATGGTCAATGAGAATCAAAACGCAGATATAACCGAAAAGATCAGTCATTATTGTAATGTGCGTCATCCCCGTTGTGTTTTGTACAATAGTAAGGAGTTAGGTATGTTAACAATTACAGTCGAACACAACTATATGTGTTATTATATTATAGGAGTTTACAACAACGACATGTCTCGGCCCTATATGTCGGCCATCATCAGGTTGTGGTTAGACTTTCAGTTTAGGCTATACTAGCAACGTGTAGTGGTTTTGGGGCGTAATGGGGCGAACCCGCCCCCAAAACACTACACGCATGCTAGTATAGCCTAAACTGAAAGTCTAACCACAACCTGATGATGGCCCACATATAGGGCCGAAACATGTCATTGTTGTAAACTCCTTGTAATAAAAACAAATATAGTTGTGTTCGACTGTAATTGTTAACATACCTAACTCCTTACTACTGAAAATATCAGTTCATCTCCGCTGCTGTAACTTGTCTAGAAGCGATCACTCGAACTTAAAAAAAAAGTACCTGTCGTCTGCAACGTAATCCGTCCGTCCCTGCAAAAATTGTTGTAGGCCTATGATCTACGAAAAATGAAATAGCCTACTTCCCAGCAACAATCCACCTCTCCTTTTCTCACCGGCGTAATTACAATTTCGTCTACTATAATTTTTATAATCCTTCCATGTAATTTCATCTCCATCTGCAAACTAAAATCTTGTCTCTGTTGACCGAACACCTGGTGGAAACCACTATGTCATTTAAACATTTTCACGAAAATATGGTGTAATTTCTGCAAGAACCAGACTGTTGCTATATAGAGTTCTGGTTTCAGGAAAGGGCTCGACAGCCGGTGACAGGAATTGTAATACAGCTGGACTTGAACAAATTGCATGGGAAATTTGTGGTTTAACTTAATTAACTGAGCCCTGAAGACGTTTACGCCACACGTCGGCAACCTCAGAATCACAGACCGGGGGCTGCTTTTTATTAGTACAGAACAAATTTGTCCTTTTAATATCGCAGTACACATTCTGTCTTGCATCTGAAGCAGTACTTTCTCTTTTATTAAGTCTTAAGATTGAGAGGTTTTGCTGTAAAATATTATGGTTTAATTTTAAAAGAAATTATATATATATATATATATATATATATATATGTGTGTGTGTGTGTGTGTGTTAAAACATGAAAGCTTATATGTTCATTGTCGTGGTGAGGCAACTACAAATATCTGTTTTTGTAATTAAACTGTTATTATGCTTAGACTAAACGTCAGACAGATCTTATTTTACATGGCATTCATTTATTTTGAATACCAAAATTTTAATATTTTTTATTCGGATTTAATGAGAAGGAATGTGCTACGTTAAAACCATCTGACTTCGTTCTTTTTCCTTATATTATGCCTTTGTTTTCCTTATATTATGCCTTTGTTTTCCTTATATTATGCCTTTGTTTTCCTTATATTATGCCTTTGTTTTCCTTATATTATGCCTTTGTTTTCCTTATATT
>Ga0131853_10004390_pt1 | contig 25298 bp, 19 predicted proteins | sample TergutLab28metaG_FD_92764 | JGI IMG/M metagenome (GOLD analysis project Ga0131853, IMG submission 92764) | Labiotermes labralis P1 segment gut microbial communities from Petit-Saut dam, French Guiana - Lab288 P1 (version 2) (version 2) | ecosystem: Host-associated > Arthropoda: Insects >... | reverse complement strand
CACACACACACACACACACACACACATGTGTGCACGCTCATGCACACATGTGTAAGCAGGCAAAGGTTTGTGAGCTGATAATATTATGTCCCAAAGTACCATAATGTACACAAAAGATGTGGAAGTATGTAAATGAACACGTGCATGAATACCATTACTGTATCAAATGGTACATCTTAAAGTTAGAGATGTTGATAGACATTGGTTGATATTAGCACAGTTTAGAATTTGTATCCATGTTTTACAGAACAGGACTACAACAAGGCCATTGATATGTACTCAAAAGCGATAGACCTTAACCCAACTGTTGCTGTGTACTATGGAAATCGGAGTATTGCCTACCTGAAGACTGAGTGTTTTGGGTATGCACTGAATGATGCATCAAAAGCCATTGAACTAGATAAGATGTATGTGAAGGGATACTACCGGAGAGCTGGTGCACATATGTCTTTGGGGAAATTCAAACTTGCTCTGCGGGACTATGAGGCTGTAAGTACTCAAGTTTACTGTTCTGAGGTTCATTGTACAGCCATATAGTATGTGTATGGCTGAGCAGTAGGCGTGGCAGCATGCTGCTGCCGCCGCCGCTGCCACTGCTGCTGCTGCTTCCTCTTCTCCTTCTTCCTCTTCTCTTTCTTCCTCTTCTCCTCCTTCCTCTTCTTCCTTTTCCTCTTCATCTTCTTCTTCCTCCTTTTCTTCTTCCTCTTCTTCTTTTCTTCCTCCCCTTCTTCCTCTTTTCTTCTTCTTTTCTTTCTCTTCTTCCTCCTCTTCCACTTCCTTTTCCTGTTCTTATCCTTCCTCCTCTTCCTCCTGTTCTTCTTCCTCTTTTCTTTTTCTTCCTCTTCCTCTTCTTTTTCCTCTTCTTGTTCTTCCTCCTCTTCTTCCTCTTCTTCTTGTTCCTCTCTTTCTTCTTCCTTTTCTTCGTTCTCTTCTTCCTCCTTTTCCTCCTCTTCTTCTTCCTCTTCCTCCTCCTCCTCCTACTTCCTCTTCTTCCTCTTCCTCTTCCTCTTTTCTTCTTCCCCTTCTTCCGCCTCTTCCTCTTCTTCTTCCTCATCTTCTTCCTCTTCTTCTTGTTCTTACTCCTCTTTCTCTTCTTCTTTTTCCTCTTCTTTGAGCATAGTATTCTTGGTGTGGCTAGTTTGCTTGTGCAGCTCTCCACTTCTGAACGTGACTAATGTGACAGTCTTGGTTGTGTTCCTCAGTCTGTCCACCCACAGTTACTGTGCTACAGGTTAGCATTTTCAAGCAGTATTGTTTGTGTGTCAGAATTAAAGCAACACAGTAATACAGTACACAGTACTTTAAGCATAACTTGGCTGATAACTTGGGGTGGGGGGGGGGGCAAAATTGATGATGGGTATTAAGACCTTTAACTCAGGAGGAAGGAAACACATAGATAGAAAATATATTGGAGGGGCATTTGTTCCCCCTTCACCCCCACTCTCAAAGTTATGCATATGCACAGTATATTAGGGAAAAATATTAATACTCTTTTTTGTATATTATGCTATAGTGTGTGAGCGTCCAGCCTTTTTATGGCAGCAGGCCCATTACTGTGGGCTGCACGTGAAAAAATAACCATATGTGGTATACCCAACCGCAAAAATTATTGTCATTTTTATATTATATACATGATTTACAAACGTGGCTGTGGGCTTCATGATGCAAACTGGTGGGTTGCCAGTTGGAGACCCAAGCTGTACCGTGTATTGTAGATGTTTCCTTGTGATGAGTAAATAGGCAGGCACACAGTCAAACCATTCTGCAAAGTTAGTGATATGAACCTTCATCACACTGTTGCAGGTTACTAAAGCAAAACCAAATGACAGAGATGCCAAAATGAAGTATGCTGAGTGCAACAAGATTGTGAAACAGATGGCATTCGAGAGGGCCATTCGAGTGGATGACACAAAAAGGAGCATAGCAGATTCTATCAACTTGGAGAACATGGGTAACTGCAGTGGGTCAGATACACAGGTGTTCATGTTGGTGTGTCCGTTATGTCTGTGTGTGTACACTAATAGCTGCGTGTTTCAGTGATTGAGGGGGAGTATAGTGGTCCAAAGTTGGAAGATGGGAAGGTGACGCTGGAGTTTATGGAGCACCTCATGAAAACGTACAAAGAGCAGGGCAAACTGCATCGCAGATGTGCATATAAGGTGGGCACTAATTGGTAAAGTAACAGTTCTCCTCATTCTTTCAAAATGTTCTGTTTTATTGCATACATTTTTCAGTACACTTGTGATATAATAGCCGTGTACATCGCAGTCCCTGAACACCTTTCCATTGCTTGCAGGAGTGGACTGCTGTCAGCTTATTGGAATATATATCATTAATTTTAGATTCTCTGCCTCAGTATTTAGTGAAAGCCTCTTAAGATATTTTTGGGAAAACTGAACAAAATGGGTTGAAAACTAACTGAAGGGGTAAGCCTAAAAGTGTGTCATTATTTCATAATTCTGTATTTGAAATTTACATTATCTTTACTAGAATATTTTTGCCTATAAATTCTACAGTGCGTGATTAAATTTTATGAATTTTATGGATCTGAACGCGTGTGTGTAGATCAGTACAGGATTGCAAGTTCTTCAGTGATTTGTGTGCAAGAAACTTTGTCATGAGCATCTGCCATGTTTACATTGGCCACCTTTGCTTGATTTGTGAGTGGTTTACATTTCGTACTCATCTGTGGTGTAGAATATTTAACTGGCTGACTGCATGTAAAGGAGTCCCATAACCTTCTTACTAGCTGTTAATACAACTTGTGTTTTTTTTTTTATTTTTAAATTTCATTCATATTTTGGCCTGATAAATTAACATTATCAATGTAGACCAGTAGCTTATGTGCCCCATTCAATTTCAGTCCCTCCTATCTGATGTTTATTGGACCGTGCATCATTGTGATAACTGAAGAATAAAAAACCAACTAGATGCCACTTATTGTTTTATTGTACTTCTTATAGGCTCAACATGTTTTGGGCATTACTATGCCCATCATCAGGAGCTCGTGACTGTGATTTTGATTACCACATTGGTCGTTTCGTTCTGTAAAGATGGAGGGGTTAGCATCAATGTAAATTTATGGTTCTTAGTTGTGTATTTTCAGTGTGAAGTTCTTTGTCTCTTTGTTGTAGCTGGTAACGTGTTTCTGTTAATATTAATATTAATAGTTGTGATTTTTTATGCATGGTGATCAGAGTGTTCTTTTGTGTGTAGTGTGTTTCATTAGTGGATTGGTAATTCGATGTGTTGTTAGTGTTCATTAGTATTGTGAATCTGAAATTGTACATAGCTTGGCTTGCTGTATGTTGGAGGTTAGGTGCAGTTGGGCTGGAGTAGTGTCTGGGCTGCAGGCTAAAGCACAACTGGTCTTTTCATGTAGTATGTGGGGGCTGGGGGTTAATGGCCGTCTGAAATAGCGGGTTTATTTCGCCTGGGTATTGTTCTGGAATTAGCTTGCCTTCTCGGTGGAGGGTTTGGATGTAGTATTGTTTGTAGGGAATGAGCAAGCTTGGGTTACTGAGAGGTTTTAGCAAGGTCATTATACTGTTCATCTGGTCATATTCGTTACCAGCTACAACAAAGTGACAAAGAACATCACACCAAACACACACCACTAAGAACCATAAATTTACATTAACGCTAACCTCTCCATCTTTACAGAACGAAGCGACCAATGTGGTAATCAACATCATAGTTGCGAGCTCCTGATGATGGGCATAGTAATGCCCAAAACATGTTGAGCCTATAAGAAGTACAATAAAATAATAAGTGGCATCTGGTTGGTTTTTTATTCTAATGTAAAGCTGTAAAGAAGTGGTGATAAATAAAGTAGATTGTATTTGTATTGCATACAGCCTTCATAGGACTAAACCAAGAAAGCCAAATATGTCATGGTATAATACAGTACTCATTTCAGGTGCAAATAAAAGCGCATAGTAAATATTTACTGATGTTGCTCCGTACATCATGGATATTTTTTTGGCCAAAAATCTGGCAGTGTAGGAAGTCAAGTACACATGTTTGAAAGTATGTTACATGTACTTGTAATGTTACTGTCAGATGGGGTATATCTATGGGAGTGCACATGCATTTCACGTGCAGACATCGTGTTGGCGACCTTGTTTGGAAAGGGAAGTTGATAAAGAGGAATTGAGTTTGTACGTGAATCTGGGAGTTTTCCCCAGTAAAGATGCATATGAGTGCCATGCAGAGGTATGTAAGGCATTGTTTTATTCTGCCGTCTAGTGCTGAACAGTTGCAATGTGGGTGGATGCATTCAGAAGCAGAAGAGTGTCAGCTGTTGACATGCATCACATGGATATATCTTGTCCATAGGCATAACTGAACAGTGCATGGTTGAAGACTGGCACTGGCCTATGAAGGAATTAGCCAAGCATATAGGGTTTCATGGGTTGGGTGTTGGTGGATGGAAGTGTTTTTTCATCCTAAGTGTCCTGCCAACCACAGTCCATGTGACTGTTATCTGACCATTAAATTGAAGTACTCATTTAATGGAAAATGATTTGCAAACAGAAGAAACATAAACACTGTCCAGTGTGCTGTGGTACAGATTAGCATATCAAGTAATATGACTGTGTTCACTGCAATCCCAAGATTGGTAGCAAACCATAGACAAGCTATGGGACTGCTTTGCAGGTTGTAAACAATTTGTGTGAGTAGTTTATGTTGCTCTCTTTTTTCCATGTTCACATTGTATGCCACAAGAAAATAATAGAACTATTATTTCCTTGTGTCATAAAAAGTGAACATGGAACAAAGATTGTGGTGTCAACACTTTGGTCCAGAAACAAAAGGACATAGCATGGGAAGTCATCACATGAACTTCACCCAATGAAAATAAGCCAAATGCAGTGCCCACAGCCTGTATGATGGTGGGAACTGTCTTCTGGGATGCTGAAGGAAGCGTATGGGTTGAGTTTGTCGCACGAGAGGAAAGCAGTGCTGCTCATTACTTCTAGGTGCTCCAGAAGCTTCATTGTGCACCACGTTACAAAACATTCAGGGAAGAAAGAGATCATCATGCAGCATGACCGTGCTTGTCTCCACACTGCTCGGCTGTATATGGAGATGATTTAGAAGAAGGCAGGGAACTTTCCCCATCCACCCTGCAGTCTGGACCTAGCCCCATTGTCCTACCACATGTACGGGTTTCTAAAAGATCAGATGTGAGCCCAGCACAATACGAAAAATAAGGCAGTTCAAGAAGCTGTTTTTTGTTGTTTATGAACAGCTGAAAAAGAGTTCTGCTGCAAGGGGATCTTCAGACTTCTGGAACGGTGGCAAAAATGCATCGAACGGGTTGGGTATTTTGTAGAGAGTTGAATACGTGGACATTTAGTGGCAGCCTACTGTCTGCATTTTGTGCAGGATAAGCTACACTTTTGCAAGGTGTTTGTGGCTAGGCCATATTAAATATGTGACTGCAGCATGGTGATTCTCCACCTAATTTCATTTACCAATTCACAGAGCACTTGAATTGGTACTAAGAAAGTGGGTGGCTTAGTTGTGGAGGTCTGGGTGCCAGTCCACCTGATTTACCGGACCTAACAACCCTTTGATTTGTACTTGAAGGGTAACGTGAAGGATTTAGTGTTTCAGGAAAAGTCTTACACTGTTTGTGGATGGTGCGGCTCTGATATGGAGCAGGGCTGAAAGCATATCTCTCATGAAACGGCAGTTAGTTGTAATTCACACAATCAAACTGAGATTCCCACATTACTAGACCATTGGGTTACAAACACACATTCTGTCAAAATGTTGTATCTGCAAAAAAAGTTGCATGTACTTTTTTTCATAAAGACAAAACATGCTCAAATGTTGGTCTGTTAAGGATCTGTCTTTTGTTTTTTGTCTGCTGTAAAATTGTTTGTTGGTGGGTTGCGACAAACTGCTGCCTCATGAGCAATATATATATATGAAGTGAAATGTGTTGTTTCCAAACAGGCCAGTGTTGGAGGTTATGTCACACAGCAAGCTGTGTAAGTGTGTACCGTCTCACAGTTAACTCTTTGATGGTTGAGATTACAAAATAAGCTGATATGTATCATTTGAAATAAGCTGTTGAATATAAACGTGAGAGTACGCATATTTTCATGGGACATAGAATGTGTTGTTTAACTGAGGTGTTAAAATGGTGAGTTGTCACTGCAGGAATAAAAATTAGCATTTGTGGTTGTAAGAAATGACTGTGTACTTTATGGACTCTTTTTATGAGTTTAGTCTTTCTCTTTCTACACTGGCCTGTAATACAATTATAAGAAGACAGTGAAAGCAAATCCAATTGTATTACATGTAGTAACAGCATGATAATATGTATCATAGTCGATGCTCGGTGCATTATTTTCTTGCATGTTATTGAAAGAATATATGGTAAATCTTTAGTTGAAATAAATAGGTTGTATAATGTAAGCACAGTGCAATAATTCTGTTGCATTCACTCTGTTATTGCTTTGAGATTTTCAATTCTAGAATGATAATTTCTGATGCCCTCACAACCCTCATGGTTTGCAGCAAGACACTGATGAATGTGGTTGTTAAATGTTTGTTTTTACTTTTTAACGAAACAGAGCAATCATGGCTGAAATCTTGTGTACTGTAAATAATTAAGGTTACAATATACTCTTTACTTATGAAAGCAAATTTTAAATTAGGTACATCAGTTCACTGCTAGTGCATCCTGACAAGAAGTCAAAACCATGACCAGTACTAAGTAAATAAACATATTCAGTGTTGTTATACACCTTAAAAGAAAATTAAACATGAGTCTGTGTTTGTGTCATCATAAGGAGCTTTCTGCATGACTGGGATTACTTCTCACCATCTTGTGCATATATATATGTTATAAATTGGCCTTTGATTGTGCATGAAGCTGTAATTGGCAGTTATAAAATGACTAAATCAATCATTGGAAAGAGGTGTTGAAATGTGTCAGCAAAGGCACGAAGTATCCAAGTGTGTTTGAAAATTAATGAATAGGAGCGTTGGTGGTTATGGAACAGCTGCCTGTACAAACAACATGTGCCAAATTGTTGTGACAGTGCTCACTTTGTTTGTTCGTTTGTTCGTTCATGTGTTTGTTTGTTTGTTTCTTTCTTTCTTTCTTTGTGGCCTTCAGTGGAATTATTTCTGTACATCAATTCTTCACATTTTACTCTTAAGGTAAACAAGTTTTAAAAGTGAATTTTATGTGTTTGTGTCTGTCTGTCTGTCATTTCAGATCCTGTTGGATGTGGAACAGCTCTTCATGTCACAGTCTTCCTTAGTTCATATTACAATTCCTGAAAACAGCAAGTTTACAATTTGTGGTGACATTCATGGACAGTTCTATGATCTCATGAACATTTTTAAACTCAATGGCCTGCCATCGCCCAGCAATCCATATGTATCCTTACCTTGCTGTGATTATGATGCTCGTGTATAATTAGGGCTCATATTTCTGCATGATCTGATTTAGTTTTGTGAGTCCAAACCCAGTTGTTGAGCTGTAAGGATTTCTTTGGTTCATAGTCATGAATTATTATCCTACAGTGCTCTTTATCACAGCACAGTTCATAGTCGGTCTGACATTCTGCTTTCAGTGTAGCATAATGGCTGTGGCAGAACAAAGGCAAGCAGTTCTGAAGTGTATGCATGCAACCTTCTTTCTTATTTGTGAAGATTTCTTGTTCTGTAGGTCTTTTTCTCTTTTTAGTTTCATTTCTTGAAGAACTTATTACTGCGTTAAATTTCTTAGCGAAGTTTTGCTCCACTATTATTTAATTTCTAACCTACATACAGTATTTAATTCCTAATTTGTAAGGTTACATTAATGAATTATCTCTCTATGAAATTTCTAATGCCTAGCTTCAATGGTTCATTTCATATTGTTTATTGGAAACTTTTGTACAGTCACTGTGTTGTATTTTTTTTTTTTAATTCTGTACTGAATGACGTAAGCTAACTTTGCATTAGTTTGCAAGCTTTCTGACATACCATTTAACCCCTTTTAAGATTAATCTGTGTGACAAGCTTTTGTACTGCAGATGAAAGGATCTTAAATTGTAGTTGTGTCAGAATTACAAAATGTTTTGTTTACTCTGATTTTAAACCCGGTGATCTTCAATCCATTTTGTATTCTCATTACCATATTTATTTTATGGGACACAAAAAACCTTGACAAGTAAACTAAGAGTAGGTTCTCACTGTACAAGATGTTCTCCGAGTTAATAAAATCTTCACGGACTGTCAGCCGCATCTCCATTGTCCTTGTGACCTTCGTCAGAGTCTTAGTGAGAAACTGTTACAGTAGTTTCTATTCAGTTCTAACATCACTTCTTTTCCTTGGCACATAATCATAGTGTTGTTTACTTAACCCACACTCCAAAGTTGTAACCATTAACCTGGAACTGAAACTTGGGAATGGTGTAGTGACTGAATTTTTGTCTTAAATACAGAAAAGAATATAACATTGATAAACCTTAAATTGAGAAACACTGTACTAGGGTCATTTGAAAATGAATGGTGATGCTATTGCAGCGCAGCTCTGGTAGTAGTCTAGTGAATGTATGCATGCTGGTTGAAAATTGTGATGCTTGTTGTATGTGTTGGTCTGTTTGCGTGAGTCTGCAGTCTGTTTTAAGTGCCCTTTGTGGTCACAATCCTGATGTGTTGGTTAGGGGCACCATACACCCATGTTGAGAAGTATGAACAGTGCTGCTTCATCAAAATCTGGTTGAAATACATGGCAGTGTCACAAGAAATTATAGCAAGTTTGTGGTGAACAAGATGCGCCATATCACACCATAGACAGATGTGTGTGTTTTGGAGGTAAGAACGAAAGAAACTAACAAACTGAGAACCAGCCCAGCTGATCACAGCAGCTGACAAGGACTGGATGGTACTAATGGTAGGGCATGCGATAACTGATATGTGGAGAATGGTGCTGCAGATGGTGGCCGGCATCTTCCATAAGTGCAGCAAGGTGTCTGCAGTGTGGCATTAGTCTATATTTATGGTCTTTAAGGAGAGAGCTTTAGCAATAAATTCTATTCATTTTTTAACAATGTTGCCATTAATTCTCAAATGACCTTAGTACCTTATTTACTTGGGTTTTGGTGAGGACCACAGAATGAACCTAAAATGAGGGACAATCTTAAATTGGAAAATGTGAATCTGGGATTTTGGTATGTAGTTATGCCAGTCACATGTGTGTAATTGGACGGCCTGGCCTAATAATCATGCTAGTGCACATAATCTTTAATCATTTTTCTTGTTTCATGATGATTTGTTAACTCATTGGCTGTTCAATTGTTGCACATGAAACATCTGAGATTGACCACCTGTGCAGCAAATATAGTTTGATGGCACTCTCCAATAACCATGGTAACAAAATGTGACACATTTCCATGTGAGACTTACACCAAGCGAGTGATTTAATTGCTGTATTATATAGTTTACATACACACACACACACACAGCAAAAACTGTTGCAGATGACACTGCTGATTTTTTCTCTTCATGGGACGGAATAATTGAGTTATGCTACGTGATTGACCTTTGCTTGGCTCATTAATACATTTTTCACTTGTAAAGGTTTCCTACCTAAACATTTATGACAAATTCGCAATGAAACATACTTTTGACCCCTTTAATCTGTTCTTTACATCAAAACCCTTTGTCTATTCATGTATGTTTCCATTAAGTCTCTTTGTTTTGCTCATACAGTGTGAAAGTAATGGTGTCTGTTCCTAAAGGCTAATTATGAAAATTATTCCAAACATGTGTTTCACAGAATGTGACATGTGTCTTACTTGTGATGTGTGTCATGTAGGTGTGTGATTGGACTGTGACTGTGACATCTGTTAGTGTTTGAAACGAATAATTGTTAGAAGACATATAATGGATCATCATGACAACACAAGTCTCTGTCAGTATTCTTTACATTCAACTAGCAAGGGAATGTAGATCCACAGCATTTGGCATCTTGTTAAGAGAGATGCTACCTCATGGCACATGGATACACTATAAGCCGAAGAAGCAAGAGTTTCGTAGAGTATTTTGTGACCGCATAATTGTTTCACTTTGATTTCAGTAATTTGAATTATTGTGTATGTGTGAAGTTGTATACATTGTGTTTCACTTTACACAGTGTGTGTGTGTGTGTGTAGTTTTTGTCACATAGAGTGGTGAACTGTTGAGCAAATTATAATGCGGCTGCTGTGTCAAAAACCAGAATGTAATGTAAGCCACTCTAAATTCAAAAAAACATGGATATTATAAACCATTTGGTTGCTTCTGCCATTGTTGCTGCCACAGTTGCTGAAGAATTTGGTATTTCTGCATTGTCTTTAAATATGATTTCATCACATCGAAATACATTGCTCAAACAGTCTGCAGTTGAATACCTGAACTGAAGAACAATCAAAATGGCAAGATGTGGGAAGGCAAGAATTGTCACTTAAGGAATGATTTTGGTGAAAATGGTTTCTTGCTGTACCATTGACATTGCACAGAAATTAAACATTGAGTTAAAACCATGTGACAGGTGAGAGGTAGATTTAAAGGAAAAAAAAGTTATCATTTACAAAGTGGCAAGTGAAGTGTCCAACTGCATAAATTAAGATAAATGTTCACCTGGAAGGATACATTTCTTTCACATCTGCTGTCAACATGTGCTCCAAAGATTACTTGGCTTCCAATGAATCCTGCACATTCTAGTATGAGAATTTTCCAGTCATTGTAGGAAAGTCAGATCAGCTGTTTTGCTTCAAGAATAATAAGTATGTTCTGTACAGCTTCTGTCACAATAAAGCTGCCTGGATGATGTGAGATATGCCTTTAATTTCTGGTCTGTCAACAGAAGTTTGGCATATGAAGACTGTGAAGTTACAAGTCTGAGAGGGTGTAGGAAACTTGCAAAATGTGAGAGCAGGGTATAATCTGGCACATATATCAGTCCTGTAGCCTATGGGACAAGCATTATAAGGACTGGAAACAAAGGCTGTGCAGGAGCTTTGTTCTGAGAGACTTGCAATATTGACGTCAAGCAGACAGCAGTAGTGCCATAGAGTTCATTTACACAAGAAACCATTGCTGGCTGTTTTACTAAAGCTGGAATCAGGAAAAATGCAATTGTACACAGACAGGATGGTAGTGGCAATGGTTGTGGTAGTTGTGGTGGTGGTGGTGGTGGTGGTGGTGGTGGTTGTAGAGAGGAAGGAGTAATTTGTGATAGTGGTGAAACCTTTAGGTGAAATTAAACATGAGCACCACATATAAAGAATTTGTCATAGTTGGGGATGGATACCTTTCCTCCATGCAAATAGTGCACTTTGCTTGATTCAGATGCAAATGAAGAAGGGTGGGGGACTGTAAACTGCTGTCCAAATGTCATTAGACCATAGAGTCCTTGGAGAGCTTTAGTTCTGTTTCTGCAAGGCAGTTCAGATGCAATAGAACATGTTACAAGCTGTGGGTTCTACAGCTGCATACTTTAGTCTCTTTGCAGAAGTGGCAAACAAATTACTGTAAACAATATACAGTTCACACATAAAGTATGAACATTTACAGCAGCTGAACTTCCTAAATACAATAAAAAAATAATTAATTCAAAGTGCTCAGTATCAGAAATTTGCATTGCAAGTTATATGCTTCAAATAATCTGTTCTTCCAGTACACATTTATGGGCTATGAAGTTAGTTAAAATTTGGTGTAACATTGTAATCGTCGATTGTTTTGTGTAGTAATGTAATTAGAAATTGATTTTTTTTTGTTAATTACACACCTGTAACACAGTGTACAATTGTATGTAATGTACAATTTGCACACAGACAACAATCCCACAGAACATCTATGTATATCAACCTCAGATATTCCTTTTATTGTTTCTTAAAAAAGGAGTCATGTCACTTTTGTTTCAGACTGTTATTATGTACTTTACAGACACACAACCTTGCAGTTCAGCCATAGCTTTCCCAGTCCTGTCATCTGATTCATTCCAACTTGTTACTGAATCAAGCATCCACAATGCCATTACAGCATCCTTGTGAAAGTGTCAGGTGGGAAGCAGCACTGTTTCCTTTATCTTCCATTCTGTGCCTGTTGCATGCTTGGAGTTGGGGCCAGGGCTGTCCAAACTTGATGGATCATCATGGGTGTAAGGGCAGAGTTGTTCGTATTCACTCATCTGAAGGTCAGAGGCAGTGCATGTGGCCTTGCAATTACACCCATTCATAGTTTTCTTCATTGTCATTGGCATTGACTGAGGTTGCAGTGCCAAAGGCACATTTTGCAAAGTGGTTATGAATTATGGTAGGCATGAGAGAAATGCCTCACATGGCATACATGGTGTTCCATTTTAATTTATTACACTAGACCAACAGAATGCACAAAATTGTTTCTTAGATATTGGTGTTATAATGTCAAACTAAACAGTCCTACATGTTTCAGTCCACGAGGGACTATCGTAAGGGAATCAAACCAAAACAGTACCACACAAAACAAAATTAGCCAATTTTATGCACAGCTGACATGTTGTAAATGAGTCATGTAGTTAAAATGTCAACATTTCTTTTTAGAATAGTTGTATAAATTTGCTGGACCTTGATATACTGGAAATTATTGTTAAAAACATCAAAATACTTAAAATATAAACATGAGCAAACATTTAAAATATATAAATCTACAAAATATGTGTAGTGCTGAAACATAGAATGATGGTTGCAGTAACCAATCACAGTTGGTTATTGCAACTGTTCTGCAAAGAAATGTCTATATTTTGGCTCTTGACTTTTTTACGCCATGTTAGTCATGTACAAAAGTGGCTAATTTGGCTTTGTGCTGTGTTGGTTTGGTTTTATTCGCTGATTGACAGTCTCTTGCGGATCAAAACACGGAGGAATGTTCAGTGTGATATTGTAAATATCTAGAACAATTTTGTGTATTTTGCTGCTTTAGAGTCATGAATTAGTTATCAACAGTGCACAGGATGAACAGTATAAGGTGTTCCATTTCCTTATGTCTTCTGCAGGAACATTCCTGTCTGTTTCTTGCAACAAAAAATATGCTACAAACCTTCAGTAGGTTTGTTTGATGCAGAATGTCATATGCTGGTCCAGTGATTGCATGCAACTAGACGTGTTTGGCAGTAGGTGCAAGAGGTGCACATGTTTTTAGGTAATACCGTCATTTTGAACTAAGTCATCCTGTTGTGTATTGATTCTATATATTCACTTTATTAATATATATTTCAGTCAACACAACTATGTAATAAAAGCATAAGTTAAAGTGACATGTTTCAACTTAAAAAGTCATTGTCGAACCATGAAGTTCTTTACAATGTGGCTGCGCGCATTTGGGATCCCAGATGGCTCACAATTTGTGCTGTGATTCATACCATGTACATAACATGACTTATATCTATTATACTATTGTAATTATATTAGGGTCAAGTATGTGAGTATGCTATTTCCTGGGGCCGCTGTTCACTGATTGGGCTTCTTAGTACAAGAAGACTCTTAAAGGGGGCGCACAGCTCCACAGAAGCCAAACAGCTAGAAATAACTCAGTTGTGGGAAGCCATTCACCCCCGCAGGAAGGGAAAGCTAGACAGGGACAGAAGCCTGCCCACTACTGCATGAAGAAGCTGGCAACAAACTCACAAAAAAACTGTAACTAATACAACTTTATACGCTTACGCACGCTGCAATACTCGGACTGTTACGACAAAACATAAAAGATCCGATTTCATAATTGCAGAGTTAGACAAGATGCAACCAATCGAAAACAGAAAGCAGTGACAGACTACAAAGAACAAGTGGACAGGCACATCCCCCCACCGCATCCACCGGAAAACTAAAAAGCAGGAGAACCAATACAACCACAACGGACATAACAACCAGAAGCCCAATCAGTGAACAGCGGCCCCAGGAAATAGCACACAACACATACTTGACCCTAATATAATTACAATAGTATAATAATATAAGTCATGTTATGTACATGGTATGAATCACAGCACAAATTGTGAGCCACCTGGGATCCCAAATGCACGCAACCACATTGTAAAGAACTTCATGGTTCTTAGCTTACCCTGACGATAACTTTTTAAGTCAAAACACGTCACTTTAACTTATGCTTTTATTATATGGTTGTGTTGACTGAAATATATATTAATAAAGGGAATATATATAATACCTTCATTGTTGTGGGTGACACACTGACCCATTAGGGAAGTCACATTTCTATTCCCAAACATCAGTTTTAGATCAGAGTAACAAAATGATAACAGATTTTGAGGGTTGCACTTTTAGGATAGTGTGTTAATCCGACTTCAGAATTTGTATGTGCAACAGATCATCTTTAATGAGTGCAGGAACTTGAGAATACTATAGTGCTGGGGTAGTCCTCATTGGTGTAGAGTTCATAGCAATGTCTGAGCATGGTGTTGTGTCTGGTTGGAATTGCAGTCAAATCGTTTTCTATGCTGACACATTGTTTTGTTCTATTCCTCATTCCTGGACAAATGACTGGATGGTACCCGAGTTAGGCTGTGATGTCCTTCAAAATCTTGTCCAGTTCATCATTCATCCTGTTGAATTCATCATTCATCCTTTCCAGTTTATCATTTATCCTGTCCATGTCATCATTCTTTCTGCCCAGTTATCATTCATCCTTTCCAGTTTGTCATTCATCCTGGCCATTTCATCCATCCAATTAATGTTGTATAGTCTGATGTTATTGACAGCATCATAAAATAGGCCACCACCTTTCAGGTTGAACACAGTCACTTGGTTCAGAACTTGAAATAGGGTGCCACAGATAGTGTGGAATTCTTGTAAGTCTAAGTATATTAACCAGGTTTTGTTGTAAACTTCTGATAGTGCAAATGGACAGATTCAAGATAAATGGAAATGCCTTTGTCATTATGTTCCTTAATGAGCCACAGCTGTTTAATGGTGATTTTGTGGACCGAGGGTCCTTTTCAGTCGAATGCATTTTTACATTGTTTGGGTTCAAACTTCTTTACCCAGAACACTTCTTCATGTCCCGAGGTAAGGTTCTGTCATATGAGGCTTGTGTTAGAGCCTGATTAAGCTGATGTGTACCTTTTGGTGCATGCTGCATGTCTGTAGATGACACTGATTTCTGTGGGAGTATGGCAGTTTGATGTGTTGCGTTGTACACTTAACATGCAGTCCTCAACCGGCCTACAGTGCATACTTTTCACTTATTATTTCCCTTTATGCTGACCTCCATCTAGTGCTGAGGTTAATAATGAGTGGAGCTATGCCTTTGCTCCCCCTTTATGCCTTGATGGCATGTATGGGGACAGATTTACCTTTTTTTTTCCCCCCCATCTGTATGGAGGTATTTAGTCAGCATGTTTACATTTTTTCTGTAAATAGTATCCAGTAATAGAGAGTCCTATTGTCTGAGACATTTTCTTCATACTCAAGTGTGCAAATTTTGTTATAGGAAGCAGAAATGATCTCACCTTTAACTGTATAGTTAATTTATGTTATTATTGACCATTACAATACTGTACAAGTTTGTTATCAACAAAAGTGTTGATTGTTGACAAGATTTGCATATTTTTTAAAATGACTATCTATCTTGTGGGGTTCTGTTTGAAGTGACATTAATGTCTCTTGAACCCCCAGGAGGGAGAGAGAAGGAGCTTGTGCCTGGACTGGGCCTGCCTCTATAATGTAAACACTTTCTGTTTCTACTCACCTTGACTGTGAAGATGGAGGAAGCACATGTTTCTCAAGTACTGACAACACAGCCCTCTGCCACACAAAGCAGACATCCTGTTACAGGGTTAGCATTAACATAAGGTCAACAGTGTTTTGTGTTGGTATACAGATATATGTCGCTTAATGATGGGGATACAGTCTGAGAAATGTGTCGTTAGTCAATTTCGTCATTGTACGAACGTCATAGGGTGTACTTACACAAACTTAGATAGTATAGCCTACTGCACACCTAGGCTATATGGTATAGCCTGTTGCTCCTAGGCTACAAACCTGTACAGCATGCTACTGTACTGAATACTGTAGGCAATTGTAACACAATGGTAAGTATTGTTATAATATTATAGTATTAATTAATATTAATATTACTAATATATTATAATTGGGGTCAACAAGTGGCCCACCTCAATGAAAGATATATGATGATGATGATGATGATGATTATAATCTTATGTGACCACCATCATATATGTGGTCTGTTGTTGACCGAAATGTCGTTATGCGGCGCATACCTGTATTTTATATTAAGGGACATGGATGTGTGTGCAGTAGCACATATATGAGGGTATTGTTTTATTTGACAACTGTTGGTTGCCGTTTCCTTATGGCTCATTTATTATATTACATATAGCCCTCTGTGGTGACTAGGAGTAGTGGTAGAAGGTGACAGCAGCAGTTGTCATATAAAATAATGACCCTCGACTACATTTGCTTCAAAGCAGCAGTGTATCACTGAAATATGGATCTTATCCATATGTGTTATTTGTGGTCTTGCATTTCCCATTGTCTTTTTTGTTGTTTATTGCAGAGTAACAGAAGTGCCCATTCTTTGTTTGCAGTATGGCTTCCTTCCATGTAGATAGCACCGTAACTTGTACAGTATATCTGAACTTAATGTTATTATTCCTAAAGTCATTCCCTAACACTAATGTCTCATAAACATAGGTCCTTAAGGATTATGGCACTCCGGATGCTTATAGTAAGGAATGTGTACATTATCATATATCATCTTGAACTGTTTAGCACAAGATTGTTGTACTTGCAGTGTGGTAGAGTTCCTCCTGTTAGCCAAGGACTGAAATGTGCCTTAAACATCACTTCCCTGGTAGCTGGATTGGTCATGGTGGTCCACAATATTGGTGACTCACAATTCCAGGCCTTATCTGTGGGGAACACATGAAAGATATAGTGTACCAGCAAAAAGTAGAAATGCAAGATGTATTGCTTTATTGGTGTGCTGTATTTTTGTTGCTGAAAACTGCATACAGACAGTCTTAAAGAACTGATGCAAACTACATGCTCACTCTACAGATGTGTTGGGATGTGTCTCAAGGCGGAGGGTTGCCATTCAAACATTCATTATAAATTTGGTGGCAAGAACTTAATGTCTATAATTGTTCCCTTATTTGCAGTTCCTAAAGATGCATGTAACGATAAGACTGTAACTAGTGGAAATCAGACCTATGTTTATGTGACATTTTGACTGGGAATGACCTTATGAATAAGGTCCTGAAGATAAGACATCGATTCGTGATTTATTCTATACAAGCAGAAAAACAGATATTTAAATGTAATACAGAGGTGTAATGAAATGAAAGTGCTGTGCATTCACATTGAACAAGATAGGCTGTGTACCTGTTATATAATATGGTGGTGTTTCATGTAGTGTTTGTACCTCCACAACTCTCATAACAGCCTGATACCATTTTGCTCAAACAGTGCTTTTATGGTGATTTAGTGTCATCAGCAACATTAAAACATACTTGGGTTTTCTTTGTAAAGTGTCCTATATTTTTGCATGATTTAAAATAAAATTTAATTTTCTGGATAGGTTTTCATAGAAGTCCCCAGAATCAAATTTCATACAAATCTGTCCATTGTGGCAGCTACACTGATATGTGTGAACCAATGGACAGATGGACAAACGTGATGAAGCTAATAGGTGCGTTTCACCACTATGCGAAGTGCCTAAAAATGGTAACTAAGGTACTGCATGTAGTACTGCAGTGTTTGTTACTGTATTTACTGGCCACCTCTAAACACAATTAGAGAGTGTATGTAATAGTGCTTCATGGATCTGAACAAAACACAGAAGCTCTGGCACAGCATGTGAAGGAAAGTTATCAGTGAGAATGTCATGAATGTGTGAAAAGAAGATATGGTGAAATACATGTTTGTGTGTGGACAGCAGGTGGGAGTAGCAAGTTCATTTCAATATGTGGAATTAATGGTGCAGAGTATGAGAGAATGAAAGAGAGAGAGAAAAAAATTAAGGGTATGCAAACTTCAGAAGCAATTGATGAATGTTTAATTAGGGCTACAGATAATGAAAGTCAAAATTTAGAAAATGTGATGTGATCATTTGTGAGTCAAAATTCTTGCATGGGGTCGAAATGTGGGACGTGAATGAGGAATGGGAAATATTTTGTGGATTTCGGGGGAGATTTTCTAAGATATTCTTAAGGAGATGTGGAAGCAGATAGGATATTTGAGGTGGGAAGTTGGGCAGCAAAAAGGGCCAAATTATTCAGAAAACTGAACTGGGATGCATTTTACAAGACAGGAGCAGAATGTAAGCGCAATGTGCCAAGTTACTACAAGTAGGTGGCACTTACATGCAAAAACAAATGAGTGTAGGGAAAATGAAGGAAAATTGGTCTTTAGTTGCATATTGGGGTATAAAAAAAGAATGCAGAAAGAACATGTAACATGCATGAGAAGAGTAGGATAGCATGGCTCAGACTGGGAATGTGGAAATCGAGGGTCTGAGGGAGAGAACAGAAAGATGACCATGCCCTCTCTGTGAAGAAGTAGAGAATGAGTTACATATACTAATAAAATGTGTGGAAACAAAAAGTAGAAGGGGAAATTTAAATATAAATGAAGATGTAGTGTATATGAGAATAATAAAGTGGAACCCATATTTTACCTTACTGGTTTTGTGTGTGCTGCACTTTTGCGCCCTGTGTAAGGTAGAGTCTAGATGCATCTTTGAACAGTGCGTCCTTGTAATTGATTTTACTTTTTCCCAACATTATGTTTTCCTGAAACTTACACTTCATTTTCCTAGTCCTGACTATGGAAATTCACATGATCTTATGTATTCTTATGTCTCAGAATGTTTATTTGCACCAAGAGGCAATGCCAAAAGGTGGCTGTAACAAATAGAAGTTTCGAATGACAGTGGTGTCTGACATAGCAGGAGCTATAATGGTCAGCTTCTGTTATAATCGAACCTCTATCACATTTCCTCAACATGCTTCAGAGTTTTGAAACTGAAACATTGTGGACTGACATGTGGCTTCTCCACTGGATGTTAATTTTATACATAAAGGAATACAAAATAAGATTTGTTGGCAGGCAACCATGAGAGCCAGACTATGAACCAGATGTATGGATTTGAGGGCGAAGTGAAAGCGAAGTACACTGCCCAGATGTCAGAACTGTTCACCGAAGTGTACAACTGGCTGCCGCTGGCCCATTGTCTCAATGGCCGAGTCCTGGTCAGTATGTTGTGATGTACAGGTTTCTCATGTAAGTATTTGTTTGCATGTGATTCTGACATCTTGTGTGCTTTCAGGTGATGCATGGGGGGTTATTCTCCAGGGATGATGTCACACTAGATGAGATCATTAAGATAGACAGGAACAGGCAGCCTCCGGAAGAAGGCAAGTATCAGCATTATCACCAGATCATATCCATTCTTGTAACGACTTCATGATCTTAATAGAAATATATAATTTTATAGTCTAACACAACTTTATTACATAAAATATAATTAATTGAAAGAACATAGCAGCTACATATTTTGGCTTTCATAAAGCCATCTTCAGGCTGTAACTTAAAAGAACCTTAATATATACATACAATTGACAGTGCCTTAAAATTATGAGATCTCATTAAAATATCTTGATTAATATAATGTATTAGAATATAAAATGTAAAATATAGTTATACAATATGAACAACGTAAGATAATAGAGACATGTAAAATAGAAACTGGATTGCGATGGGAATTTTATGTATTGAGCAGTCTTGGTAGAAGTTGTAAATGTTGTGTTATTGTTTAAGATCCATTTCATTCAAATGATGGGAAGCTTCTATAGTGGGACTCCTTTTATGGTGTGTGTAGAGTGCTTTTCAGCTTGTAACAACTTCACAACCTGTTTTCCGATGATGTGTGACATGTTCACCATGAGAGGTTGCAAATATGCACCTCATATCTCTTCCATTACTCTCGTTCTGTTTGCGCTAATAACTTTATAGCCTGAATGGATTTCCATGAAATTTTATATTCAGTACTTTGGCTAAATTATGTCACCACATTCGGTTCTTGATTAACACTAGACAAAAATAATGGATGCTTTAATGAAAAACAATAGGGTGGCCGCCATACCCCTACGTCACTTCACTTTACCTAAGTTTATTCTATGGCAAGTGTTAGCCTTACATCAAGTGCATACGCTTGTTCACTTCCATGTAAAGCAACCCCATTATAGGGCTGGACAGGCCCTGAGGGTTCCAGGAGGTTCAGACTCCCAGATTTGAAGACAGTTGGCACATGAAGGTGATATGGTTGACAGCCCTACACACCAGCTGCCTTTACTTCCCAGGAAATATTCATGGTACTAATTTCTGTAAGATGACACCATCAGGAATTGAACCCAGGACCTTCTGGCTTGTAGCGCAGTGCCTCAGCCAACTGTGCCACTGTGTACCCTGCCGTGTTCCAAACACAGCCATGTTCTGTGTGATCTGTGCCAAAGTATTTAAGGTGTAATTACGGTGACGTCTCTGTCACAGCTCTCTTCAACTCATCGTTGTTGTGATAGTGGTGTGCAGGCACTTGGCCCTTGATTTTGCTCCATAAAGTGTTGTCTGAAGTAGTAACACAAAGACTTGGTGATGGCCAGGATGATGGTGTGGAGGATGTTGGTGTACCACGGTCAACCCATCAGTCCAGAAGACGGTCATTGAAAATGTCATGCACATGCAGTTGCTCCATTGTGCATAGGCTCCATATAATCCTTGATTTCTCTGCCTGTAAGCTGTGCAATTAATAACCACATCTGTATTGTCTCTGCATATAGTATGCCAGTAGCAAATCCATCAAAGAACTAGGAGCCAATCAAATAAGATGCTTTCAGACCTGCAGGTTTTGTTCCAGTTCTGAGATTCACCTGAGTCCAAAATACATTTCTATCATGGGTACTGCAATAATTGCACACTTGTCGTGGAAGTGAACCTTTGAGTAGGATGTCATATTCAGTAAGAAACTGAGGAGCACATGACATGTGTCATGATATTAATTACTGTTAGCACCTGGGTTTTCATTTGTGAGTGTAAAGCAACTTCAAGTTGAAGTTTTCTACCTGTGATATTATATTGTTGGCCATGGCACACCATGTTCTGGTTGTTTCCACAGAAATGTAATTGTGATCACACCCAACTCTTTCATTATCCAAAAAGAGAGAAATCCAAAATTCTTACCATATATGTTCTGTTATTTAAAATGAAATTCCTGTCTCTCACAGTCTGTGTCTACACCCTGTATGTTAGGTTAAGGTAGATTGAAGCTGTTCTGCTGTACTTCTTCCCTAGTAAACCCTGAATCATAATTTATCAACCTTGCGCATGTCATTCTCCAGAGAAAGGATTATTAAAGAATGCCATAATTTAGAATTTTGTGCATCACACTACTGCAATATTACAAAATTTTACAACACAATATTCAGTTTGTCGCTACTTCAGCGATCTCTTCCCTAGTAAGCCCTGAATCATTAATTTACCAACCTGTGCATGTCATTCTCCAGAGTAAGGATTATTAAAGAATAACATAATTAGGAATTTTTCTGCATCATACTACTGCATTATCACAAAATTTTACAACACAATATTCAGTTTGTCTCTACTTCACCCTTCTCTTGGAAGTGAACTAAGATTGTACACTATGTTTTTGATTAAAAAACCTTTCATCATATTCCAACTTGGATAGGATGGGATGTTTCATTGCAGTCAACATGAATTCCACAGAAATGTACAGTAGCAGAATGTGACCACAGAGTCTCGAGGGCTGTGCGTCACTTCTACTGCAAAAGACCACGATCCTGTTGTGAAACAGCCACCTTCTTAGAGTTCTTAGTACCAACATTTAATACTGAAAAATTTGTTTCACTTTTTTTTTTAATGGTATTATTATGTATTAATGGAGATTGATGTGCAACTATTATGAAAATTTCTACAACTGCATTGTTTCATAGCTAAACAGGCCTGCATCACAAGACACGGTATATGAGGGATATGAACAAGTCAGAAATAAATATATTCTTAACAATATGAAAAGAGTGATTTGAGGTTTCCATCAAGTGATTGTTGTGGAACCAGATGTTCTGGGTCATTGCAGTGTAGTAGGGTAATTTCTTCCCAACAGTCCAAGAACACACACCGCCTTCATCTTCAGGAATACGAGTGAATGCAGAAAATGAAGACGGTATGTTCCTTCAAAACTCAGGAAGCAGTGACCCAACCACATGTTGCAACAACCCAGAACATGTACTGTCTCAGTATGAAAACAGGTTTGCCACTAATAAAATCCTTGAGCACTGTGTCATTTCCAGTGGGTAATGCTGCAAGCTTCCTGTGTGACCTCAGTTGTGTCTTTTGCTGTAGTCTTCTTTCTTTCTTTCTGTTGTGTGTTACACAAGTGACCAGGTGTCTGGCTGTGCTATGGGCCACATGCCTTGGAGGAGAAGGATGGATTTTAAGTGGATGCTGCTGAGAAACAGCATTGCCTCTCTCTCTCTCTCTCTCTGTCACACACACACACGCATACATGCGCATGTGCTTCCTTCATGTGGCAAGGTATAGCAGGGAATACTCCCCAAGCATAGCCTTTCAGCAGATGCACTGTACAAATTGTATATAAGACAGACTGATAATGTCTCTCTTAAACAAAATTCTAGCCACACTGGAGAATTCAGCACTGTGTGGGGCATGTTTCCTTCATTCAGTGTTTCCTGGATCCTTAACATTTCCTGGAGCAAATGAGTATGTCTGCCATACAAGTAATATTAATTTTTGTGTATTAAATTGTTCACAAAATGCTGTCATCACTTGGGCCATTGTTTGTCAACTCTCATGTAGCCACAACCATATTCATTCATTGCTTGAACATGAGGTACCTGAAACTGGATTCCAGGACTTATTTCACTTGAAGAAAGTCTAGCACAGTTTTTTTATTTTGCCATGGCGCAACAGCACCACTGGGCCAAGGCCTCCTCATTGTGGAGGATTCATGATCACACTCAGACGCCCCACACTTGGTAGGACTCCTCTGGACAAGTGACCAGCCTGACACAGAGACCTCTACCTGACAACACACAACACTTACAAGAGACAGACATCCACACCCCCCAGTGGGATTTGAACCCACAATCGCAGCAAGCGAGCGATCACAGACCCACACCTTAGACTGCACAACCACTGGGATTGGTAGCACATTTGTTGGGATACAGCAAAAATTACATCAGTATCCAATTAAAATAATTTTATATTTTATTTGAATGATTTTAATATTTTAATCTTAATTGTAATTTTAATCATCTGTGTAGAATTTCTGCCACAGAAGCTGCAGTCCCTGAAGATGGCCAGCAGCTGTGGCCAAAACATGTTGGAGCAGTAACAAAAACATTGTGCAACAAGTTGGGGTTAAATATTATGTAGTTATATTAAATTATATTTCTATAGATCTTTTTCAACTGTCCGATGATGGCTTTTCACAAAAGCCAAAACATATGCAAGAAATAAAACTGATACAAATGTAACTGACTGACACTTTGTTCTTCCACTTTGGTCAGTAGCTAAATATTATGCTAGTCCTTTCATGTAAATGTAAAAGAAATAACTCATAAAGAATGACTGTAGTTCTCTGAATACTGTGTGGCACACGGGGAGTGGTTTACAGTCATCCTGTTCATCTGCTGTTTGTAGTAGAATTGTACAGTCATCTACCAGGACCATTCCATACCACAATTCTTCCTGTTCATAGTTTGCTGTGGCAATGTTTTTTTGGCTCACTTTTCATTTACAGATTGAGTATTGTGTGTTGATTTGATACATAGCCTATATGTGTATATATAAAGTTCACTCAGAAATGCCAAAGTCTTCAGTTATTTTTGTTTTTATGAAGTTCTTGTGGTTTTCAGGTGGGTGGTCATTCTAAATGGAATACATATTAAAATGCAAAGTATATGTTAAGCCTTTCAGGACAGTTTCTCTGCATTATGTTTTACCTTAGGTGCTGTTCACAACTTGCCGCCATCTTAATTTCTTTTGCAACCAGTCTTATTGCCATTCATGTTGTAAGTTATTTTGCATATTATTTCTGTCCCAAGTGACGTACATATGTGTTGCTCTTTCCACATGTCAAACTCTGAATGCCATACACGATTTTCTAACCTGCAGCTTGGCTCCCATACCTTTGTGTTATTCATGTTTTGTGTAGTGTGATCGTATAGCTTCTGGACTGAATTTATTTCTCCATAACAACAACCCTTACCATCCGTTCAGTTTTGTCACCTATTAAGTAATCTCCTTGGGACTTTATACAGCAATGCCAGTGATCATGCCATCATTATAAACAATTTTTGATTTGTATTATTTTTTGAAACTTGGTAGGTGCATTCTGTGATTTTCCTCATCATTGAATCTTCCCTTCAGCACTGTAGTGAACAGAATAAGTCAAACATTATTCTGGGTATCTTTCAAGCTTCTCTTGATGTTTCCAGCATGTATCGATGACTGTCCAGCTTCTCACTCAACAGGTGCAGGTGGTGCACAAACTTGGCAGCAATCTGACACATGTCGAGTTTGTCTTTGAAAATGCATTGAAATGCTGCATATGAAACTCCCAGACATGTTAGCAACTTTACGGATAATGATCATTCTGTTGTCGGAGGACAGGTGCCTTCATTTGATCCATGTTTTCATACATTTTCCCCACTGATGTGTATCCTGGGCTTTTGGTATCTTCTGAACTTGGAGAACCACTCAAAAAAGAGTGTTCTTCTGTTTGTCTGCTGTGCGAAAGCTACTTCCAACATTCTAAAAATTCTATAGCATTTTTGACAAGTTAAAGTAAAATTTGATGCAGGTGTGCTGTTGTACCAAGTGTACCTTTATATTGCTACACCACAATCGCAAATGGAATAACACATACTTGTACATAAAAGACATTACTTAATAACCACATGTGCTACAGCCTTATTGTAAGCACAAAATGACCCTTCAGACTGTACTGCATCTACATCTAGCAGTAGAAGACTGTTCGAGTGGAACTGTTGTCATTTTATGCTGAGTGTGGAAACTGGCACCACATATTTTGGGTAAAAACTTAAACAACCATACTGATAGAGCATTACATATTACATATTGTTACATGTTATTACATATTGTTACATGTTATTACATATTGTTACATGTTATTACATATTGTTACATGTTATTACATATTGTTACATGTTATTACATATTGTTACATGTTAT
>Ga0131853_10004389_pt1 | contig 25300 bp, 14 predicted proteins | sample TergutLab28metaG_FD_92764 | JGI IMG/M metagenome (GOLD analysis project Ga0131853, IMG submission 92764) | Labiotermes labralis P1 segment gut microbial communities from Petit-Saut dam, French Guiana - Lab288 P1 (version 2) (version 2) | ecosystem: Host-associated > Arthropoda: Insects >... | reverse complement strand
TATGTCACTCACAAGTTAGTTTGATGTTAAGTACAGATATTAACATTACAGAAACCACATATTCCTGCCAGTTTTAATATATATTTGGTAATCAATAAGTGTGTAACAGCTGTCAAAGTTTCATACTTCTCTGGCCATTATCTCCGTAACTGTTCAACTTTGGACATAGGTGTTTTGGGTTATATCGGTGTACTTTAACATAAGGAACACCTTCCCGAAGTCTGGCACATTCCTCCTGGGACACCCTGTATGTGTATATATATATATATATATATACACGTATGAAGTCAGTCAATGAAGTTTCCAAACGTTTGGATTAACAGGCCAACACGATGCGATAGTGGAGCGAGGTCCCGCTGGTTGTGCTGCGTAGCAGTGTTTCCTTAGGCAAATGCAACAAACCAGATCATTCTAGTTTCCTTAGTCATTGTGCTGCATCTCTTAGTGAACATATGTGTTGCTTGCTTGGCGAATTCTTCAGCGATCAAGAATTGTTGACTTTCGTGAGCAACATGTTTGTGTGAAATTTTGTTTCAAATTAGGGAAAACATTTTCAGAGACTTTTGAAACATTCAAACAAGTGTATGGGGATGAAACAATGAGTAGAACACAAACCCATGAGCGGTACAAACATTTTAAAGAGGGCTGAACTTCAGTTGAGGACCTTGAATGTTTAGGATGACCTTCAACATCAAAAAATGAAGAAAACATCCAAAAAGTGTGGAAAGTTATTCGTACCAATCATCGTTTGACTGTTTGTGAATTAGCAGAGGAAGGTGGAATTTCAAAAACCCCATATCATGAGATTCTCACTGAAAATTTGGGCTTGCATTGTGCTGCACCCATATTTTGCCGCGCCTGCTGAGTGAAGCAGAAACAAACTCATGTTGATGTCAGTAAAGAGCTTGTCAACCATGCAAATGCTTCTTAAAGAACATGGTCACAGGTGATGAAACTGGGTTGACAGCTGTGATGTTGATACAGAAGCCCATTCTTCGCAATGGGTCTCAGAAACATCACCCATACCCAAAAAAATCATGGCAAGTTAGGTCCATTGTGAAAGTGACACTGTGTTTTTATTGTGAGGACATAATTCATCATGAATTTCTACCTCGTGGCCAGATGGTGAACAAGGAATATTATCTGAAGGTGATGCAAAGGCTTAGAGAGGTAACGAGGAGAAAGAGGCCTGATTTGTGGAGGGGAAAAAAATGATTGCTCCTTCATGACAATGCTTCAGCACATTCCTCCCTTCTGATTCATCATTTTCTCACAAAACATGAGACGATACTCATCCCCCGGCCTGCGTACTGTCCAGACATTGCACAGGTGGACTCCTTTCTCTTCTTCCAGCTGTAATCTGTACTGAAAGGATGACGATTTGACTGTGTCAAGGAAACTCAAGAAAATTCGCTGGCAGATCTATGCATTATTCCAAAAGCGGCATTCCAGGAATGCTTCCAAAACTGGACGAGGAGCAATGCATTAAAAATGGAGGAGAGTGCTTCGAAGGGGACAAAGCCCAATAGCTCTAAATTAAGTGGGCAGACGATTTATTGAAATTGTTCAGAATCTTTATGGACAGACCTCGTACATACAATGCATACATCCTGTACAGGTCCATATGTGTACTAGTGGTGTGGTCATACAGTATGTAGGATGGGGTTGTCAATCCCTGAACTCTCAGGAAGTGCAGTTTTAAGTGAGAATCTTGTGTTCAATTTGTGCAAAATTTTTAAAGCATAACACGAGTAAAACAAGACCTGCCTGTACATCCTGTTGTTGAGCAGGTATAATATGCAGAATATAAATGTAACTGGCATTCACAACTGTGTTGAAGATTCAGAGGCTGAGATATGATGCATTGTTAATCAGTGAATAGTTGCTGACATTCCAGAGTAGCTTGCCACTTCAGCATCATCATTGTTTGCCAGTTAACAGGGCATCACACTCCAGAAGACCTGAATCTTCAGCAGTATGCTTTGTTAATTGTTAAATGTTTTTCATAATGGGGACCGCAGTAGCCCAGTGGTTAAGGTGCTGTGCTACAAATCAGAAGGTCGCTGCTTTGATTCCAGATGGTGTCATTGGAATTTTTCGTTGACATAATCCTTCCGATCGCACTATGGCCCTGAGGTCGACTCAGCCTCTAACAGAAATGAGTACCAGGAGCATTTCCTGGGGTAAAGGCAGCCGGTGCTTAGGGCTGACAACCTTACCACCACCGTGTGCCGTTGTCGTGTAATCTGGGAACCTTAACTTCCTGGAACCCTCTGGGCCACTCCAGATGTGTAATGGGACTGCTTTACCTTACCTTTCATAATGACTGGACTGAAAAGTAATTATGCTGTTTTTATTTTAAAGTGTACATGTTCTTGTTCTTTCTGGTCTACCATCCCTCATCAAGCTGTTTACCTCATTTCTTAGATACTGTGGGATAACATCACACTCACAGGTTGATACATTTAATGTGACGTCCATAATCCTGCATTTCAGCCAAAGAACACATTCATCTCAACATGTACTTGGTAGGGGTTCAGATGTGTAGCTTAATCGCAAGCATCTGACGCAAGGATTCAGAGGGAGAATAGGCTGTGTTTCATGCAGGGTTCATTTCAGTTTGCTCCCCCCATGTTGATGATGATCAGTTAGGCCCTCATGTTGGCCCATGAATGATCTTGCAATTGGCCTGCAGAGATAGCCATTCTTGATGTTTAACATGAAGTTACTTCATCTTAATGTTATGTTACATTTCTGATTGAGTCTGTGCCAAAGTAAATGCGTAAATTTTTCTCATTGCAAACCATGAAGGCATATGGGAGATTGCATTTTTAACCTTAGCAATAGGAAATTGTGGGTGGTCACTTTCACATTGTAGGTGCTGTACCGCAAGGTGAGTGCCCCAAGCATTTGTTAAGTAGGAGGCTGTTTGGATGCTCAGGTGAACAGAAAAATCTTTAGACCCTGCGTGGGATGAAACCACAGTTCCTCAGCCATCCAGCATATAGCCTAGTCACTATGCCAGCTGAGCTGTTGTGGCTCTGATTAATACCTTTACACTTATAGTGGAATGTGCCAGAATTCAGGAGAACATTTCTTAAGTTCATTTACTTTAGTATAACCAAAAACTCCTGTATCTGAAGTTGAACAGTTGCGAAGATAATGATGAGAGAAAAACCGTTCAGCTTGATGTGGTATTCATACACTGTGTAGGTTCATCCTGGAGTCGACAGCGAGGCCAAGCAAATTCATGCGGCAACTTCTTAGTGACAGCTGCCACTGTTAAGAATTAATTCTGAGGTAGTGTAAATGTTTTCTCCAATCACGTATTGTGACATGATATTTCGCATATGGCTCTTATATTGTTTATTCTGTGCATTATCATGAAGTAAGTAACTCATTTAACACCAACAAATGCACTATTCTATAATTTATGCATAGTCTTTTATGTAACTCTTACATGTTTTGGTGTTACTGTCACCATCTTCAGGGAGCTGACACCAAAATTTCTTTAAAACATACAACGGTAATTAGGTCACAAAATGTATGTTTCTTGTGACCTATTTTATTGCTGTATGTTTTAAAGAGATTTGTTGACAGCTCCCTGTAGATGGCGATATAATAGAGCCAAAACATGAAGGAGATATACAGGATAGGGCAAAATAACCTCCCTAAATTTTAAGGTGAATAACAAAAAAACTATTTGAGATACAAAAATTTTATTTTTGGATTCTGAAACTACAGCATGGGAAGTTTTAAATCACATAGTCTTAAAAAGAATATCTTGCAAGTAGTGGCTGTTGTTTGCATGGTGTTTGCGTGCAGAGAGCCTGGGAGACTGCAAAACGGACCGTCTGACAGCCTCGATGTTCTCTGGTGTTCGAGAGGTCCGTGGTCATCCTCATCTTTTTTCAGACACACTTCCTGTTTCCCTGAAGTTCTCAACCTGCAACAGAATGGATTTTCGGTCCGGTACTCGGTCTCGAGGGGGGATTTGGTAGCGAGTACGGAACGCACGCTGCACCACTACAATAGAGTGACTGTGAAAAGTAGGTTTAGACGGCAAATGCGTGCTGCTCATTGGACCACACCATCTTTACAACTGTGGAGTGTTGTAACGGGAACTTCCCAAATACCTGCACCTTTCGAGCCCAACCCCACCCTTCTACGGCCTCCCCTCCCTTCACAATGCCCTACTGAAAGTAGGGAGGGTATTTTGCCCCACCCTGTATAAAAGATTGTACACACAAATTATAGAATAGTGCATTTGCTGGTGTTACGTAAGTTATTTACATCATGTATGGATTTTGCAATGGCAATGCATGCACTGCTGTGGAAGTATACTGAAGGTGTTTTCCCACCCAGAGAATTCCATCTAAGTATGTATTTTCACATGTTCACTAGACAGAATGTGAAACTGGTTGTCTTCCAAGTGTTTCTGTGCAGTGTGAAAGGGAAGTAGTACCTGACATTAACAAACAAAACATTCTGAGATGATTCAGAGAAGACCACATTTCCACTCAGAATTGCCTCTCACATTGGTGTGTCACATATAAAAGTGCAGCGGACTTTTCATGAGGAAGAATTACACCTTCATCACAATCAGAATTCAGCATCATGAACTGGAAGACCTTGCTCAGTGTGTGGATTTGTGCCACTGGTTAACAGCACACACCCAGCAATTATGTATCATTCACAGATGAATCATCCTTTACCAGGGGTGGTGTAAATAATTCACAAAATACGCATACATGGTCTCGTAGAAATCCACATGAAGCAAGAGTAACCAGTTTCCAAAGGACATTTTTAGTGAATGTATGGTGTGGTTTGCTTGGTGACAAGTTAATCGAAATGTTTACCTCTGGCAGCAATTTAACAAGTGACATGTGTGATTTCCTCCTGAGGATTGAGTTACCAAGTTTGTGGGAAGACATCCTGTTAATGGTAGGCGGTCAGATGTACTTCCAACATGATGGGGCTCCCCCACATTACACTTGGCACATGAAAGAGTACTTAGAGAAACCTTTCCATAACCTCTGGTTAGGACGTGGCAGACCATTTGCATGGCCAGCGAGGTTGCCAGACCTTAATGCCTCATGATTACTATCTTTGGAGCCACATGAAGGCTTTAGTGTATGAAACAAAGGTTGATTCAGGAGTAGCACTGCATGATGTATTTTTGCAGTGACAGAGCATGTACACGACCATCCACCCAACATTGCATCAGCTGTTTAGTCTAGTGATGCATGCTACAAAATGCATAACAGCTGGAGGAGGACACTTTGAACACTTACTGTGACACAGGCAGATTAATACTGACAAGGCTACAAAAACACAGTCAGTTGTTACACAAGTACTTCAGTACTGCTGGACATTCATAAAGCACTTGTAACACACAAAGGATGACTTTATGAAATTAGCGACAGTTTTACTAGTTTAATTAAATGTCTTTAGTGTCATTCGTATGTTACATAGACATTTACATACACGTGTTAACATTTCAAAGATACAAATTCCTGTTAGTTTTAGCAAGTATTTGGTTCTCAGTAAGTGTATTACAACTCTGATTCTTTCATACTTCTTTTGCCATTATGTCTGTAACTGCTGAACTTAAAATACAGGTGTTTTTGTTTATATCAGTGTAATTTAACCAAGGAATGTTCTCCTGAAGTCTGCCACATTCTGCCAGGATGTGTACATGCATGTATATGCATGTGTCACATCTCAACTATATGTACTGGTGTGTATATCTCTTTCGCCATTGCACCAAAAGTGTAAATTGAATACCTCTTTCCATTTCCCCTTGCAGGTTATGATCAGATCCACCTAAGCTTCCACTTGACATCAATATATGACCACAGTATCTTTGAAGCATTCAGTAAAGTGGTGCAGAAGCTTATACCGCAGTTACCAACGCTGGAGAACCTGCTAAATATTTTGATATCGGTAAGGGAATTTGATGATGAAGTGACAAGTGCAGTGTATGGCACTGAATTGTCACAGTGTAGCCCTGAAGAATGCTGTGATTGCATGTTTTGTACTCTTTATATTCCAGCAGTGCCAAGTTTGACTGGCTATCTAGAGTAGTTTATCATGATTTTGTGACGTCCTTCCAAGCATATGTTGGGATAGTATCCTATAGACATGTGACAACCCTTTCTTTCCATATTACAAATTCATTACTCACAGTCATCCTCACATCTCATTGCTATTGTGTAGGTTGTTCATATTCAATCTGTTATTTTCATTGGACAGTGGTTACAGATGTCCTTCCACACACTAGGCATAATTGCATTCATGTGCTTAGTCTTACCACAAGGTGATATGTGTAAAAGTTAGTAAGAAGGTGGTGTGCCATCTGATGTGTGATGGAATGATTGATATTCCCTGCAAAAATATTACAGTTTTTGAATGTTGCACTCCCATAAATACATCTATATGAGTGGCGTTCTGCATCACTGATTTGAACGTTATTCCAATGGCTACAAACACTTGTCAGTCACATGAACATTAACACAGTTGAAAGAGGCTTATTGTAAACAGCAGCCATATATCTGCTGATGAAAGCATGCAGATGAATTTCAGTGTCAGTAATGGGGAGAGTCATATGAAAAGTGAGTGCAGAATGGCTTCAGAAAATGTCTGACCAAATATGAACCACACACATACATAACCTGTGCAGATAAGATAAAAACTAAAGGTTAAAGTTAAATTCCTTAAGCTTCCTTAAGTACAGCATGAAGACCATTGTTGACTGTGATATGTATCTACACATTCTTAACATCGGCACTGGATGGAGGTAAGTGGTGGTCATTCTCATGCCACACCACTTTACCCACATTACCCATTGAATAGGGAGCTGGGTAGGTCAGAAGAATGTGAAATTTGATGAAGTACTTTATCTCTATTGATACAAAAATATTATTCAAACATTATTCATGTTAATTGACATTGCAACAAACCTACTGATACTAGGAAATATCCTGATATAATGCAGGTTCTTCAACACACATTTAGCACTTAGATCCAAGATTTTATAAAACAAGACGGCACTTTCACATTTGTCTCATCACCAGTTGATGATGCAAATGTCAGAACTGTTGTAGAAGAATTTCAGTTGAAAATTATGGATTCACAGTGCAATAAAAACTAAAAAGTAAGATACATTGTACTTCACTTCTTGACTTCTATAAATCAGTTAACATGCATGTCAAATGGTCAGTGTTTTGTTAGTACATATATTTGCCAACAGCTGTGAAGAAGCGCTACAGAAATTGACTCGACAGTGAAAGATTAAAGATCTGTCTTTGTGTTGCAACTCCATATATATTTCCAGATATTGCCAATAACCAGTGTCACTATTCTCATTGAATTTCTTCCTTATTTCTATCTTTTTCTCCTCCTCCTCCTAGGATGGCGTAACAGCTTCACTTGCTCAAAGAAGTGCGCTTTTACAGTGTCACAGTATTCTTGCATGGGGTTCTCCAATATCTCACCATGTCATCAAATGGGATGGGACCCCCAAAAAGTGAATGTTCTTTGTGCCTTTTCACTTAATAGAATTTATGCTGCCTGTATTTTTTGCATAAAAGACAATGCAGACATTTATGTTGCCAAGTTAATTGGTGGGCTTGTACCTCACAAGGTTCTGCTGATTTGCATGTGGTATTAGAGTTGACATTTGGTGCTCCTGATTTCCCAGGTTATAAGACATGACACAATGTGACCTCCTGTTGTAGGTCTGTGTGGAAGCTCAAAGGCACATGTCGCATGAATTTGAGCCTTCACGTAGCCTACAAAAAGTGGTCACACTCATATTTTCTGTATTGAACCAACCACATACACATTTGTTTCAGTAGCATCTCAAGCCTAAGCATGCCAGTGTGTGAGTTAATCTACACACACACACCACTAAAATGAGAAGACTTTTGGTTATCTTTCTGGATCATTCAGATGTTGCTCTGTCAGAAGTGATATCTTGAACAAGTGTAATTGTTATATTAACAGGGACTAAGATTGAAACTCCTAGATTTGATTTTATAGATAATATGTAGCAGGAGAGCATAAATGAAGTCAGTATAGAGCAGTATCATAATTGCTAAAGGCCTTTAGGTGAGTCATCCTCATTGTGTTCATTAATATGAGCAAGGAATAAGTTTAAATAAGTCAAAACACAACTATTATCTTAGGTAGTTTTATTTTATTTAAATGTAGTCACCTTAAATAAAACAAAATTACCGAAGATACTAGTTGTGTTTCGACTTATTTAAACTTATTCCTTGCTCATATGCTAAAGGCCTGTGTTTGTGGCACTATTGCAACACTTAATCCGGCTGGAACCATGAGTATGCTGTCACAGGATTGTGAAACATGGCTAATAAGTGTTAGAAACCAATATTCATTAGCTGCAGGCACCAGACTGTGCATTCATATAGATATCTTTCAGGTGCATGGTTATGTCATGTTTTAATTCATTCATGTGCCAGGGTTAAATTCCAGGGACTTTAAAGAGCAAACTTTGTGGGAATATTTTATTTTTTCAGCAGTTTGATAGGGCTGTAATATTCTGGAGAATTGTGACAGTTAGGAAACTGTTTCAAGAATTACAGATATTTCTCATTTTATAGATCATATTTCTTCAGTTAAGTTCCATCATCCTTTAAACGACCTATGCTCGATTGTGCACGTGCACATTAAAAAGAAAATACCCCTAGAAATTCATTTTATATGTTTAAGCAGGCAGCAAGGAAATTTACTGTGTTTAAGGCATGATACATAATCGCTGTTTCATTTTCCACGAAATGCCATTCATTTCATAATTTACTCTTTTTCAGTTTAATTAATACTCATGTTTTTCATAAACCATGCACGGAAATTTAAATACCATCGTTTAAAGGGTGATTTATATTCAGCTGATGATTGCTTGTATGAGACTGGCTGAGTATATGTGACAGCTGGTGACTGGTAGTGTACACGGTGTTGCGGCATAAGGTAAAGGTGGCTGTAACTTTGTATAGAGCCGTTTTGTTTTTAACTTCTAAAGTTAATGAAATAATAATAGTTATAGTGTTACGATTTATATAATTGATATCTTTTAATGTTTTGTGGTATAATGTATGATTCTGAAGTGTGATTTTCAGTGAAAAGTGATTTAAAGAGTCAGGGTTTATAGTGTATGTGATATGTAATTCTCTTAATGGTGAAAGAAGTCATTAGTTTCCTAGAAGAGATAACGCTCACTTTGTTTGCAGGTGGCAACTATAGATTGCAGTTCATTAAATTTCATATGTCTCTGTAAAGTATTCTTTTTGATCATCTAAATAGACATCTCCCTTGATTATTCTGTACACATTGTTTGTTTTTCCAAGCCCAAGACAGATGCGTAGCAAATGGTGCAAATTTATTCCTGAGTGTGTTGTTTTTAGAAACAGGTAACTGAGGTTCTTCCCTCAGACTAAGAGACTGTATGAGATCTTTGCTCTTCTGGGATGTTACGTGGAGTGTTGGTAGTTATTACCGACGTTTTGGAACAACCTACCGATCCCATCTTCAAGGGTCACGATAGAACTGATAGGTTGTTCTGAAATATCTGTGACTACACACCTATGGCACGTAGCACCCCTGGAAAGCAAACACCTCATTTATACAGCCATGAAAGCCTGAAATCACGCTAAGCGACTATACTTCAAAATAATGTTGCAAATGGGACACAGGAAAACGGTGCATCGTAGTGCTGTGGTATGTTGTGTCCTGGCAGTAGTCTGTAGAAATTAGTTGAAGATATTATGACACTCTGGGTACTGAAGTAAGATTTTTGTTCTCTTCATATTTCTTAAATGTGTGAATAGCTTAGACCTCAACTACTCCTTACTTTGATGGTGAAATCTGGAGGAAATGCCAGCAGACTTTTGTAGCTTGTTTTAAGTTCAGGGTCCTACATAAGCAGAATAGTATTGCAAAAATACCTCCATTAGGATAGCCAGTGTCTGGACTGATATTTATACTAACGAATTTAAATGGGTTAGAATCACTGCACTATTCTTGAGTGTAACCTTTCTTTGATAAGAGTTCACTATACTATAAAGCATTCTTTGTTAAAGTAACAATAGTTTTGTCTGTAATTTCAGAATTCAGGTATGGAGAAAGCATTTTTATTTGATGTAGTTTCCAAAATCTACATCGCAACTGACTCTTCACCTGTCGACATGCAGAGTTATGAGTTGTGTTGCGACATGATTGATGTAGTAATAGATGTCTCTTGTATATACGGGTAAGTGCTTTGTTTATTCTCTTAAAAAGGTATCACAGTTCTGGTATTGACTGTATGTGAGAATATATATGTGCCTGCTTGTGAATGTAAAACTAGACTTTTAACAACACAATAGGCACATCTTCACTGACACCAAAGCTTAGCCTCTTATATCCATCTGCAGTCCTCACAAGTTATCTCCCTAAGATCTACAGAGTATCTCTTTTACCCTTGCCCTGAGCCCCACATCTATCATGGGATGTTCCAGCACACAGCAGGCCATACTTGTGTTACAGTTATGTGCTTTGAGAAATGAGAAACCCTGTATTTTAATGTTGTTCTCCCATCACCTTCTTGGTTTTACAAGTAATCTTCAGGAGTTCACCACCAAAATCTGGCATGCAGTTTTTATTTCCTAGCCATATGTCCAGTTCAGCATAAACTCCTAAATCTTACCATGGTTGCAGGAGAGGACTTGCGTAGATTGTGAAGGTATTTGTTATTTGATTTTAAGTTGCCTTTCTCATTTTCCTCAGACCTAGGTAGCATGTCTCCATTTTACTGGTAGTGGCAGCTTTAAAATCTAAGGTTGGCAAGCTAATCACCCAGAAAATTAACAGTAAATTCCATTGTGGCACAGAAAACTGTAAAGTTATTCTTAGAACACTATCTGTATATGTTGATAGGAGTGTTACTGTGTTGTGCAACAATGTGAAATATGGCACTGAACAAGTTTAAGTCATGAAGGAGATGGTGAAGAAAATGTAGTGATTTTCAGAACAACAGTTTTATACCGAATAGCAGTAAAGGTTTGTGCAGTGGAGTCAGTGTTAGATAAAAGGCATATAATAACCAAAGAAAAACTAGATGCAATTTATGCTTTATGAGAAACAAGCCAGAGGAAGTTATGTCCCTTGGCTGTTTAATATGAAATGTCAAGAAGTACAGTCCACATTGCAGCAAAACTGTTAAACCACAGCCCTGCTGCAAGTGGCTCTAGAGATCTCTGTTCATTGGTCTTCTTGACCCAGAACTTTTATTTTCTTGTCATAATTGGATATGCAGAGATTCAAGACTACTGGTCCACAGAATACCATCAGGTTGCCTATGGCATATGTTTACATGATTCAACAGTTCCAATGTTGTGTGCAATTGGTGTTTGGAGAATAACAATTCATCTCTGCTGCCCACAAAACGGTAAAGTCAGAATATCATGCAAAATTAATTTTTGTGCATTTTTAATTGGTTCACTGAATACGAAAATTACATGGGGCATTGCTGTGACCTCCCTGCATCTAATTCTGTGAATGTGTTAGCTAAAGTTCTTGTTGAACATGTGTTGAGTGAATGGTTAGCACCTGTTCACTTACCCAATTTAAATCCTAGTGACTTTTATTTGTGGAACAAAGTGAATGTGAATAATCCTTAGTACCACAAGAAATGCAAGACAAGCTCCTGGAGGAAATTCCAATTTTGCCATTTGCCTAGAAAATTTTTCTCAATGGAAATGCCTTCTGCTTCATGGAAGCAGAAGGCATTCCAAAACTAATGGGAACTAAAGTGGGGATTATTTATCTCAGTATTTAACCAACTTGATGCACAAAATTTGTTTCACATTAAGTTTTATTTCATGCCTCTACATGTTTTGGGCACATGTGCTCAAAACATGTAGAGGCATGAAATAAAACTTATTGTGAAACAAATTTTGTGCGTCAAGTTGGTTATATACTGAGATGCACGGTCAGCAAAACGTCAAAAAATAGAGTGGGGCTGTTGCAGGGAGCATACAGGCTGCCACATGTTTGCTGCTTCTCTGCCGCATGAAGAGGTTGCAGGTCCCAGTCTTGTGACAAATTACGAGCCATTGTATTTTCTCTGGTGGTTTTCTTTCAGGCACTTGCATTTATACTGTTCCCAAAGAGTAGGAAGCCACATTTGACACACATACAAATTAACCAGAAAGTTATAAGTTATGCATTTGTATATCCAGATCTTCAGACCTTTGAAAAGTAGACAGGATGGTAATTTTTTAACTCAGTAGCAACAAACCTTTTCAGTTTATATTTTTCTCCTGCATTTTGGAAATGAATACTAAGTGATAAGTCAGAGAATGCATCAGATTTGCATCATTTTGATATTTTTGTATTGCATTTTAAATTTCTGGTGTATAATGTTGTCAGCTTTCATGTTCATTATTCAGTGAATTTTTGTACGCTTATGAGACTAAATTAATCACTTAAAGATGGAGCGCAGACTGCTTTATTTAAAGACCCAGTTCATACTGCGCAATAAACACTTTTCATCTCGGTTATAAAAACCAGTCAGTTTATGCTGTAAGTGGCACAAGTCACTGTTTGTTCTCAGATAAAAACAAAACACACAAATACAGTGTGGGCAGAATGTACAGTTGTTGAATGTTAAACTGTTGGTGCTTCACGTAACCAGTAGGCTTTACATGCAAAATATGATCATGTAAGATGAGCCTTAGTAGAAATTTTTGGTTTGACTGCCGTATCTTAACCCTCTGAAACAGCATTATAGCACCTCACAGGTGAGAAAACAGCTTAAATCAGGAACAAGATGGTGTGTTATGTATATCAAAACTAAATACCCTTTGCACAGGTGGGGTTATTTTGATCACGTAGGAACTTTCTGGCATAAATGGGCAAAACTCTGCTGCTACTACTATGTATTCTTTTTCTTAATTTTTTCAGTTTACGGGATGACACAGAGGCAGCAGCATTTGACTCGCAAAGTTCAAGCGTCATAAAATTGAACAATGGCACCATATTGTATCTTAGGGAAGTCAACAAGTTCTTAGCATTAGTATGCATTCTAAGAGAAGACAACTTTGATAGGCAGGGTAAGTTTTGATAAGCATACATGTAAGTATTGTATTTGAATCTGTGAATGTACATTATTGACATTTTTTGAGTCACTGTATAGCAGAGCTCTTTGGATGTTTGTAACATGTCTGGAAGTTTTAAGAGAACTTCTCCAAGTTCTAAGCAGTGCTGCCTTGGGGTAGTGTAATCAGTGTGGTAGCTAGTCTACAGGCTAGAGGATCCAGGGTTCAAATCCTGGCAGAGGCAAGAGATTTATTTCTTCTCCAAAATATTCAGACCAGCTTCGGGGCCCACCAAACCTCCTGTTGGGTAGTGGAGGCTCTTTAAAGCTGCAGGGATATTAGGCTGGCCACAGCTGTCCATATAATGCTGAGGTTAAGAATGAGTGGCACTATACCTCCACTCCCCCATATGCCTTCATGGCATGTATAGGGGCCTTACCTTTTATTATTTGTATGTGAGAAAGAGATGATTTACATCTTATGTTTATTGGACCATGCATCATCTCCACAGTTGAATAAAGATAGACCAACTTGATGTCACTTGCTTTATTATTTCATTATTTAATGCTCAACATGTTTCGAATGTTAGTACATCCATCCTCAGGAGCTTGTGACTTATTTGTTGAGTTATTTCATGGGTTGTATTGCTCTGGTTCGTGCTTCATCCTGCATCCGGATACCACAACAACTCAGCCGAACCACACCATAACATTAACACACATCGAACCTGAGCAATACAACCCATGAAATAACTCAACAAATAAGTCGCAAGCTTCTGAGGATGGGTGTACTAACATTCGAAACATGTTGAGCATTAAATAATGAAATAATAAAGCAAGTGACATCAAGTTGGTCTATCTTTATTCAACTATTCAGATGATTAACATGTTGGCATGATTAATGTGAGAAGATAAAGATTGAAGTCATCTGGAATGACACCATGTTGATTGGTAAGAATAGAGTAGAATGATATATGGGTTCGAGCCCTTTTCGGGCCTGATGCACCTAGACCCTAAAACAGGCCCTTTGTGCCCCACATTCTGTGCTAGGTTAAAAGAGCCCTGTTGCGTTACCAAAACGCCAGATGGCCCCCACACCTAGTTTCTTAATATCACCCGGTCCAAAAAGAAGGAACCCTGGTAAATGTACTTGAGTGAGGCCAAGGCCTCACACTCACATAAAATGTGGACTGAGGTCTCCTCCTCAGTACCACATTTCCTACACATGGGGTCATTTTCTATCCCCATTATACATAAATGTCTCCTCAAGGTGTTATGCCCCATAAGCAGGCCAATAAAAACCGTGGTTTGAGTCATATTAAGGGACAATAGCCAGGCCCCTGTAGCCCGATTTGGATCCGGGATCAATTCTCAAGCCTGTCTCTGCATATTACAGGTGACACACCACAATGTTAGATGTTGCTTCCTCATCCAGCGATTCAACTTTCTTCTTACATTTTGCCTAGAAACCCCCAAGAAAGGCTCAGGTCCAATGAACTGTTGAGCAGAGCCACTCCTTGCGAGTTTGTCGGCGATTTCATTCCCTCTCACTCCAGCATGCCTAGGGACCCACAGCATGCTGGGCAGAGATGTCATCCAACGCCTGCTGGCATTGTTGTACCAACAGAGATGAGGTTTTCGCAGCTTGAAGCCCCTACAGAGCCGCCTGACTATCAGAGCAAATACTAACATACTTCTCTGGATGATCCTGAGTTGCAGTTTCTTCAGCGCAGGCTAATATTGCTACCTCAGCCTGAAAGACTGTGGCATGTTTACCTAGAGGGATGCTGAGCCTTCTGTTGACAGATTGCCCATAGAGAGAAGAATTGAAAGCGTGAGGAAGCAAGGCTTGTGTCTCTCAGGGCTGTAATGCTACAGTTGTGTGTTCTTTTGGTGAGGGCTTTTGCCGTTCCTTCAGGCAGGGAGTGAGAGGTTTCTATGGCCTTCTCAACACAGTCTCATCTTCCTTGTTCAAGTCATTGGATGGAGCTCAGTGTCAGTTGCCTCCTTGATAAAGCCCATGTAACAGGATTTGGTGGTAGTCTGATGGAACCAAGGGAGGATGGGAGGATAGGGAGAACTTCCCAGAAATTTTTCAGTTGACCCAGTCATATGTGCTTTGTGAGGTTGTGCATTAATTTGAAGGATGATGTGTCTGTTTATGAGGTGCTTATAGATCATATGTTGCAGTGCGGAGTGTCTGAACAGAATGACCAGCATTTTCTCCTGTAGGCAGAATATCAACCATCAAGCATCCTAAAATATCCTAGAAGACAGTTCTGATAAGTTTACTGGCTGAAGGGACTGTTCTTCCTGTCCTCTTGGGAAGCATTTCTTGATGCCATTCTTTGCTTTGTCACTTTGTTTTGGAATCAGAATAGTGGAACCAGCTTTCATCACCATTCACAGTGTTCAGTAGGAAGACGTCATCCTTGCGGTGTGTCTTTGAAGAAACTGAAGCCACATTGCTATGTGCCCCTTTGTGTTTGTTTGTTTGTTTGCAAGCAGAGAGCCCAGTGGCAAGAAACTCTGTGATACCCCAAAGTCTCTGTCATCTCCACCTACCCTTCGTCATATCCAAATTCAAGCTTTCTGTGGTTTTCCTAACCATCACTCTTCAGTCATCCTTCAGGAGTACATATTGTTGCATTTAATGTGAGCAGTTTTGGTCAGTTGCCACAAGGCAGAGCAGCATTGTCCCTGTTGCCATCTCGGAAACTTTTCGCACATTGCTGCACACTTGTGACAACCATGCAGTCATTTGCACATGCACATAGAAGCTGATGGACTGCCAGCAGCTGAATTGTTTAAGACATCTTCATCACAGCACGCTAGTGAAATGAAATGTCATTGACAATCATTTTGTGAGTGTGGCTTGTGAGGTACATTTGGTGCACATGCAATTGGACTTATGTTTCAGGTTGGAGGTGTGAGAAGACATGCCTGCCATGTAATTCCTAGGGCACAATATATCTTTGTAATGTGTGTAATACAGTGCTGCTCACTACTTTTGGTGCAGCCCTTGGATATACCTTCTGCTGCCTTGATGTCACATCATCTTACTCCACCTCAACACTAAAGTGAAAAGATTGCTTTACTGACAGTATGATGTGCTACCCAAAAGTTCCCGAAATTCTTAGGCCGCAGCTCAACCACTTACCGAATTTCTATTCGTCACCATCCCCTTCGAAGTAATCCCCGTCTGCATTGATACAGCGATCCCAGCAGGATTTCCATGATCAAAAGCACTGCTGAAAGTTACTCCGCATCAGCGTCTTCACATTCTGTGCTGTTCTGGATATCTTCATTTTTGTCAAAACGTTGCTCTTTGAGCTTCAATTTCATCTTTGGGAACAGAAAAAATCACAAGGGGCGAGGTTCGATGAGTAGGGAGGGTGGGGGATGACAGTCGTGTTCATAGAAGCCAAAAACTGCCACACAATGAGCAATGCTTGAGCCGGAGCATTGTCATGATGCAGGGCCCAGGAGATGTGCCACTTGTCAGTTTTCCCCCATTCGCATCAGAACTTTGCAATAGAATTTTTCATTCACCATCCTGGTGGGACAAATTTCTTATGCATGATGCCTTCAGTGTCAAAAAAACAAATAAACATTGATTAGACATTGCTCTGAACTTGTGCTTTCTTTGGTCATGGTGAAGCTGGAGTCTTCATCTGAGATGACTGCTGTTTCATCTCAGGGTCATACCCAAATACCCAAGATTCGTCACCAGTGATGATGCTGGAGATGAAGGTGGGCTTGTTTTCGGCCTGTTTCTTGAGGTGAGTGCAGACAGCAATGGGGTTTTCCTTTTTGATCACAGCTTATCAGCCTTAGCACAAATTTTGCTGCATTGTGCAGCTTATTGGGCTAATCCGACAAAATTTGCTGGCACATTCCATATGACACCTGACAATGTTGCAAACATCCTGAATCATTTATCTTCGGTCTTCAGGATAGGCCTCTCGCACTTCTGCCACATTTCCAAAAATGGTTCAGGTCAAAGGTCGTCCAGAACACACATCATCATCATCATCATCATCGACTGACATCTGTCTGTTCTTAAAACACTTTAACCATTCATGAGTTTACATTAGGTCTAGTGCATTATCACCAAATTCTTCTTTAAGCATTTTGTGTGTTTCTGCTGCCGTCTTGCCAAGCTTGAAGCAGAATTTAATGCAAATCTGTTGCTCCATCACATCAGTTATTTTAGCAGGTCGGTATGATTGCAAAATAGCACTTACATGATGTCAAAAAAAAAAACAGAAAATACACACACAACACAACACCACTTGACAGACTGGTTAACAAAGGGTACAGCTGACGATACCTAGTGGCATACAACAGTACTATAAGCAGTTTTCTTGTGGCATTCAAATTTTGGGGACTTCTGGGTAGCACCCCATAATATTACCAATTCAGAATTGCAGCATTTAGAGGTATATATTATTGTGGATGTAATATTATCCAGTTGTAACCATTGAATCACTTTTGACATTCACAGCCAAGAGACACGGAATAATTGTGTACTGAGTGATTGAAAAGTAAATCCATGCTGTTTTGTGTATGTTCATCGTTGCACCATGCAATTCGTAGTCATTTAATTAGCACACCAACTAATGCAATTACATAAAATTTTTACATTAAAACATTTAAAATTGCTCCAACATGTTTTGATCCCAAGATCATCTTCAGGGAGCTACACTGTTCCTTGCTAAAGTCACATTTTTAAAAACACTCACTGATTAATTAGTGAGTGTTAATCCGTGAGTGATTTTAAATATGTCACTTTAGCAAGGAACAGTGTAGCTCCCTGAAGATGATCTTGGGATCGAAACATGTTAGAGCGATTTTAAATGTTTTAACATAAAAATTTTATGTATGTGCATTAGTTAATGTGCTATTTAAATGACAGTTTTGTGTATTTACTTTATTATCATCCCGTATAAAATCTAAATGAGTAGAAGACTGGAAACTGTTCTTAACAGCATACTCAGAATTTTGGTATAACTGTAGGTAAAGGTAAAGGTAAAGCAGCCCATTGCAGGCCTGGAGTGGCCCAGAGGGTTCCAGGAAGTTAAGGTTCCCAGATTTCGTGACAACGGCACAGGATGGTGGTAGGTTGTCAGCCTTACACACCAGTCACCTTTACACCCAGGAAATACTCCTGGTACTCATTTCTGTTAGAGGCTGAGTCGACCCCAGGGCCATAGTGCGATCGGAAGGATTTTATGTCAATGAAAAATCCACTGACACCGGCTGGGATCGAAGCAGCTACCTTCCGATTTGTAGCACAGCACCTTAACTAATGTGCCACCGCGGTCCCCGGTATAACTGTAGGAGTTCAGTTGATTGGTTGGTGTTACAGAAGATTTTTTTGTTGTATTTATTATAGGTATCATTGATTACAACTTCTTGTGCTTCCGTGATGCTATTCAGCAAGTGTTTGAACTTCGTAATGAGAATCAGGTACTTTTACCACTCACCACAAATCATCATTCAAACATTACAAGTAATCAGAATACCACTGCGAACTTGGAGGCACAGAATGCAACATTAAACTCTGGTAGTGTTCAGAACTGAAGGTAGAAGGATGAACCTATTTATTGTTATGAATATCTGACAGATGCAAGTTGATGTCAGTAACTGCTTTGTGAGGGATATTTGGAACAGATGAACTTGAAATTGTGGTTTTGTTATGTGAAATTTAAGTTTTCTTGGAAAGTTTTGTTTTCAGGATATTTGAATAATAAAAGTTTTTATAATGATTCAGAAACCATTTCAGTAATTTTAAATTTAAACATTTAGTGCAGTTTTATTTACTGTCAGCTGTTACATAAGTGTACCAAATATCCACCCAAATAGTATAATTTACTGTCAGAAATGTTCTGTTATACTTTTGTGCTGTCAGTTATATTCTTATATTCATGAGCTCGAAAATTTGGGTCTTTTGGGATGTGATGCTGTGTCGTGGGAAATATAATTATAAAAATTTCAAGGATTATAGTGCCTTCATTTTCAGGGTCTTGACCCTAAAGATGAAGTTGCTGTGACCCTTTGAAACGTGGGTGACTTCTTGCCCAGTGACACAGCATCAAGCCCAGAAGACTTGTCAGCAACATCACTGTGCGAACCTTAAATCTCACTTCAGGAGTTTGTTTCACAGGGAAGCATCCATTTTTCAGAGTGTCTGACCACAGCTGGAAAGTGAAATTTTGAAAGCCAAGTTCATATTTTGAAAGCTGCATAATTTTGAACTGAATGTGGCATATATGAATTGTGAAGGTCGCATATGGATTCAGATTCTGTTCTGAGTAATCTGGTTGCTTGCAGATATAAATAAAATCTGCACAAGGGAAATAAAATTCAGGAGCCAAGATTTTGATCTCTTACATAACAGAGGTTATAATCCATATGAATATATTGTACATCATCATATGCATGACTTCCCAGTTGTCTTCATTACAGGGTGGTTTCTTATATGAATATTTCACTGTGTGAAAAAGTTATGAAATCATGGCTTATATATTTTGTATATATATTGTGATATGCATATTTCCCACTAACTGTAAAAAGAACTGTTTTGGATAAATGAGTCAGAGCTGTGTGGTTCCTAGTTCCCTGGACAAGGTTTACAGTCTTTATTCACCTTTATATGCATTCATGTTTGGTCTCCTTGGTATCTGTTCTTTGATAAAGTAGTTTTGCAAGAATCTTGCATAGAAGTGACATATAGTATTTACTGCTGTTTGCAACAGCAGAAACCTTTATTATGTGCAGATTAAAATGGCAACAGGTTTTGGAAAATGGATGGTTGTGGATGACGGCATACAGAATGCCAAAACTTCTACAGTACATTGATTTAGACAAAAGTCACTAAATACTTCACACTGTTTCTGCAATAATATGTAGCGGTATGCTACAATGAAGGCAGATCCTTGCATATCATTATTTCCTTTATCTCTACCAGCGTCTTGCCAAACCCATAATGGGGACAGTTTATATATCATTACAAAGTACTGAAATTTAGTATAAAATATCTCTGTTAATCTTTATTTAACTATTGTGTAATTGATGTTAAAATTGTTTAATTAAAAATTGTATATTTTTTTTGTTATTTCCATGTAGTAATTAAGTTTTATTATTGGTAATTATTGTGAGAATATTCCCATAAAATCAGTGTTTCACTTATAACAGAGCAAGTCCATGTTACTGCTAGAGTAGTAATAAGGTCACGACTATACTCCTGGTAAGACTTTGGCACTCTGGCTATGTTGCATGATGTACCTGCTGTACAGAAGGTGTACATGTCATGTTGTAATATATTACAGTGCTACAGTTTTGTACTTTGTTCAGTATGATTTTGTAATATCAGTGTAGTGTCACTGCAAGGAGTATTACTTGACCAGCTAAGCAGAAGGTAAGAAGTGCCTCACTGGAAGACAGGAGTATATGGAATGGAATCAGAACAGAAAAACATTTATTTTCAAATATTGTTTGTAGCATATATGTGAAATGAATCACAACAGGGACAGGCATTCTGAACACAAATGGAAAAGTCCAGGAAAGTTTGAGCTGTTCGGTCTCAAAGTATGAACTTCCAGTGGCACAACAAAGTGATGCTCTCTACAAGGTGCAAGTTTGATTGGACTTCCTTCACCATCATTCTGACAAATGTATTTAGCGTATATTCAGCATTTCTTTAATTTCTGCACATACACCACTGATATTCTTATTGCCTCATATGTAGGTTGCTGTATTTGCAACAAAGCAGGCAGAAATCATAATTTAGTGCTGAACGGAAGTATAATGTAATTGTGTGTAAAGTGCATTATATGGTATGTAGTGTTTTGCATAGCTTGTTGCAGTAATTGCAGGTACATGCATTTGTATTGTGATTGTTTTGCATGTTGGTATCTGAAGTTTAGTTGTACAACAGACAAATCAAATACAAATTTTCTGGGCTAGCAGTGGTGTTATTGTGTAGAATAAGATGTGTGGAGCAGCACTTGGGCGTCAGTGTATCAGCTCAGAACAAAGGGCCGGAGTAACATGTACTTACGCGCCAGTTACAGGATATGGTATAATTAGCGTTACTTTGCGGAAGAAACTTTAGGCAAGAAGAGCGGCTGTTCCAACATTTGCTTTTGATTTTTTGGTTCAGAATCACTTTGTTCTCATTCCTGTGTTGGAGTGTAATGTTATTGTACAAAATGTGCTTTGTACCAAAAATTTGGTATTTTCAATAGATGGGCTGTTAAGAACATGCAGGAGTTCCCAAGTACCCGATGGCTTGCACATCTTTCAATAGCCTTCTCTACCTCAGATGCACTGGGCTGAAGCACTAATAAGTAGTGCAGCTATTATTTCAGTCCACCCAAAATCATTAACCTGATATACATGTAGTAACTGACAAAAGTGATTCTTTTGCCTGTTTGAAATGTTGCATCAATCTGCAGGCAGATCACAGTTCTTATCCTTTACAAAGTACCTCTAAGGACCTGCTACATTGAGGACAGAGGTAAATTCTGTTTCCTTCCATTCGTGGTACTGATTCAGAAGTGTAGTTACATATATAAATATATGCCAAGGATCACACTTTCCTCCTTATATTAGTAACTTTATTTTAGAGCCGTTAAAAATTTGGTGACATCCACGTTATGGCAACAGAAGTAATTTTAAAGGGAATACATTTTTAAATTTGTAAATGTGACTGTGGGTCTGCTGAGTATTGTAAATCACACATGAGGTGTACAGAACATTGAAGAAAACACAAAAAAGTACTGAGTAAATTACATAAGGAAAAACCTAATATAGAATTTAGGAATGACAAATATGAGTTTTATGCCCCCAAAATAATTTTATGTGTTTTGTGTTATTTATTCTTATTTTCATTTTAATCAGAAATACCCAGTCAGCGTGAAATACTTAAGTTAAAAGACAGGGAAAGCACAACAAATGAGACATCAAAAACATAATATACAGTGTAAGATAGTGGAATCAAAATAACAGATATAATAATTCACAAATATAATATTCCACATACATCATATCAATCCAGCATTGAATGGAAAATGAACACGCGACAAGGATGACAACATATGGCAGTCAAATTAAAAATAGTATTTACTGACAATAAAATAGAAATGCACAAAAATAGCTAACTGCAGTGGTGCTTCCAGTGTTACAATCTCAGAGGTAGAAAACAGAGCAGCAAGTCCTCACTGCAATGTGACGTGCTGTAATGTGTCAGCCCCTTGAACTAAATTGAATATATAATGGGTTTGAGCCCATGAAGACCCAATGTGCCTAGGCTTTTTTAAACAGGCCTTTTGTGCTCCCCGTACTTTCATTTTTCTCTGTAGGAAAGAACCTTATCCAAGTCCTACAACCTTACTAAGAGGCCAGGATTGATCTTGGATTAGTTTTCCTAATAACTGCTTACCTGAGCCCAGAAATAAATACCTAATTGTGGCTAAAGCATCACCCTCATATAATATATGGGAAGACAACTGAAATTCTTCCCACTCCTACATGAGAGATAATCATGAATTCAAACACATGCAGATGCTTTCCTAGACTGTGGACAAACATAGGGCCACACCCCCTGTAATTTATACAAAAGAGAAGAGTACATCAAATACAGGTTCTGGTTCAATAAACATACTGGCTCAGTCCTCCTTTGCTGAGTGCCTTTAGGTTCCCCTTATGGCGTCCCTGTAAAATAGTAGTGCATGATTTACAAAGCTTCCTATTACATGTCTGTCAGGTCTCATATAGGAGTCCTCCCTCCAGATTACCCTCGCAGAGTCTGTATAGAGAGAGAGATGCTCCATTTCCAGAGACTTCCTGACATATCTCTCAAAATAGTTCCCAGTGAAACAGCCCTCCCTCTGTGTTCCCCTCACAGAACTCCCATAGAGACATTCCGTTTCCAGAGCCTTCTTTACTTGTCTCTCAAAGTCCTGGGTGAAGGAGCCCCCACCCGTACATTCCCCCATCGAGGTCCCTATGGAGAGAGATGCCCATTTCCAGAGCCTTCTCTTACATATCTCTCGGAGTCCGTAGTGAAGGAGTTGTCCTCTATATCAAAGTCTGCAGTAAAGGAGCCCCCCTCCATGTTCCCCTGATGGGACCCATGTGAAGAGAGCCTCCTCATACACATCAGAGTCCCTAGTGGAGGAGCTCTCCAAGAGCTGCACAAAGATGAAAGGCCTGTATACAGTGGGGTGTGGCCTTGTTCCCCAGGGGCATGTTTAGACACTGCTGTTGACAACCACAGTGCCATCCAGCCTTAGGCACAATTTTCATCCACGAAGGCTTGGGTAGACAGAGCCCCATTAACCAGTATTTGTCCGACTAGCACTCTACAGAGTATGCCATCTGCACCTGTTACCAGGCGCAGATAGCCAGCAAGTCAGATTAACCCCCTCAGGGTACCTCTTCACACTTGTTAACATTTCCAAATAACCCTAAATTATGGACAAGGGGTTGGATTTATAGGTGTATCAGTCCCATACTAAGGTATGAAGTAACTGGCCCCCCATTTTTTGAAGAAACTGTCAATATGAATCTGGGTAATACCACAGGTACAGTTTTGATCATGAAGACTGCTGTCATCTGGGATGTAATGCCACATTGTTTGGTAACAAACTCTACAGAAGGCTGCAGTCTACAGTGTCTCCATTTTAGTCAAACTGTGGGGTACACCATTGTTAACCAGGTTAGAATTGCTGTCAAGCAGTTCCGTTGTAATGTTTGAAAGTTGTCCATTCCGTGCATTTTGTAGATCATTGTACTCAATTTATTGCACCAACCAAATGCACATTATTAAATATATATATGTGTGTGTGTGTGTATCTGAATATTAAAGACATAGCTCTAACAAGTTTCAATACAAGTGTACCATCCCCAGGTTATGCTAGGTTTAAAGCCAAGTGCCAGTTACCATCTAGCTATCATTTACACGGTTCCAATGTCTGTAGTAGACTCTGATGTTGATGTCAGTTGTGTGTAAAATGTTAAACTAATATTGTTTAAAAAAAAAAAAACTTACTGTTAAGATACGACTAAAACGCTTCTCACATGGTTAACTATGATTCGTACAAAGTAAAATTATTCTTCTTGCAGTCGGTAGTGGAAACTTCTAGTTTGTGGCACTGTATGTTCAGGTCTGTAGTACGTATTTCAGTGGAAAGTGGATCGGGTCCCTACTCTTCTGCTGTGTTATCTATCAGAACCAGCAGGATACACTTGTGCCACAAGTTCCAGTCCAGGCATGTGTGTAGAGGAAAACCATGTGACATTAACAAGACAGCTGGTATCCCAGCCAAACTTTGAACCAGATGCCTCCCACATACAAGTCAAGTATATCATTGCCCATTTTTATAATCATGATAACAAACATGGAATGTCTTTTTTGGTGGTATTTATCACATTTATTAGTTGAGGCAGTCTGCGCAGAAACCTGTGTCTGGGAGCACCGGGGTTTTGCAGACCCCAGGCTTCATATCTGGTCATATGTGCGACATTACTGAATGACATCCATCAACCTGCCAGGCAACATACACCAGTATTTAAGCGTCTCTCCATGTCTTGTAGTCGAATTAACCTGCACCATCAAATGTTTCATGTGATAACCAGCTTCCTTATCATACCTCACAGACATATGATTACTTCTTGTAGTAAGTTTTATGCATATTGCCAATAACAGTTTCAAGTCTCTCTGGGTCATTTAATGAGTTCACCTGCACAGTTTTAAACTCAGTGAAGTCATGTCACATGTGTTAACTCTGTGTGTTACATTAACCCTTTGGCACCGGAATTAAATCCCCCCCCCCCATCCACTTTAATGGCCGTTTGGCCATTTGAAGGGCTCACTGCAGGACATATATACGAGTATATATATGTGTGTGTGTGTCATTCGGCTGCTAAGGGTTAAACTCAATTTTTTAGTTTTTCACATCATCATATACATTTTCAACTTTTCTCGTAGATGTATAAGGTTATAAAAATTACAACCCAGTGTATCTTACCATTAACCTTTTGACGCCTAACGTCAACTGTAGTGGTCATACTGCACTGCTAACCTCTAAAGTTGCATTTTATATATTTATTCAACAAATATAGGTACTGAATATTTTAAACATGGTATATACTCTCCGTTTTTTTCTCTTCAAAATGCAGTTTGTTTCATAATTC